>Ga0123338_10004381_pt1 | contig 12359 bp, 10 predicted proteins | sample grotaG_FD_89793 | JGI IMG/M metagenome (GOLD analysis project Ga0123338, IMG submission 89793) | Glacier valley bacterial and archeal communities from Borup Fiord, Nunavut, Canada, to study Microbial Dark Matter (Phase II) -... | ecosystem: Environmental > Aquatic > Freshwater > Ice > Glacier ... | reverse complement strand
GAATACAAACGGCACAAGTGTCAGAAAAGAGAGCGCGGGATAGCTTACGTGCGATTCAAATTCGGGCATACTTTTGGCGCGAAGATCGGTGTCAAGCACTGATTGCAGATCGCTCATCGAGGGATAATCCATATGGTTCTTGAATTGGCCCACGCGTAGGGGGGTTGTCCAATCGGGTTGAATGGGAAAGCGCCGCGCCAACTCAACCATGTTTGAGTCGGTGTATGGGTTGCGTCCCTCTAACAGGAGAATCGCGGCGTTTGTGTCGAGTGATGTACCATCGTTAGAAAATTGGGGCGGCAAGAAACTCATCCAGATACCGCGTCCCAGCTCAATGCCTCCCGCGATTGTGAGCAATAGCGTTAGTACAAGGAGAGTGCGCTGTATCCGTGTTGGGTATTCTTGTGTGAACAAGTGCTGCTTACGTGCTGGCCGAAACGCCCGCCAGATAGCATAAAAGCTTCCTAGTATAAGGAATAAGGGAATAAGCGAACCAAACGGCTTGATATAAGGAAAGTACCAATCATGATCTATTTCATTGATGGCTTGTAGGACCAAAGCAAGGCCAATCCAGGTGGCCCGACGTTGTAATTCGACGACGAGGCGATTATCAGGCGATACATCTTCTGTGAAAAAGTATCGCATCCACCCGTAGGAGGGCCATTGGTGTCGCGCTGCTTGTGGTCGAGTCTTCTGTGTTAGGACAGATCGCTGTTCCATGTATATGCATGTTTACGCGTTTGTATCCGCGCTTTTCCTCTCGTCGAAGTGCCAAGAAAGCCTTGTCGGGTATGGTTGCACGTGGGTTTCTCGGCCTATATAGTAGAACGAAAGGGAAAAGCGTTGCGTCACAAACGTGTAGCCGCTAGAAAGGTGTAACAATGTTCTTTTAAAAAACAATAGGGATTTGTGTACATGTATCCTCATTACCCGCTACAAAGAACATAGTACATCTCTACAACGTCAGGCGGAAGTACAACTCGCGGTGTTGTAGCTCGAAGCCGAGCGTTTCGTAGAGGCGAATGGCAGAGGTGTTATGTTCCCAGGTGTGCAGGTCAATCGCGTCCAGGTCCTGTTCTGTCTTTGCAAACGTGATGATGTGCTGCATAAGTTGGCGGGCTATGCCCTGTTTGCGATAGGTGGGATCAACAACGACACGTTTCACATAGCCAACCGCGTGTGACATCTCTTTGGCGGGCAGCATCAATTCGGCTTTTGCGACAACAACGTGAAGCAATTCGCCCAGGAAGATCAGGGTGCGCTCATGGGTCGAGGGGTCAATCGAGCCGAAGTACTTTTCCATATCGCGGTGCATGTTGCGGGTGGGAGAAGTACTTAGACCGTCAAGGCGTTCGATGTGCGGGAGGTCGTCGAGGGTCGCAATCCGTATAGCCAATGGCGATACTATCGGCTCGTCAAACATAACAGTTTCCTAGCGTGACACATTACAAAGCAGTATACTTTACGGTTGATTTCTGCGTGGGAGCATGAGCAGCGAGACAAGGGCGTATCCCGCACAGCCCAGGAGCAATAGGGCATAGACAATATTTTCGCCATCACCTGCGGGGGTGCGAATTGTTGTTATGCCATACCAGAGGAGCGAAAGGCCCCACCACAAAAAGCCAGCAAAAACGATAAAAAGCAAAAGGGTGCTTACGAGTTTCTTGTTCATCTACCTATAAATCCTTTGGGCATGTGAGGAAAATACTGTGGCTTCCCTCCGTAGTCTTACTCGTATTATAGCACAGGTAGTTAAGGGTCTCTATCCTGCCAGCAAACGTTGCGCGACATGGACCCCGTTTTCGAGGGCGAGATGGGCGCGACCACCGACAAAGGCATCGCCACAAAAGGCGAGGCCGAGCGGCAAGGTGAGCGCGAACAGGGCGTCCGCGTTAGCTTTCTCCGCGGGCAAGGCGTATCGCCAGTATTGCACGTCGGTGAGAATGGGTGTGGGTAGACGCTCGTCCAGCAGCGTTGAGACAAGCTGCGTCACGTTTTGAAAGAGAATCGTGTGCGGCGTCGCGTGATGTTCTTTGCTATACTGTGGTGACATTTGAGCAATCAAGAGGCCCGTTCCCTCTGGTACACGTTCGGGAGCTTTTTCGTGTTCCCAGGCCAGCCAGGAAATGGGATGCCCCTTATCTGTGTTGACCAGTGCGTAATAGGGGCGCATCTGCGGCGTCGGTTTGTAGCCAAGCATCACAGAGACGAGCGGGTTATAGACCGCCTTTCCCAGTTGTGCGCTGATGGTTGCCCCTTGTTCGCCAGCAAACTCGCTGGCCTCGATCAGTCCAATGGCCTGTGTCGCGGGAATGGTGATGACGAGTTGCTCAAAGCTTCCGATGTGCCTGTTGCCCTCGCCAAATATGTTCCAGCCATTGCCTATTTGCTGGATACGCCCGATGTGAGTTTCGAGTCGAACGTCGAGACCTTCCGCCATGCGTTTGGCGAACGAGGTAAAGCCGGAGCGATACGACCATTTGGGGTCTTTGTTCTGTTTGGGATCGCCCTCTTTAATCTGGCCTGCGCTATCGAAGACCCAGACAGGTTTCGTGATGTCGATCAGGTCAGGGGTACGAAACTTGTGGGTAATCCAGTCTGTGCTGAGTTCGCCTCCCCCCTTGAAGTATTGCGCTCCGTGATCGTAGGTAAAGCCATCCCGTTTGCGGGTTGCGACACGTCCACCGACGCCGCGACTCTTCTCAAAAAGTGTGACGGCGTGGCCGGCTTCTCGCAGGGTGTGGGCGGCGGCGAGGCCGCTCATTCCTGCGCCAATAATAGCAATCGAGGTCATGTATGCGCCTCCCTATGCGTGTTTGCGGTTCTCTTTCCAGAGGTACGAACGTGCGAGCATCTCTTCCGCGCTTTTCATCGAAAACTCGGTGACGTTGCCGCCCATGATATGGGCGACTTCGCGTACACGTTGCTCTGGACGTAGTTCGTTGACAATGGTCATGGTGCGATTGTCGAGAATCTGCTTGTTTACATTGTAGTGCGTATCAGCAAACGCGGCAATCTGTGGCAGGTGGGTGACGCAGATAATCTGGTGGTTGCGTGTGAGCTGCCACAGCTTTTCGCCCACGACCTGTCCACTGCGCCCGCTGATGCCAGAGTCGATTTCGTCGAAGATGAGTGTCGGGGTCGCGTCGGCGTCGGCGAGAATGGTTTTGAGGGCCAGCATGAGCCGCGACGTTTCGCCGCCGGATGCGATCTTGGTGAGCGGCTTGAACGGTTCGCCTGGGTTTGGCGCAATCAAGAATTGTACGTGGTCGATGCCCGTTGCGTCACAAGCATACAGCATCTCGGCCTCATCGTTGACGCTCGCCGGAACCCCGTTCTCGTCGGGAACCTGCATCATCTCTACTTGAAACCGCGCCCGTCGCATGTTGAGATCGTTTAGTTGTTCTTCCATCGAAACGGCGAGCAGAAGCGCGGCCTTCTTGCGCCGCTCGGAAAGCTGTTGCGCGATCTCGCCAATTTCGTGGCGAAACTGTCCGTCCTGTTGTTGCAGCTTGGCGATGATTTCGTCGCGGTTCGTGATTGTCTCAAGCTCGGCCATATCCTCGGCTCCGCGTTGCAAAATCTCTTCGATACTAAAGCCGTACTTGCGTCTGAGTTTGGCGATCAGGTCCAGTCGTTCCTCGATCTCGGCGAGGCGGCGTGGGTTGTCTTCAATGTCGGACTCGTAACTGCTGACACTGGCGGCGACATCTTCGAGGTGATACACGGCTTCCGCGAGACTATCGGCCTGTTCCGACATGCTATCGTCGAGACGTACCAGATCGGCGATGCTGCGTTGGGCCACGCGAAGCTGATCGAGGGCGGGTTTGAAATCGTCGCTACCAACATCCGCACCCTTAATTGAGCCATAGATGAGCGTGCAGAGTTCACGCAACCGCTCGGCATTGCTCAACACCTTGCCTTCGGCCTCTAGCTCTTCAATCTCGCCAACGTGCAGGTCGGCCTTTTCAATCTCCTCAATCTCGAAGCGTAGAAACTCGGCGCGGCGAATCTGGTCACGTTCGTTTTGTTGCAATGTTTGTAGTGTTTTTCGTGCTGTGCGCCACTCCGTCACCTTCGCGCCAAGCTGGTCACGCAGCGAAAGCGTCTCGGCGTAGCGGTCAAGAAAATTCACATGTTGCTCTGGTCGCAACAGGCTCATATGCTCGCTTTGCCCGTGAATATCGACGAGCCAGCTCGCGACCTGTTGTAGCACCTGCTGCGAGAGCGCGCGACCATTGATACGCGCAACGGTGCGGCCCGAACGGTGGATGTCGCGGGACAGGATGAGGTGTCCCTCCTCTGCTGTAATGCCGTATTCGTCGAGCAGGGTCGCGAGGGCAACACGAGCGTCGGCACTATTCAGGTCGCTCTGTTCCGCGTTCTCCGCTTCGTCGAGTGCCGCGAACAGGGTTGTCGCGTCACTGGCGGGCGTATCAGGCGAGGCGGCAAGGTGTGCGGGTGCTGGGAGCGCGTCGATAGAGAAGACGCCTTCGACGGTGGCGCGTTCGCAGCCTGCCCGTACAAATTCGGCCCCAATTTTGCCGCCCAGAAGCGCGTTTACGGCGTCGATAATGATTGATTTACCGGCACCAGTTTCACCTGTAAACACGTTGAAAAAACGGTTCAGGTGGAGGTGTAGGGTGTCGATGATGGCAAAGTCTTTAATGTGTAGTTCAAGTAGCATTGTCGTCTTTAGTGGCCTGTGTACTATCATTTATTAACTTTTGAGAGATGACTTGATAAAAATACGTCGCTGGTTTGCGTCTCAGAAATTGTGCTTCATAGTTGCTTCTTTGCACGGTGATGGTCGCGCCATCTTTGATTTCGCGGTTCATCTGACCGTCCGCCGAGAAAACGCCGGTCTGCGAATTGGTGAAGATCTGGATTTTTACTTTTGCCTCTGGCTGTAAAACCAGGGCGCGGTCAAACGCGAGATGCGGCGCGATTGGCGTAAGGACAATACTCTTCACCTGCGGATGGAGCAGTGGCCCCCCCACAGCCATATTATAAGCCGTCGAACCCGTCGCTGTCGAGAGTATGATACCGTCGGCGTAGGTATTGCTGTAATGATGGTCGTCTATCCAGACCTTCATATTGACCACCCGCGGCCATGTGCCACGAGCGATAACGATATCGTTGAGCGCGAGAAATTCTTCGCGTGTGCCATCTTGTTCAAGAACGGCGTGGAGCAGTGCGCGATTGTCGAGCCATACGGAGTGGTCGCGTTCCAGGTAGTGCGTGAGTTGCGGTACAAGCTCGTTTGGTTCAAGCTCTGTCAAGAAGCCCACGCGCCCGAAATTAACCCCGACAATCGGCACTTGCACAACTGCACAGAGACGGGCCGCGTTTAGAATGGTTCCGTCACCACCTAGAACGATCACAACATCGCTACCGTGTAGTGAAGGTGAGTCCCCTTCTTCACTTTCTTTGCTGATGTCGATGATGCGGACTTCATGACCTTGCCGTTGTAGCATCGGTGCAAGATTAGTGGCTGCCTCTGCCGTCTCATGCTTCCGCCCTTGATAGAAAATGGCTATCGTATTCACTACACACTCCAACTGGGCCAGGGTGATGGTAGAAATGCCCTTTGTGGTAGGGAGTTGACGCGCACATTGTGTCGTCCTTCCATCGTAGGCCATTGTCATGGTACGTCATAGGTGGGGGCTTGTCAACTGTGCTGGGCAGAAGGGTTGCCCTGCAACGCCTCTAATCGCTCTTGCACAAACCAGAATGCATCGTCTTTTGATTGAAGTAGGCCGTCGGCTCGTGCCTCCGCGATTTGTTCCAGAAGTTGCCCAATAATTGGCCCCTGTTCCAGGTTGAACTTGCGAATGAGTTCGTCGGCCTGTACAAGGTGGGGCGGGAGAATAACCTCGCGCTCACGAATGTAGCGTGTGAGGAGGAGGCGCACGGTGGTGAGGTGGTGTTCCCAGGCGTTGGTGAGCGGTTCGGGGCCGCGCATGGCGAGGTGGTCGGCAAGCGAGACGAGGGCGACGGGAATACCTGTGGGGCCGAGATCGACAAAGTAGCGACGCACGGCGCGTTGCGTGATGGTGTCATGACTGAGTTGGCCCGGACGCATGTGGTTCGCCGCCACCTGCCGCAACAGTTTGTGATCCTGTGTGCTGAGACTCAACCGCCGCGCGATGCTCTGGATGAGCGGAATACCGCCCTGTGGGTGGCCGTAAAACGTGATTTTGCCGTCTTCGTGGATGACCTGCGTGGTGGTCTTGCCGATGTCATGTAGCAGGGCCGCCAACTTTAGCGCGGGCGTCGTCATGGCGGCGATTGAAAAATAACCCGCCTGCTCCGCCTCGTTGAGCAGGTCTTTGAATGCCATCATGTCGCCCTGGCCGACATCTAGTGGCGAGTTGGCTAGTGCTTGGGCGGGGAGGCGCATGGTTGCCGCCAGTCGTTCCAGGGCCGCAACCGTTTCCAGCGAATGTTCAAACACGTCCCAGTGATGTAGCCCCGGCTGCACCATCCCGCGAGCGGGTTGAAACTCAGGAAACAGGGCTGCGAAAAGGTTGTACTCGTCGAGAACGCGTAGCGCGTTGGTGGCTCCCTCCGGCGTGAGGATTAAGTAGAGTTCCGCCTGAATTCGTTCGGGCGCAGCGATTAAGAGCAGCGAGGCGTAGTGCCTGATGAGTTGTTGTGTCTGCTCCTCGACGCGTAGCTTGTAGCGCAGCTTAAAGCGGATGGCGCGCAACATTCGCAGGGTGTCCTGCTTGAACACATCATCACTCACGACTTTCAGGGTGCGTGTGGCAAGGTCAGTGCTACCGTGAAGCGGGTCGATGTATGGTAACGGTGTGTTCTCTATAAAGGAACGGACAGCAGCGGTGAGCGGACTGGCAAGCGCGTTAATAGTGAAGTCGCGTTGGCGCAGGTCCGCCTCAATCGTGCGGCCATGCAGGGGGGCAACGTCAAAGATGCTCTCTTGCTCTTTCTGCTTAACGGTGATACGGCTGGCCTTTTCGTGCATGTGAGCATAGAAGCCGCCAAGCCTGTTCGCAAGTCCACGAGCAAGCGCGGGTGCGTCGCCTGTAACGGCGATATCCCAATCGCTACACGGCTCATTAAGCAAAAGATTGCGAACCGAGCCGCCTACGAGATATGCCTGTGCGTTGTTTTCGTCGAAAAACTGGGCCGCCGTGTGCAAGAGATGCAAGGTGAACGCGTCCAAATGTTTAATTCTACCTTTGTGCTGTGTAGTGTACCCTCCTATGATATCACTGGCGTCTACCCGTTTTTCTCAATTGCTTGTAACTCTTGCTTATCTCCTGTATAGTACAGGTAAATTGTGTAGAGGGGGAAATGTATGGGCGCGTATTATTGTTCGCGGGTGTGGCAAGTGAAGGCGGGGGCGTCCCCGCGCGAGGTCGAGCATCTGGCCTCATCGGGTATGGTCGAGATGCTGCGGTGGATGCCAGGGGTAAAACAGGTAGTGCTGGTGCAGCTTACCGCGAACGAACCAAGCCGCTATCTCCTGGTGTTGACGTTTGTGAATCAAGCCGCCTACACGTATTGGCGACAGGTGGAGGAGGAAGCCCCCGATTATTGGGAACGCTTCGCCTCGATACAGCTCCATTGGGAGCAGTTGTGTGTGCTGGTTGAAGAATACGCGGGTGAGATACTGCTGAATGTGGAGCTTGAGCAGAACGGTGCGCAATAAATCGCCAAACAGCGAGGTAAAAAGGGACGGCACAATGCAGACCGTTGGCTCACCTATGAGGTACAATAGTTGCAGCCGAAGAACACACTGGGCTGTGACTACTCATGGTAGGAATATACAATGAGCCAAAATTACGGAGTATTGCGCGTCGTGCGTGTACGTCCACCCGCGAACGCAACCGCTGACGTGCAAGAACGCTATCCAAGTGGGTGGTTGCCAGAAGAGCAATTGATACACCTGCTGACACGCCATGAAACAACGATTGGACGTGCGTTAAACAACGATATCATTCTTATGGACTTAACCGTTTCACGCGAACATGCGCGACTGAGCCTCGATGAGTGTGGGTGGCATGTGTTGAATTTGACGGTACACAATATTGTGCGTGTTAACGGGCAACCGGTGGCGAGCGGCGAGACGGTACATATGCGCTCACAGGATGTACTTGTGCTTGGGAGCACAATGCTGCAACTTATCGCCCCCCAACATACTCTTGTGAAAGACGAGAGTACCCAATCAACCGAACATCTCGCAGTACATCCCTTTCCCTCATCGCAGCAACTATCGCCCCTGTGGACGGGTCATGTGCGGCCCCACACCGCGGCGGATCTGCGAGCAACCAGTACACCGACACGCGCGGCTCAGAATGGGCATACCGATTTTCCTAACTTTGCTTCACTGCAACGCGTCCCCCTCTCGCCGCTTCCGATCCAACCGGAGCCGGAGCTGGTCGCGCAACCCTGGCATGATGACGAAGAGGGGGCACTTGGGGCTGGTATCACGATGCAGTTCGCGATCCCGCAACGCATGGGTACGCGCACACGCTGGCTTATCGCGGGGGTGGGGTTCACAATTTTGATGGTGAGCGCGATTATCACGATTGTCCTTAACAGCATTATTGGGCTGTCTTCATTGGCGCAAAACGGCCCCTCTAGTATTTTTACCGCTTTGACTATTCCCCTTATTCCCGCGCTCGGCATCAATCTTCTGGTAAACTTTATTGATCGTTTTGAGCGTGAACCCTGGTTTTTGCGGCTCGCGGCCTTTCTTTGGGGCGCGATCATCGCTATCCCGCCCACGTATTTAATTGAGATTAACGTGCAGACGCTCATCCAAAACGCCCTAGGGCGCGATACAAACAGTCTACTGCGCTCGGTTTTGCTTGGCTTGAACGCGGGCATCACCGAAGAGACGGTGAAGGGGTTGGGCCTGCTCCTCCTCTTTTTCGTGCTACGCGATGAGTTCGACAATATGACCGACGGGATTGTGTACGGGGCATTAATTGGCGCGGGTTTCGCGATGGTCGAGAATTTCAGCTACTTCGCGCAAAACTCAAAAGATTTTTTACCTATTTTGATTGTGGGGCGTATCGTGCTTGGTTGGCTTAGTCACTCGACGTTCACCGTCTGCTTTGGGGCGGCTCTGGGCTACGTTCGTCACACAAAGGTGCGGTGGCGGCACTTTGTCGTCCCGCTCATGGGCTACTTTGTCGCCGTCGCCCTACATAGTGTCTTTGACTTTGTGGATGTCTACGCGAACGCGACGGTGATTGCCTCGCCTAACAATCCTACTGTGCAACTCTTCTCGCTCATCGCTGTAATCGGTGATTATATCCCGCCGTTTATCGCGCAGGTTGTGTTGCTCTACTTTCTGATTAAAGCGTTGGCACATGAGGTCGCGGTCATTCGTGAGTTCCTGGCGTCCGAGGTGAGCAGTGGCGTGGTGCTTGTCGATGAGTACGCCCTGCTCCAGAACTCGTTCCAGCGCACACGACAGGAGCGGCATGTGTTGCGACAGAGTGGTGTCAAACAGTGGATGCGAACCCAGGCCCTGTATCAGACCGAGATTGGCCTTGCCTTTCGCAAGTGGCACGTGAGCATGGGCGACAAACCCAAACTGGGCTATCGGCAACCGGAGGATGCCTATCGACAGCGTATCAGGCGTTTACGATACGAAATCATGACCTCGGAGATGAAAAAGCGGACAACGGAAAAGTAGCCATAAAACGAACTGGGGCATCCACGCAGGATACCCCGGTAAAGAATACATGCGCCGTCAAGACCGTAGCAGTTGTGGCTCTGCGGCGGGCAAGGGCGTCTCGACATGTGGATGTTCTTTTAATGTTGTGCCGTCAATCATACGATCCTCGATGGGCGGCAAGAAGAGCAAGGTATACATCACCGCGAAGAACGGGAGATGACCCAACAGTTCGGAGGATGGCAGGAACGGTAGCGTAAGGTTGAACGGTACAAACATGCCAAAGATCACGATTTTGGGTAGGATACCACTAATCAGTGCCAGGCCAATCGTGAGTTCAACAGCTCCGGCGGCCAGCACGAAACGCTCATTGGTGAACCAGGTGAGGCCAATAAGCTGCGCCGCGTTAAAGTTTGGGTGCGTTTTGAGGAACGCCAACGCTAGCCCAGGATTGGCAAGCTTTTCTGTGAAGGCCAGGACTACAATCGAGATACCCGCGCCGGTTCGCAAGAGGAAGGGAGCCATGCGCCAATACCGTGCGAACTGCGAAAGCGGCTCCTCGTGTGGGCCAGGACGCACCAGGCCACGCCCCATAATCAGCAGGTAGAGCGCGATGCCGACATACACGCTTTGTTCCAGAACCTCCCACGCGGGAAACAGGAAAAACGAGAAGAGGAAGAGCGCGATCAACGCAATCGCACCAACGCGTGTCAAAATGCCGCTAATAAAGCTAAAAGCAACAAATACCTCGATGCCTGCTAGTATGTAGCCCAGCGTGTTCATGCCCCCCGACTGGTTGGGCGCGAAGATATGCAGTGTCACCGAGACGGCGATCAAACTAATAGCCGTTTGGATAGCCAGAATAACCTGATTGTTGCGATCATAATAGCGAAGAAACCCGATTTGTGGGAAGCGATTGTCGCCACCGATGAGCCGTCGCAGCAGTATCAGAACGCCTATACCTACGAACGACAGGCCAATCATGCCAAGCACTGGCAGGCTAAAAATCAAGCCAAATTGTGGCGGGTATTTGTCGCCATCGGTAAACCATTTCTCGTGCGCGGCAGCAATCCCTGGAAAGAGTAGCATGACGCCGAAGACCAGTCCAAGTCTTGTCAGAATACGATACGCCGCCGTACTCTGTATGTTTCGCAAGTGATACATACAAGCTCCTGTATGAATATAGTATGTAACTGACTTTATGTGCTGTTACTCTACTCAGTATAATCGTGTAAAAAAGGGTACGAGAACAACGAATGTAAGCTACTTATGATAGCAATAGCCTATCTATACGACGTAGCAGCATGGGTATTCGTGTACAGGGAAAATGCTCCCTGCTTGACACCTCTTCCGGTAACATGTTAGCATGGAGCAGGTATCAAGCCAGATATCTTTATACAGAAGGGATGAAATGTTATGGGGCTGGAGCGGGCAGACCTGCTACAGATCTTTTATTTTATGCGCCTCACCCGTGTGATGGAGGAGCGAACCCGCACCTTATTTTTACAGGGCAAGGTTGTGGGTGGCGTCTACACCGCGCAGGGGCATGAGGCGACAACGGTTGGGGCGGCAATGACGCTGCGCCACGACGACTGCATTGTTCCGCAGCACCGCGATCTGGGGATGCATCTTGTACGGGGTGGTTCACCGCGTGCTGTGATGTGTCAATGGTTGGCTCGTGGAAACTCACCGACGCTGGGACGTGATGGGCAGATGCATATTGGCGATATGCATCACGGTATTGTGCCAATGATTAGTATGCTGGGTGAGTCGCTACCGGTTGCGTGTGGTGTGGCTTTGACCATGAAGATACGCAAGCGTACAACGGTGGTACTCGCCTCGTGTGGTGATGGCGCGACGAATACGGGGCCATTTCATGAGGCGATGAATTTTGCCTCGGTACAAAAAGTGCCGATGGTGCTTGTGATTGAGAATAACGGCTACGCCTATTCGACCCCTGGCGCGAAGCAGTTCGCCATCCAGAACCTCTCTGACCGTGCCAAAGCATATGGCATCCCAGGCGAGAGCGTTGATGGCAATGACGTGCTTGCCGTGTATGATGCGGTTGGGCGTGCGGTTGAACACGCGCGCAACGGCAACGGGCCGGCGATTGTCGAGTGTAAGACCTTCCGTGTGCGCGGTCACTCAGAGGCAGACAAAGCCGATTATGTGCCACCCGCGTTGCGTGAGGAGTGGTTGGCGAAAGACCCAATCACACGCTTCGAGACCTACTTGCGCGAACAGCACATGTTGACGCCGGAGCAGCAGACAGAGCTTGAGGGACGCGTCAAGGCCGTTGTCGAAGATGCCGTCCGTTTCGCGGAAGTGAGTCCCGCGCCCGATGTGGCGACGGTGGCGGACTACGTTTTTGCTCCCGATGGCCCAACAGCGATTATTGGCGAGGTGGGCGCGAACGATGCCCGCTACGTTAACGCACTTGATAGGCGGACAGGCCAACCGTTTACGACAATGCTACAGGCCGAATCTACAACGCCTATGGAGGTTGCCCAGCGATGAGTCAAACAAAGAAGTATCAGAAGGTGACGTATTTAGAAGCGATAGGGCAGGCTATCCGCGAAGAGATGCTACGTGATGAGGCGGTGTTTTTGCTGGGTGAAGATGTCGGCGCATATGGCGGAGCGTTCAAGGTGAGCGCGGGTCTGCTGGAGGAATTCGGGGCGGAGCGTGTGATCGACACGCCGAT
>Ga0123338_10004378_pt1 | contig 12364 bp, 10 predicted proteins | sample grotaG_FD_89793 | JGI IMG/M metagenome (GOLD analysis project Ga0123338, IMG submission 89793) | Glacier valley bacterial and archeal communities from Borup Fiord, Nunavut, Canada, to study Microbial Dark Matter (Phase II) -... | ecosystem: Environmental > Aquatic > Freshwater > Ice > Glacier ... | reverse complement strand
CGGTTGCGACCATCAACCACGGCCTATCTCTTTAGAGAGGGTCAGACCTGGACCGTCGGTCCGACCCTCCTATTCCTAAAGCGCCACGGCGTGTCCATTTAGCTGTGATGTCCTTTCAAGGATGGTTCATATGGTGGATACATTTCTGAGCATGTCTTCGATGAAATTCGTTGTAAAAGACGTATTAGTTGACACAAATCCTCACTTGCCACCTGTCGATTCCAAGTATCCAGTACAGTCCGAAAAATCATCAAATCTTAGCAAATGCTGGCGTTTCTTCTTTTAGCGGCCGGTTCAGTCTTGTGATAGCCAACACTTGGCGGAGGTAGTTCCGGGGTATTCAAATTTCAACCCGGGAGTACTTTTCAATCGAAGTCTTGGACGCAAGCCACTCATTGACAAAGTGATCAAGCAATCTAAACCCGACTGACAAAGCCTATCGGCGCAGCTACGCTGGCGTGATTGGCTCAGGTGCGGATGGCAGATCATCCGGTCCTTGGATTGGTCGCACCGTTGCTGAGTTACGAATGAGCTCTCGCGGGCTAGACGCTCACAACTGGCGAGGCGGATCTTGTCCAAGCCGAGGTCGACAAAACGCCGGCACGTGCCGGTGGAAGGCGAAATGGATAGCTCGCTGTATACAAAACCGTCTTCGCCCTTCGCGACAATAGACACAGCGATCATTGCAACGGTCCGTCACCGAAACCCATTGATCCGTGATGGCTTGGCCGAAACGGTCACGAAGCCGCAGTTCAGGATCGCAGCCCCATGATTTTGGTGAGGATGTATCGGCATGCGACTTCGCTGGCTCGACGCTATTGACATACGCATTCCGCATTACGAGCGGGCGTTGACCGCATCCCCTCAGTGCGTTGCCATTCCAGTCGAATTGGCTTCACTGCGACGTCTTTATGGAAGTTGCGCGTCGATGTTCTGCGTGATGTTGGCGAAAGGTTGCAGATCCAGCGGGATACCGCCCGTCAGGTAGTGCCGCAGCGTGGCGGAGTCGGCCCAGTTGATCTCCCAGCCGCGGTCGACCACGATGAGGATGTACTGTCCGGGAAGTACGTCGGCGAAGTCGTAACTGCCATCCGTGTTGGTCTGGTCGCGGCGCAGGATCGTGAGCGACGCCGGATCTTCCAGCCCGGCGGGCACCAGCAATGCCAGCGCGCCGACACACGGTTTGCCCTCCAGGGAGGCGATGCCACGAAGCATCGCCCGTCCCGCGGCAATGTGGAGCGTCAGGGTTGAATGGCCCGGAGCCAACGTTACGTAACGGCCTTCCACTGCTGGCGGCGGCGTGCCCTTGGAGGAAAGGCCTTTGAGGTAAAGGTTCGGCTGGCCAGCGAGCACCACCTTGTAACGTCTCGGTGCCAGCCGAAGCGCGCGTGGCGCTGGGCGTTCCTTCTGGGTATCCCCCTGGCCCCCTCGCTGTCCAGCGCGCAGGGGTCCGCGCCGGTTCTGCTGAGACGCAGCAGGGGGCGCGGCCTGAGGTAAAGCTGCGGTCGCACTAGCCTTCGGCGTATTCGCCGTGGCGGAAGGCGCATTGCCGCGACGCATATCATCCCCGCGAAAGCCGCGGTCGTTATTGGTCGTCAATGCGACCTGTCCAGTCTCCATATCGATAAAGTTGACCTGCGGCGTCCCCGCCTGAAATTCCGGATCGAGGGTGGGATCGACGTTCGGGATGCCGTCCATGCGAAGCGAAATCTCACTGGCTGATTGGGTGTCTCCCGCAAGGTCCAACGTCTCGACTGACCCTGCGGCAACGCGAATCATACGCGGCTGCTGTTGCCCTCCGGGTCCTTGCATCCGAACCTGGTAGGTGCCCGGCGCCAGCCCGCTTACGTCCATCTGGCCCTGCGCATCCACCGAAACCGATACCGGCTGGAAGAGGATGCCGCCGTTGGCATCAATGCGTGTCACCTGCGGATAGAACTGCTGGCGTACGCCCCCTCTGGCGTTGTTCGGATTGCTCTCTTCCGCAGGAGGCAACAGGATACGGAAGCGAAGCGAGGCCATGGGACGCAGTTGAAAGTCTGCTTCGCGGGTATCGCCGCTATGCAGATTAAGCGCCTCGGCAGAGGCCGGATCATCCACACCCGGGAACCACGTCAGTGGGTATACAAAATCCAGCGGAGGATCTAGGGAAGGCGCCGCGTTATTTGGTCCACTGCGGCGCTGCTGTGCGGAGGCCGCATACCAGGGCTGAGCCTGCACACTAAGCCGATAGCTGCCCGGAGGAACACTGGTGATCTCGTACATGCCGCGGTCATCCGTCTGGGCGAAGCCGCGAAAGTTTGCTTGCGGCAGAATCCGCTCCGGACTGCGTCGCGTTGCCGGATCGTTCGCTGTCATAATCTGTACACTGGCCTGGCGAATGGGCTCGCCAGCCTCATCCACGATAACCCCGCCTACCGTGGCAAACGGCTTCAGCCTGAACATGAGCTCGTAGGTCGGATGCTCCAGCGACAGTACGAGCGCTGATGCGAATTGCTGGTGCTGCTGGTAAAGCTCCCCCACATACCCGCGAGCCGTGGCGAAGAGCGACCACGCTCCAGCCGAGGCGGCATCTACCGTAAAGCGCCCATGCTCGTCGGTTTCGGCGGTCGGCGCTGTGTCCGCGTTACGAAAACGACGTCCCGGCGTCCGTACGTTGCCATCCGGTCGCAGCGTCAGGGTACAGTGCGGAACCGGCGCGCCTGTAGTCGCATTCACCACCACGCCGGTCACACTGAATCCAGAGGCCGCAGCGACTGTCTTTTCCTGTGCGAGTACAGGCACGAAAAATCCTGCGATCACGCAAACGTTCAAGAGCAGGGAAGTGAGCCGTGTCAACGTCTTCATGGCTGGGCCTCGGTGGCCAGCACAGCGTCCAGGTCGAGCGAAGGCTTATCGCCAACTGCCAGCGTAACGGAGCGAACGTGCGCCCCAAAGGTCGCCAGCACGGCCGGGTCCGTCAGATCGAGCGAGCGATGATGCTCGATGGCCACCACACGATAGCTGCCCGGGGGGACGCGATCGAAGGTATATGTTCCGTTTTCGGCCGTACCCTGACTGATCACAGGATAGGCAGAGGGCTCACTGGCAATGAGGTAGACCCAGCTTCGCCCGGTAGTTTCGCCCGTCTTCACGGTCCCGGTCAAGCTGCCGGAGGCATTGCTGACGGTGATGCGAATTGGAACGCCCCCGGCACCCGGAGCCACCACTAGATCCTGCCGCATCAGGTCTGCTGTCCCATAGCTGATGCCTTTGATGTACCACTCTCCGCAATTTCGGTAGCACTTCACGCGATACGTGCCGGGCGGTGTGTTGAAGACGAAACTCTTATCCGGGCGGTTGAAGAGACGAACACTGCCCTCACCAAAGTTTGTGTCGGCATTCACACGCTGCAGAAACATGTTGAACTGCTGCGGCCCAAGCGGGGTACTAAAGCGTTGCAAGCCATTGCTGGAGACAGGTGTCGTAACAGGGGACTCAGCGATCATCTCCACGGGGAGCATAGGAACTGCCGTGAAGTGAAAGACCACCCCGGAAACATCGTGCGCGGCAACCGTCACGTTCGTCTGGGCCATCAAGGAGGCGTCCTGGGAATTCAGGTTGGCGGTCAACGTATAGCTGCCGGATGGCAGATCGATGCGAAACTCTCCATTCGCGCCTCCGTTCATATTCACCGGCACAAAGGTGCCATCGCTGGACCGGGCGGAAACACTGGGGAACGCCCGCTCCAGGGTGCTATCCAAAATCCCCGTCACCTTATAAGTCTTGCTGGTTATCGGACGTAGATCGAAGTGCTGCTCCTTGCCGCTATGCAGATGCAGGGCATTCAACTTCTCAGCCGAATCTGCCTCCGGAAGTGTCACCGGCATGACCATCTCGCCGGCGTTCAGGTCCATGCGCGGCATCGAATGCAGCTCCAGCTTGTAATCGCCGGACGCCACAGGCAGGCGGAAGTTGCCATGACTATCCGTCTGCGTACCGCCGGTGGTATTCCAGTGGAGGCCCTGGTCGTCGAACGTGCCACGCCTGGCCCTGATCTGAACGTGCTGGAGAGGAGTGCCATCCGGTGCCGTGACAGTCCCAGTCAGAAGCGCCTCGGGATAGAGGCGCAGCTCAATCGTTCCAGGCAGGGGCTGATCCAAACGCAGCAGAAGGCCCCCTGGCTCCTGCGGATCCATGGTCGCAAAGTATCCCGGCTTGTTGACGGTAAGTTGAACGTTACTGTCCGTCACCTGCGGGAACAGAAACTTGCCGTCATGGTCGCTCAGAACGGAGCGGTTATTAATGTGAACCAGAGCCCGGGGTACCGGTTGCCCCGTAACCGCGTTGATCACACGGCCCAGAACTGTAATCGAAGGTGTGGCATCCGCGGTTGCGGTATTTGTGGCGCCCGGATTTGGGTTGCGTTGATTCGCCTGTTGCGCGCCAACAGTTAGGGACGACAGCAGCAGGGTACACATTCCCAGCAAGCCGAGGCCAGGGAAACTCATCCGAGATAGAGCGCGACCATCTTGCAAGCTCACGGAAGTTAAGACGATAACGCTTGGCATTAGTTTCCGTGTGTTGTTATATGGAATTGGCAACGTCCGATAACACATATTATGTATACCAAGCGACCGGGCTCCCGTTCGCCACTGTCTTCTGCGCATTGCCTCGCCCGCGCCTTCCCTCGTGATCTGCGTTTGGTACGATTGGGCTGAGGTCTTCGCCCCGCAGGGCTGCCATGCGTATTGTACAAACGGTGTTTGGCGTATTCCATCACTTTGAGCTGGCCCGACAGCTCGAGCAGCGTGGCCATCTCCAGACAATCTATTCCACCTGGCCGTGGATACGCCTGAAACGCGAAGGTCTTCCCCGCGATCTCGTAAAAACCTTTCCCTGGATCCATACACCCGAGATGCTGATCCAACGCTTTGGTATTCATACTCCATATCTCATGGATCAAATGAGTTATGCCAATGCACTATCGTTTGACCGCTGGACGTCCCAGCAACTGCGGCGAGCCGAAACTCCGGACGCTCTCATCGGCATCTCTGGCTCCAGCCTGAAGACCGGCGTAGAGGTACAGGGCCGAGGAGGCAGGTTTATCTGCGATCGCGGTTCCTCACATCAGCGCTATCAGGAGCGAGTGGTCTCCGAAGAATATGCTCGCTGGGGGGTACAGCGCCCTGTCACCGACATCCGCGATATCCTCCGCGAAGAGCGTATCTATAAGATAGCCGACGCCATTACGGTTCCGTCCAGTTTTGCCGCGCGCTCTTTTGTGGAGAGCGGAATTGCCGCCGCAAAGGTACATGTCATTCCCTACGGAGTGCGCCTGGAACGTTTCAGCCGCATTGCGGAACCGCCCAAAGACACATTTCAGGTCCTGTTTGCCGGTTCTGTGGGCCTCCGTAAGGGCATTCCTTATCTTTTAGATGCATTTCAAAACCTGAAGTGTAGCAAGAAGATTCTTCGCATCGCAGGAGCGATCCATCCTGACATGGCGACCGTGCTAAACCAATTGCCGCAGGAAAACGTGCATCTGCTGGGGCCAGTCCCCCAGGAGCGTCTTGTGGAATTGATGAGCAGTAGCCATCTGATGGTGCTGCCCAGTCTTGAAGAGGGTCTGGCGCTGGTACAAGGACAGGCTTTGGCCTGTGGCTGTCCGGTTCTGGCGTCCACCAATACGGGAGGCGAAGATCTGTTTACGGATAGCGTTGAGGGCTTCATTGTTCCCGTCCGCGATGTCGCCGCCCTGACCGACCGCATGCAGCGCCTGGCTGACGACCCCGCCCTGCAGCAGCGGATGAGCGAAGCAGCCCTGTTGCGCGTCAAGACGCTGGGTGGCTGGGACGACTACGGGGACCGCTGGGTGACCCTGTTGCAGGACCTTACCGGCAAGACCTAGACCGTACCGCCCCCGACAAAGTGCACAACTTCCAGCTTGTCCCCCGGGCTGAGAGGCGTAGTGCTCCAGGTGGCGCGGGGGACGATCTCTCCATTGTGTTCCACGGCAACCCGGTCCGCCTTCAGGTCGAGCGCAGCGACCAGTTGCTGTAGGTTGTCGGATTCTGCAAGAGTGTCAAACGTACGAGGCTGGCCGTTGAGAATAAGCGAGAGTGACATGGCCCTCCCAGCCTAGCAGGAGTAGCCCCGGCAATCTTCACCGGACGTCTGCCGATTATCAGACGTTAATGTGTGGACGTTTGAAGATGTACGGACAGCCAGCTACGCAGCCTGCGCCCAACTGGGACAACTTCCTCACACTGATCAAAGACGTGGCGGCTGAGCCGCATGAGAATACGCACGGCCTCCCCGTCGGCTGGCGTTGAGCTTTCCTCATAAAGAAACATGCGGGAGTCGACAAGATACTCGATAGCATGACCCAGAACTTCGAGCGCCCTCCCCTGCTCGACATTGGTTTGACGCCGCAGCGCCAGAGGCGGAGTCGCCGTAAAAGTCGCACGCGACGGCGAAGTGTAGCCACTTGGCGGAAGCACCGGAAGAATCGGCAGTGAGGTTGCAGGAGAATTGCCAGCTAAAGGGGTCGTGGACATAAAGCCTCCGTCCCCTTCCCTATCGGCCAGGATCGCACCAGCTTTACCGCCGCAGTGGCCAGAGAGGGTTCAGCGGCCCCTGGCCATGTCCCAGCGGCGTTGCGGTTCGGATGGCCTCGGCGACGTAAGCCTTTGCCGCCAGTGCGGCATCATGGGCCGCATCGCCATGCACCAGACGGCTCAGCAGAGCACTGGAGAGCGCGCAGCCCGTTCCATGGGTCGCACTGGAGACGATATGTTCTCCCGGTAGCCAATGCACCTCACCCGTAGAGGTCAACAGCAGGTCGTTCGGCGGATTGAGATGCCCGCCGGTGGCGAGCACGTTGAGCCCCTTGCCGAGTCCTTGCAACGCCGCCGCAGCCTCCGGCAGATCTTCCCGCCCTGTCACCTTCAGCCCGGTTAGCAGAGCCAGTTCATCGAGATTCGGCGTAATCCAGCCCACCCGTGGCAGCAATCGCGACCGTAGTACAAGCAGCCCGTCAGCGGACAGTAGTTCCCTGCCAGAGCTGGCGCGGATGACCGGGTCGAGCACAATCGGCACGCTTTCCGGCAGGGTTGCGAGGAAGTTCGCCACCACCCCTACACTGGAGGCATCCGCCAGCATCCCGATCTTGACTCCAGCCGGCGGCAGATCGCTCTGCAGATACTCCAGCGTCTCCGCCAGCGTGCTTGCGGCCACCGCGTAGCTTGCCCGGACGCCCAGCGTCGACTGCACGGTAAGCGCCGTTATCGCTGAAGTACCAAACAGTCCATGCGCGGCAAAGACCATCAGGTCCGCCGTCACCCCCGCACCGGAGGATGGGTCAAAGCCGGCAATCGTCAGGACAGTCTGCATACTGGCTCGTTCTAGCCTATCGAACATTCGTGCCGATTACCTTCCGCAATCCATGAAGCGATACCTTGCCGCCTACATTTGGCTAGACTGGCACAGGGAGACTGTATGCACGCTTTGGAGTATCGCGAACCGAAAGACCGCCTGGCCGTCGCGCTGGACTTCCCTTCCGCTGAAGCCGCTTTGGCGCTGGTTGACCGTCTCGAAGGCCGCTGCCGCTGGTTCAAAGTCGGTATGGAGCTCTACTACGCCGCCTGCAACAGCCTCATCGAGACGCTGCGCACACGCGGTTACGATGTCTTCCTCGACCTCAAGCTGCACGATATTCCCAACACCGTGGCCGGTGCCGTTCGTTCCGTTACCAACGCCGGAGCAGGTCTGCTGACCATCCACGCCGGCGGCGGATCGGCAATGCTTGCCGCGGCAGCACAGGCCGCCGATGTGCCAGGCGCGCCCCGGCTACTTGCCGTCACTGTGCTCACCAGCATGGACGCCGCTGAACTCGCAGGCGTCGGCATTAAGGTCACACCAGCCCAGCAAGTACTTCAACTTGCAAAGCTGGCGCAGAATGCTGGCATCCACGGAATGGTCTGTTCCGCAGAAGAAGTCAATCTCCTGCGCACAGAACTCGGTCCCGAAATCAGTGCAGGCCCGATGCTGGTCGTCCCCGGCATTCGCCCCGCAGGCAGCGCACACGGCGACCAGAAGCGCGTAGCTACCGCCGCCGAAGCGATAGCACGCGGAGCTTCCATGCTCGTCGTCGGCCGCCCCATCAGACAAGCCGCCGACCCAGCCTCGGCAGCACGCGCGATCCTCGCCGAAATACAAAGCGCCGATTACGGATAGGCGCGGATCGACACGGATCGGCACGGATAAAAACAAAAAAACAGACAAAACAAAAAAGACGGATAAGAACAGACGAGGCCAAAAAGCCATGTCTTGTTCTTATCCGTCCTTCGTTCTTGATCCGTTCGAATCCGTACAATCCGTGGTCGTGCCTTTAGTTGGTCACCGCCAAAGCGCTGGTAATATCCGTATCGCTTAGTCGCAGCGCGAGACCTTTAGCCGACGCCCCGCCACGTAGAAATTCGCTGAGCTGAAGCGGCGTCACGGTAAAGCCAAGCTGGCTCAACCGAGCCGGCAAGTCCGTATCCACCATGTTCATCAGAATGTGACGTCCTACGTTGATCACGCTGCAACTGAACAGGGTCGCTTCATGCTCGCTCACGACGATGCGTTTCTCCGGGGTATAGGCCGCTTCAATCTTCTCCAGCGACGCTGCATCGAATGCCTCCGGGAAGTAGAGCAGGTAGCCTCCACTCAGCGGGGCGAAGCACGTATCCAGGTGGTAAAAGCGCGGGTCGATCAGATGCAGCGACGTTACCGGCGTATGCCATGCATCGGCGATATGGCGGTGGCTCCGCTGGCAGGTACGTACCCCGTGTGCCGCCCACAGATGTTTGCCGTTCGCGTCAAACAGCGCGTCGCCTTCGCCTTCGAACGCCGTCTCGCGCGGTGTCTCCCACAGCAGAAAGCCTGCATCCTGGAACCAGTGGCGCAGATGATCTTCTTCCGAGTGGCGCTGCGGGTGCGCGAAGCTGGAGATGGCAGCGATGCCATGCTGCACCAGCGCCGTATGCGCCACGAACACCATATCCGGCGAACCGGGCCGCGCCTGCAGAAGACGCACATCGGCGATCCGCAGCAGATGCTGGTACAGCGCGCGCCACTGGGCGAAGGCCTTGTCACGCGAGGAGCGGTGAATGTTGCCAGCCATCCAGGGGTTGATGACGTAGTCCACGTCATACCACTCAGGAGGGCACATCAGGTACGTGGGCCGGGTGAACTGCGGTAGCGGTGCTTGGCTCAGAGCGGCAGAAGAGGTTGCAAGGGGGGAGGTCATAATCATAAAAACAGGGTGCCTACTTTCCAGTTGAAGAGTCTGCCCAGTCCATAGGTCGATCGTCAAGGGGATAGCGTTGAATATCCATACAACTTTGGTACCGTACGAGATACATGTTCGAGGAAGGTGTGTGAAAGATGGGTGACACACGACCAAATACAGCAAAAAGGCTCCCTTGCGGGAACCCTCTCGCCGTGATCGATGTCGATTGCGTGTGAACCCAGAGTACCGGGTGATGAGAGCCTAAACTAAAGCTTTTCGAAGAACTCGCAGGCCGAGCAGGAGATGTACACTCCGCCCGGTATGCCGCGTTCGCGGTCTTTGACGCGCTTCACGATGCGGGTGGGCTTCGAGCACTTCGGACAGTCGGTGCTCTTGTTGGTATCCATTTCCTTCTTACGGTCGCCGGTCTTGGCAATCTTTGCCATTGTGCTTGTCTCCCTAAAACGAATATTTGGCGGGCGCTGGATTACCACGGCCCGCACCAGGGTACGGAGAGGAAGGCGATCCGATGCTTCTCGTTGGGATTGTCGCGGTCTCGTTGAAGTAAAACTAAGGCAACAGGGACCGCAGCAGAAATCGGTGGAGAAGAACTGCGCTTAACGCTCATCTGAGTTTACACGAAGGCGGCACTTACAGCAGATGCGCACCCGTATCCCTTGTTGTCAGCCTGGGCGCGGACGTCGGAGCGGCCGACGGCGACCCATCCGTGGGAAACTGAACCGCGCCACCTGCACCCGGCAGGGACACCTCTTCGCCGGGCTTGCGCAACGAAGGAACCACGGGAGCCGTAGCCTCCGCGTCCGTTGCTTTCCGGTCGCCCAGCGCAATCTCGCGTGTCGCAACCGGGTTCACAAAGCCTGCCATCTCGTCCTTATCGTGAATCTCGATCGGCTTGCCCAGCGCGGCAATCTCCACGGTTGTAACGCGGTCACCCTGGAAGCGTACAAAACGAACCGTCTGCGGCACATGCCCGTAGATCCACTCCTCATATCGAGCGCCGTTGGGGTCACCACTGGGCTGCTCCCGCACTTTGGTCTCCGGAGCCCCCAGCGCGGCCAGCACCATCCGGTGGTTCATCCCCACCAGAACCTCGTGGGCTGCAATCGCTTCCTTCAAAGGCGCTGGCAGCGTATCCGCATAGGCCTGCTCGCCGGACTTGATACCAAAGTCGATCAGCGGCTCCAGCAACGCCTTAATCTCCGGCGCGGAGATCTCTGGAATATGGCCTTCAAAGACCAGCGTAATCCGCGATCCCGTCGGCTTATCCGGGCTTCCCTGCACTACGTTGTTGTCGTTAATCTGGATGTGGCTTAGAAAGCGATGCTTCTGAAACGGCCCACCGTTCAGGTCGAAGACGATGCGATCGGCCTTGATCACCATTGCCGTGATCAGCACACGATCACCCGGCGCGGCCGATTCACCCTTCTCGAAGATCATGTGCCTGTATTCTGCGGGCGCCGGCGTCAGCGGCCCGTTCGCCCGCAGCGTAATGCCTACCCCCATGGGCAGTGCTCGATGCGCAAAGCCCTGTTCGGCTTCAAGCATCCGAACAAGTTCGCGGCGCCCCCGCTCGGTAAGCGGCTTCTCCGGCAGCGGAAGTGTCGTCGGGGTAAAGTCCAGTGCAATGTCGGAGGTTGCCGTTTTTTCGCCCACCACGAAGACCTGCCCGCGTGTCACAGGTGCGGCCAGCGCAAGACAACCTGCCAGAAGGGCCCATCTGTGTGTGCGAATAAGATCCGTAAAAATCGCCATGGAAGCACCTCAGATACTCAAAAGCTTGCGCCTTCTGCAATCTTTTGACAAGGGGCGATTCCCGGCTTTTCCATCCGGTGACAGGAAGATGACAATTTGGTGGTCGGTAGAGGATTCACACCGTGAGCGGACTAAGCGCCAAACTCCTGCTTTTCCGTTTCGGGTGCTTGTGGAATCGTCTGGTTCGGAATCGTCTGGTTCGGAATAGTCTGGCTCGGCGGCGTACTGGAAAGTATCTGCACCAGCGATGCGGGCTTACTCTGCTGCTCCATCGCAGTGTGGGCCGCGGGTGGCGGCACATCCAGCGCATAACCCGCAGCAACGAGTGGCGCATGGGTATAGTCCCACTCATACTCCCGCGTAGCGCGCACCAGGATTACCAGCCCAGCCAGCAGGGCCAACGCCGTGAACAGAGCGGCCTCCGGGCCATACCCACCACCGGTCAGCGTCTGCGAGCCATACGCGCGTGTATCAATCACCGTCGAAAAGCCAGTGAAGCCGCTGATCGGCAATCCGAACAAAACGCCCGTCACCGCGCTCCATGCAAAGCTGAAACCCCAGCCAATCCAAAGCCCATGCGTACGCAGCCAGCCCACGCAAAGCAGCACGCCGAGGATTACCGTCACCAGCAGGCCAGTTCCAGTCATCTGCGGATTCAGGGCTCGAGCCGCCGCAAAGATGAGTGCCATCCCCACGGTCGCCCACGCTGGACCCAGCGCCTCAATCAACCGGCGAAAAGCATAGCCTCGAAAGACGACCTCGACCACTAGCGTGCCTACGGCGATCGTCGCAAGATTTAACGGCACCAGCCAGAACGCTCGCGGCTCGCTCCACATGCGAACACGCAAAGCCCCGGCAAGTGCCATTGGAAGCACCGCCAGCACGACAATACCCCAGCCAATGGCCACGCCGGTCAGCCACTCTTTCCTGCTGGTCGGTCGTCGCGGCAGTCCGAGAAGTTTAGGCAGGGATCGCGCTCCCCCCGCAACTCTCTGCAGCAGCGAAAAACCCAGCAGCACCAGGAACAACGTGAAGGCCGTCTGGAGTAAAACCTGCGTTGCATCAAGATTAAAGCGCCCTGCCAGACCACGCGCCGCGCGGTTGGCGATCACTTGTGCCGCGACATACCAGGTCAGAGCCGTGACAAAAAGTGCCAGTTGCACCGCCGTGCTGGTGCGCGGCGTCGGAAACGGGGGCGGAGGCGTAGGCCTGGGCGGCGGCGGGGCTAATTCGGAAACGGGCAACACGGGAAACTCCAGGGAACCAACTTGCTTCGGCGAGGTCGCGTTCAACGTGCGACGAGGGTCAGGCAGTCGTATAGAACTGCGCAATATT
>Ga0123338_10004377_pt1 | contig 12367 bp, 11 predicted proteins | sample grotaG_FD_89793 | JGI IMG/M metagenome (GOLD analysis project Ga0123338, IMG submission 89793) | Glacier valley bacterial and archeal communities from Borup Fiord, Nunavut, Canada, to study Microbial Dark Matter (Phase II) -... | ecosystem: Environmental > Aquatic > Freshwater > Ice > Glacier ... | reverse complement strand
GGCTTCGTGGAGGATGGCGGGCGGGACGCCGGCGTGGAGGAGGGCTCCGAGGAACATGTCGCCGGAGATGCCAGCGAAGCAATCGAGGTAGGCGATTCGCTCCGATGATTTGGCTTGGCTCGACATGTACCCCCCCTCCCCTGTTTATTGCATAAAGTCTTCTAACGATAAAGGTTAGGTGAGTACATTCAATGCGCCTTATCTCCCCACATAAAAAAGACCGGCGGAGGGCCGGATCCTTGCGTTCTCCTGGCTCGATTCTAACAGCGGTCAAGTTTGACAGGTACGGGAGTTTGACAGGCATGGAAGGTTGACAGGGCTGGGGCGTTGAGCCGCCGACAAAGTGGGGAGAGGATTGCTATCCGGGGTGCATGACGGGACTTAGCGCTGCCGCTTTTGTACTAATGAATTCCGGGGCTACCAGTATGCTGGGCTTTCCGCACAATTCCTGAGGCCCTAATGTTGATCTCGCGTGGGTTACGCCTGTTGCCCCTTGTTTTTCTTACTGCCTGTGCCGTTCAAGATTCAATGACACCTATGGCTGTGCCGACCTTGCGTTGACTTGTGCGCGGAGGACAGCAGCCGGTGTCTGGATCGACCATTCAACTTTTTACGGTGGGGACTACGGGAGAAGGGTCGCCGGGGGCGTCTCTGCTGAATGGCATCGTGAAGAGCGATGCGTCGGGCAACTTCAGCATTACCAGGACTTATAACTGCCCGAGCGACAGGTCGCTGGTTTACCTCGTGGCGACCGGCGGGAATCCGGGTCTGGCGGCGGGGACGAACAATGCAGCGCTTGCCCTGATGGCAGCCCTGGGAACGTGCAAGAACCTGACGAACACGCCGTTTCTGAATATCAACGAGGTGACGACGGTGGCGGCGGTGAATGCGCTGGCTCCGTTTATGAGTTCGCCGACGACGCTTGGGTCGTCCACCGGTAATGCGAGTGCGTTAGCGGCTGCATTCAACCTGGCAAGTGAGTTTGCCAATATGTCTACAGGGACTTCGCCGGGGGTGGGTGTTCCGACGGGGACGTGAGTGCCGACGACGAAGATCAACACGATTGCGAACATTATCGCCGCGTGCATTAACTCCGTTGGGGACTCCCCACGCTTTACGCAAGCAAATCGGTCATGGAAATGGCGCAGCTATGCAAAGCATGGAAAACGATAAAGCCGTTTCCCACCCTCCGCACAGCCGCTTGGAAGACGCTGATGAAGCTCGCGTCTCCCACATTCCCACGCCCACGGCGACGAGATTAGATAAGAAGGACAAGCAACTGCGACTGCTTCACCAAAGCATCGGTCTGTTCTCGTCGCTGAGAATGCCGGGCGGATCGCTTCCGAGAATGAGAGTTCGCGGTACTTGGGCGCTCACCGGATATCATTAGGCAATAAATTTAAGGATGGAACATCGTGTGGTCTGTGAGGGTATCTCCTGCTGCACGTGGAGGTCTGATCTGCAAACAGAACTAACCACCCAAGCACATCCGTTGCACAAGTCTTTTCTAGGCCTACGTCTTCTGAAAGCGTTCGCCCTAGACGTCGCCACCGGATTCGGTATTTTCGTCTTTGTGCTGATTGCCGCGCTGGTGATACATACGATTCACTACCCTGCGCTCTTCCTGATCGTCGTCAGTGCTTCGCTGTTCGCAGCTTCCTATCTCAGGGGAGCTTATTCACCGCTCAACCCCTGGCTGCACGGCTTGATCATCGGGCTCGGTGCCGCGGTTCCGGTCGTTCTACTGGGCAAAGCGTTTGTAGGGCTACTGCTGGGACCAATGGAGATTGCCATTCTCATAGTCCCATCACTCGTGTGCGGATGCGGTGCACAGGTGCAGTCGTTCTGGAAAGAAGATCAGCGTGCGCCCGCGTTCTGTGCAGGCATTGCGCTGCTTTTGTGCCTGGTCGCCGGTGACAAGATGCTGGTTCCACGCATTCTCTCCGCGAGTGCCTCGAAACCGATGAACAAGCCAGCGCCTCCCTTCGTCTTGACGAAGCTTGACGGGTCTGAGATTTCGCTTGCCTCGCTCAAGGGCCGCGTCGTTGTTCTCGACTTCTGGGGTACCTGGTGTGCTCCGTGTCTGGCGGAAATGCCTGCTTTTGACACTCTCTACAACAGGTATAAGAGCAACCCGGATGTTGTCTTCGTTCTGGTCAACTCGGGTCTGAATGGTGACACCCCGGAAAAGGTGCGGCGCTTCTCTGAAAAACGTGGCCTGCAGATTCCTGTTGCGCTCGATACGACCGAGACGGCGCAAAGCTTAGGCGCGACGCTCCTGCCGACTTTCGTCATTCTGGATAAGACAGGCGCTATTCGCCTGGAAAGCAGCGGCTTCAGGGACTCAAATGAACTCCAAAAGACAGTAACGGGAGAGGTCGAAGTACTTCTCGCGAGCAAGTAGTCTGGCTATGGTGCTCGGCGACTCTAACGACAACCAACCGTCCAGCTTGGCAGACTTAGGCCATCGTCAGGCTCCACAGTTAGAAGACAGGACAATCGACAGGAAGCTCGCACTACTGCAGTGCTCGTAATCATCTTGGGTCGGTGCGCTCTCACGTAGAGGACCCCCGGTAATTTGGCAGTGCCATTGATTAACCACGGGGAGCTGCATCGTATGGCGGTGCAGGATCAGGACACCGACGGCCGCAGCCATCCATGTTCACAATCTCGCTTGTGATCCTTTCCCCAAATCCAGAGGTCGCTTTAAGCTTTATTGGTCCTTCCAAACGCCGCTCCCATCAGAAGTGTTTCTGGCTTGATGACTAATCGGCGATACACTCGCCACCATGCTGTGGCGATTACCAGAGGGTTCTTAGCGAAGGTGCCGTCTCGTCTCGCTTTGTCAAAGTGCTTTTGCGTTTTCAGCAAAGCAACGAGAACGCCTAGCAGTCTGTCGGCCAAGCCGCGCAGTGCTCGTGCGTGAAAGTGGCCTGCTGCCCGCAATGCGTCGTACTGCCTTCGGCTTCTGCCATCGCAGCAAAGGCTGCATGTTGCCCAGTAGAACACCGCGTTTCGCAAGCGCGGACTGCAAGCCTGACGCATGCCGACGGTTTTTCTCTTGCCGCTCTGCCTGGTAACCGGAGCCGTGCCGGCATAACAGCGCAATGCCTCGTAATCCCGCTCCCGGATCGGCTTGGAGGCTTCCGTCAGAAGATCTGCGGCTACAGCAGGGCCATGACCAGGAATAGATAGGACCAGGCCGGCATCGCACGGTGGCTGATTCGTTCCGGCATTCTCCTCAATCATGACGTTTAGCAGGCGCTTGATGCGATTGACCACCTCCCGAAGTTGCTCCTCCAATAACTTCACCTGGGGAAGCAGCAGTTGAACATGCTCACAGGCGGCTTCGGCTGCGCCTGGAGCCAAGATCAGTGGCGCAGGCCTCAGAGCCGCGTGTACCTCGTCAACTGAAACCTTCCGTATCCGGTTCGCCTTGAGGATGCGCATAATGCGAAGGGAAGTGATCTTCGCCCCTGCGTCAGGCGTAGGTGCCGCCTCCAGCAGATCCCACATGAGCCGATCATCCGCAGCCGGACTGATTGCAAGCATCTGTTGATAGTACCGGTGAAGTTGCTGCCATAAGCGGTTGGTAACGCGCCTGAGTTCAACCTTCAGCTCATACTGGAACCGGGAAAGCTCTCGCAGTCGAATCAACTCGGGGGAGTCAATCTCGACCCTCCTATAACTCTGCCTGTCTGTATACAGCGAGCTGGCAAGTACCAGGGCATCCCGCGCATCGTCTTTCGCTCCGGCAACGGTAAAGCGGTCTCGAAAACGATCTACCTGTTTGGGATTGATTGAGAACACGGCAAAACCAGCTTCGACCAGAGTTTCCACGAGGGCGCCCCAGGCGACCTCGATGCCGATTGCGACCAAAGCTGGCTCATACGCCGTTCGTTGTTTAAGTTTGTTGACCAGGGCTACGAGGCCCTCGCCGCTGTGGTCTGCGTTGTATTGCTCTACGGGTCGCCCACTACCATCCAGCACGGCAACGCGGTGAGTCTGCGTTCCCCAGTCGATCCCGACAAAGTATTGAAATGATTGCTCCACGATGCCTCCTAAATTGCTTTGCGATGCCTTCGTCACGCCTGTACCGGCACTCACCCTTGCTGCGGTGGTGCTACTGCCCACTGGACGTTTGCATCACTGCTCAACCGTCAAGGCGCAAGTCCCCGATTGGTGATCCGATCACTGCGTTGCGGAGGCACTCTTGACGGCCAGCTACGTGAGACTCATCCAGTTACGGGAAAGTCTTGAACAGCCTACAGGGCGTTGCGGGCGATTCGACAAGTTGCGGCAATCTGTTCCTGTATGTGAATGGTTCCGGGGTTGTGGCGGGCAGCGATACCGTGACCGCGGCGCTGCACCTGGCCTGGAATCCGATACTGAATATTACTTCTGTGTTTGGGTTGTCGAGTGCTACTGCTCCCTTTCAACCCAGCCTGGCGGTGGTGCCTCAAGACTTTGGCGTGAGTCTTGCGGTGAGTTCCGGTTTGTCGCAGTCGTCTGCGCATTTGCTGTTCAGCGCGACGACGGTGGGAACGACGTCGGGCGGGCAGCAATTTACTTTGACGAATAACAGCCAGTCGCCGATTGTGATCTCGGGTATATCGCTCAGCGGATTGAACGCGACGAATTTCTTACTGGCGCATGATTGCCCGTCGTCGCTGGGTGTCGCGGCGAGCTGCACGGTGCAGGCTACATTCACTTCTTCGTCGTTGGGTCTGCGGATTGCGCAGATTACGATTGCCAACGATAGCGCGAATCCTACGTTGCTGGCGACGGTGTCGGGTGTGGGGCTTGCGGTATTGCAGCCGAGGCCGCAGCTGGTTTCGGTATCGCCGTCTACTTTTGTGACGGGCTCACCGACATCAACCGTAGTACTGAGTGGATCTTCGTTTACGACAGCCTCGGTGATCTATTTGAACGGAGTGACGGTGCCGACGACTTACCTCTCTGCCCAGTCGCTGAGTTTTCAGATGGTATCTGCTTACCTCACAGGTCCCGGTACTTTCCAGTTGCAGGTAAGGAATGGCAACTTTATCTCCGGGATACTGCAGATTCAATTGTTGAATCCTGTTCCGACGTTGACCTCGGTCAGCCCCGCAGTGGTGATTGCGGGGGCTCCGAATTTCACGCTTACGGTGACGGGGTCGTCGGTTACGAGCAGCTCCACGCTGCTGATTAACGGGGCGTCTCATTCATTCTTTATTACAGATGGCACGACGGGTACAGTGAGCGTAAAAGCGGCTGAGGTAGCCAACATTGGCAGCGTCGACGTTGTACTGGTGAGTCCAACTCCGGGCGGCGGGAACTCCCCACCACTGCAGTTGCAAGCGATTTCCGCGGACAACCGTGTACGCACGCTGAATTACGCGACGAATGACCTTGCTTCCGATACCGGGCGACACTTAATCTATGCTTCGGTAACGGCTGCGTCTGCGAACAGCCCAAATAGCATTGTTGCGATTGATCCCGTGCTGGGAACGACGGTTGCGACGCAGGTGATGTCGAGTGAGCCGAAGCAACTGGCGATCGCGGATGATGGCAGCTACCTCCACGTCGGCCTGCCTGCGACTAGAGAGATCAGCCGGCTGATTTTGCCTTCGCTGACGCAGGACATCAAGTGGTCCCCGGGGACGGGAACGTATGGTCCTTACTCGGCAGTCGACATCAAGGTGGCTCCTTGCCAGCCGCATACGGCGGCGGTGACAGGACCGAAGCCGCAGTATGAATTTACGTATTCGAATGCGCTTGCCATTTACGATGACGGCGTTGCACGCAAGCTCATTCCGCCGGGATCGTACGAGGGAACGTCGTATGACGCACTGGCGTGGGGCAGCGACGCTTCAACATTATTTGTGGTGCGGTCCTGCTGTAGTTCGGTTGGCATCGAGTATGCCTTCAACATCACTGCCGATGGGCCGGTGTTGACTAATACGCTGACGTCGAATTAAACGTGACACCGACAAAACTAGTCTTCGATAAAGCGACATCCTGGCTCTATTCGTCTGACGGGACTGCGGTTGAAGCGTCGACTGCACGACAAGTTGGAGTCTTCGGCCGGTACAACGCGATCAGCTATGGGCAACAAAGCTCATTGACAGGTGGGGGCGGCAGCGCCTACGCAATCGACTCCACGCATGGGCGAGCCTACTTTCTAGCCGAGGATTACTACTCTGCCTATCCAAGCGGCGGAGCGTCCATCCAGTCGTTCGACATGGGTACGTTTTCGTATGTTGCGTCCGTTGATATTGGAGGACTTCACGGGACGAAAATGTTGACCTGGGGAACAAACGGGCTTGCAGCAGGCGGTGGTGCCAAGCTGTCGCTTGTCGACGGCCCGTTTGTCATTACCGAGAGTGCGCACTCTGCGAGTGGAGGGTAAGTGCCGATATCGTTGGCGTTGAAGTCGATCGTTCCGCAGACTGTGACGGCGAGCAATGATGCGGTGGACGTGGTTCTGAGTGGTAAGGACTTTACGACGGCTTCCGTCGTGAACTGGAATGGCAAGCCATTTGCAGTGAGCTTGTAGAGTTCGACGCAAGTTACCGTAACACTCCCTACGGGAATGCTGTCGAAGCCTTTGGGAGCGCCGCTCTATGTTTCCAATGGGCCGGGTACGCTCAATTCGGTGGGCATCGTCTTCAATGTGCTGCCGAACCTAGGACCAAATCTCCAGATATCAGCTCTAAACGTGACTGGCCAAGACATGGCTTGGGATGCTGCACGAGCCAGGTTATATGTAACAGGTACGGGTTCTGCTGAGACGAATGGCAGCTCCATCGTTGTGGTGGATACCGCAGCGTCAATGGTGGTGAACGCGGTATACGCGGGCAGTCAGCCAAGTTCAGTGGGACTGTCCGATGATGGGCACTACCTCTATGCCGGATTTCAATCTCTTTCCGCGATGCGACATGTTACGTTAGCGGATCTGGCGCTTGACCTGACGATTCCGATCCAATCCAGTTCTGCTTGCCTATCGTATGCGACGGACGTGAAGGCTGCCCCGGGTCATCCTGAGACTTTTGCGGTGACTATGGGGAACCGTGCGATCAGCCCTCCCGACGATGGTGGGATTGCTGTTTTCGATAATGCCATTCAGCGCACGCAGCCGGAGCCGCCCATCTCGGGGAAGCATTACAAGATTGCGTGGGGAAAGGATGCAACCCGGTTCTACACCAACACCGCCTTTGGCGGTACGACGATTGGTTAGGTGGATAGTGCAGGCAAGCTGACCAAGTCCGGAACGGTGGGGTTGAGGTTAGCAGGAATACGTCCGCACTATGATCCGATTACGGACCTGGTGTGCAGCGACGGCGGGAGCGTGATTTCGCCGATCAGCGGCGAGTCCGCAGGCCTGCTGAAGCCAGCGGATGCGGTGGTGCCGGATGCGGCTTTGAATCGCGCCTTTGTGCTGAACCAGCCGGGATTGGCGCCTGCTGCGATTCTTGCGGGCAATGCTGACACGTTGATTACGGTGACGGGTGCAGGGTTCGGTATTGGCTCGGTGATTCAACTGGATGGGGCGACGCTGACAAGCAGTGTGTTGAGCTCGACACAGTTGACTGCCACTGTTCCGTCGGCGAGCATTGCCGCGCTGGGATGGCGATCGGTTCCGGTCGCGAATCCGGGTTCGGGCGGGGGAGTGAGTACACCGCAGGCGTTGTCGGTGTATGAAGCGATCAAGCTGGGGGCGAACCGTGTGCTCTATGATCCGTTCTCACAACGGTTCTTTGCGACGCTGGGCTCGGCGATGCCGTCGGGTAACTTGATCGAGACTGTCGTTCCGAAGACGGGCATGGTGTCGACGCCGGTTTACCTGGGGAGCGAGCCTACGCGGTTAGCGCTCTCGGATGACGGGCAGGTGATGTATGTGTTGTTGATGGGTCTGAACCAGGTTGTGCGTTACAACATGCAGACCCAGCAGCCAGAGCAAGCGTTGACGTTGAGGCCGTATTCCGGAGGTACAAGTGGAGGAGAAATAACGATACAACCGGGAAGCGAGGATACGATTGCGACGTACAAAGGCGGCGGGGACTCCATTCGCGTTGCTGATTTTGATCCAGTCGCGCATACGGCGGTCTACCGAGCCGGGAACTCGGGCTACATCTCCGGGAGCTATCTGCGTTTTCTGGACGCTTCCAACCTCCTCTTCCTTAAAAGCACAACGCTGCAGCGGTTCAGCGTGACTGCGTCCGGGTTGGTGCCACGGCTGTGAGTACGTCGCTGATCATTGCGGGGGTGGGTTCAAGCTGATGAATGGAACGATCTATACCGGTGGTGGCGGGGTAAACGATGTCACGAGTCAGCCGGTGAGGCAGCTTGGCACTTATCTCTTTGCTGGTGCGCCCTACGACACGGGAGGCGTATTGGAGCCACGGTCGCGATTCCGGCGGCGGACCCTGCCGTGACTGGGGCCGCATCTTTGACGGCGATCAATCCGGGGTCCGCCTCATCCGCGGCGGTGGCTGTCCCGATTCATTAGGCGCGGGTTAGCGACAGAATTGCTTGTAGGGCGTAATCCGCTTCAGGCGATGGTGGTGGTGATTTGGGTGAGGGTTTGGTTCATGCTTCCGGAGCGGTAGCCCTGGGTGTCGAGGGTGATGTAGAGGAAGCCGAGGGGCTGGAGGGCGGCGGTGATCTGGTCGAGGGTGCCTAAGGTGAGGGCGCGGGCGAGGTCGGGGCGGGCGATTTCGATGCGGGCGAGGTCGCCGTGGTGGCGGACGCGGACCTGGGGGAAGCCTAGGGCGTGGAGGGCAGCTTCGGCATGCTCAACCTGCGACAGATTTTCGGGGGTTACGGGGCGGCCATACTCGATGCGGGAGGAGAGGCAGGCGGAGGCGGGCTTGTCGGCGAGGGAGAGGCCGGCCTCGCGGGCGAGCTGGCGGATCTCAGGCTTGGTGAGTTGGGCGGTGACGAGGGGGGCGAGAGCCTGGTGCTGGGTGGCGGCGCGCTGGCCGGGGCGGACGGCGGACTCGGCCTGGTCGTCTAGGTTCATGCCGTAGGCGAGGTGCTGGAAGTGGTAGGTGAGGCGGAATTGCTCCATCTGAGCGAAGAGCTCGTCTTTGCAGAAGAAGCAGCGGTTGCGGTCGTTGCGCTGGTAGTCGGGGTTGGCTAACTCCTGGGTGTGCAGGATCTGGGTGGGGATGCCAAGGGCCTGGGTGAAGGCGAGGGCGGCGGCGAGTTCGGCGCGGGGGAGGGAGGGGGAGTCTGCGATGACGGCGAGCATCAGGTCGCCGAGGGTCCGGTGGGCGGCGTAGCTAAGGTAGGCGGAGTCTGTGCCGCCGGAGTAGGCGACGAGGAGGGAACCTGCCTGCTGGAGGGTTTGGTGGAGGAGAGCGGATTTTTCGGGGAGAGTGATGGGCGGCATGAGAGTTGGATGCGTTGGCTATAAAAGCGTTAGAAGTTTAGCTCTCTGAGAGTTTAGCGCAGTGGGCTAGCGGGTGCCTGGGGCGAATGCGTAGGGCGGAGTGTTGCGAAGACGGACGTATTGCGCGTCCGCTGAGGTGCGGGGTGTTACTCGCTTGGGTGTACAAAATTGAACATACTCTGTCGCATGGGTGACATAGAGTTAGAGGCTGTGGAACGAGGGATTGCCGTGCCTGAGCTTCGACCGCCGTTCTATCCGCATCGGTGGAACAGGGATGGCACTTACGACTCGATTTGCCTGAAGTGCTTCGCGACCGTGGCGAATGTGCGGGACGCCGCAGAGCTGGATGCGTATGACAACGCGCATATTTGCGAGGAGTCCTATCTTGCGGAGCGTGGCATGTTGAAGTAATTCGTTCGATACACGCTGGTCTGGGTCTGAGTGCTTTTTAGCCCATGCCATGAGGGAACGACTGGTCGACTGGACGACTGACAATGAGGGATAACAGAGTAGAAGTGCTCAAACGTGGATGAGCTAACTATTTGTGAAGCCGACCATGGTTCCGCCTGTGAGATATGGAGGGGGCATTCCATACCAGAGACACGTACACAGATGTATCCGCATCGCCGCAAGAAGGATGGCTCGCTCGATTCCATCTGCCTGCGGTGTTTCGCAACCGTTGCCTACGCGCAGCTGGAGGAGGAATTGATCCAGCATGAGCAGGTGCATCAGTGTCAGGACACTCCACTTACCCATTTCGGGATAGCAAAGAGCGCACCGTACCGCTATCAATAGATGTTCCGATACACCCTATTTTCAATGTTACCCATCGAACACTGGAGTAAGTCGGAAGATTCAGGTTTGAAAGAAACCTATTTCATTCGAGCTAGTTGTATGCCGTGAGAGGCCTAACTATGACGACCGGGGCCACCCATGCAATAAAGCGCGAAGAATTCGATGCAGCATCGTTTCTGGCTACGGCGGGAGTTGGCCGGACGATCGCTCACCTGAAGGCGAAGGAGCCCCTTTTCGCGCAGGGGAACAAGGCTGACGCAGTCTTCTATATCCAGAAGGGGCGGGCGAAGCTGACGGTGGTTTCAAACGCCGGTAAGGAGGCGACGATCACCTTGCTGACGGCTGAAGATTTTGTGGGGGAAGAATCGATTACGGCGGTTGTCGGGCTGCATATGGCGACCGCGACCGCGATTACGGCGTGCGTGGTGTTGCGGATCCAACGGCGGGAGATGCTGCGGGTGTTGGGGGAGGAGCACGCGTTTTCGGCAATGTTTCTGGCTTACCTATTGGGGCGGAGTATGCGGACGCAGGCTGACCTGGTGGACCAGCTGTTCAATTCGAGCGAGAAGCGGCTGGCGCGGGTGCTGCTGCTGATGGCGGAGTTTGGGAAACCGGGGGAGCCGGAGATGCTGATTCCGCAGATTACGCAGGAGACCTTGGCGGAGATGATTGGGACGACGCGGGCGCGGGTGAGTTTTTTTATGAACCGTTTCCGGAAGCATGGGTTTATCGAGTACAACGGGCGGATACGGGTGCATAAGTCGCTGCTGAATGTAGTGCTGCATGACCAGTTGGCACCGCACAACGCGGAGCGGCCCGGTCTTGGCATGGTTCCGGTGGCTAAGGTGAAGGCTGCGCGCAATGTGTTTGCGCGTGAGCATGAGTGAACAGACGTAGGGTGTTGAGAAACTAAAGACTTACCATGCTGACCATACATTGATCGTCAGACGAGGATTTTCCATGCTTGAGCTACAGCAAGAAAAGCCGGTTGCCTTAGACAACGGCATAAAGACGCGAGTGTTGTTAGTTGATGATAACGAGGACATCCTCGAAACCGTTACCTTGTTTCTGGAGGAGAGTGATTTTGAGGTAGTCACGGCGACGAGTGTGAATGAAGCGCTGACTCTTATTGGCCGCGAAACGTTCGACGTGTTGCTGAGCGACCTGCATATGCCGAACCCCGGAGATGGGTTGACGGTGGTGAGTGCTATGCGGCACCGGAACGCGAATGCCGTAACGCTGATCTTTAGCGCATATCCGGAGATGAAGGCTGCCGCGGCGGCGCTGGTCCAGCAGGCGGACGATATTTTGATGAAGCCACTGCCTGTGGACATGCTGGTGAAAACGATTCGACAACGGCTAAAGGTGAGGTCGACGCCACGGCGGAGTGTGGAGAGCGTCGCGGATATTTTGCATAACGAGACACAGTCCACGATCGAGGACTGGTTGGCGCGGGTGAGGCAGGATGAGAAATTAGTGCCTGTGCCTCTGCATGACCAAGAACGATGCGCCCATCTGCCGCAGCTTTTCCATGATTTGGTGTGGCGCCTGCGGCATCCGCTGGAGCTGGGTACTCGGGCGCTGGTATCTCCCGCGGCGGCGTGGCATGGGACGATGCGGCGGAAGCAGGGTTATAGTGCGGCGATGATGGTGGAAGAGTCCCGGATGCTACAGGTGAGCATCTTCCAGACGTTGCAGGACAACCTGCATCATGTGGACTACAGCATATTGCTCCTGGGTGTAATGACGATTGCGGATGAGGTGGATTCGCAGTTGGCGCAGGCAATGGCTAGCTTTGTGGCGGCGTCGAAGACCGATGCTCTGCCGATAGTGGCTTAATAATTAATTGCACGTTTGTGTGCAAAATTGAACATCTGTGTTTTTGGCTGGAATGCAAACTAGGGTCTGCAACGAAAGTTGTATCGAATGAGACGTCATTCAGGGGGCCCGAGATGTCTGAATCGAGAAAGAACTTGTTGATTGTGGACGACGAGGCGATGACGCGACAGTTGATGTCGCAGATCTTTGGCGATCTAGGATACGGAGTACGAACTGCGGAGGATGGTTTTGCGGCCTTGGCGGAGATTCGGCAAGGTGTGCCGGATGTGATTCTTTCGGATCTGAATATGCCGGGGATGACCGGGTTTGAGTTGCTCTCGGTGGTGCGGCGGCGTTTTCCGGGGATTCAGGTGATTG
>Ga0123338_10004375_pt1 | contig 12368 bp, 9 predicted proteins | sample grotaG_FD_89793 | JGI IMG/M metagenome (GOLD analysis project Ga0123338, IMG submission 89793) | Glacier valley bacterial and archeal communities from Borup Fiord, Nunavut, Canada, to study Microbial Dark Matter (Phase II) -... | ecosystem: Environmental > Aquatic > Freshwater > Ice > Glacier ... | reverse complement strand
GCTGGCCGATGAGCCGACCGGCAGCCTCGACACAACCCGCAGCCGGGAGATTATGGAAATTTTGACGACGCTCAATCGGGAGCAGGGGATCACGGTCGTTATGGTCACGCACGAGGCTGATATGGCGATCTACGCCAGGCGCACGGTTCATTTTCGCGATGGCCTGGTAATGCCGGAGTATGATTCAGAACATGGTACGGAGTCAGTGGCTGGCAACGGGGGGGGGCAGTGATGTTCTGGAACGCTCTGATATTGGCTTTGAGAGAAATACGGCGCAATGTGCTCCGCTCGATCCTCACCATTCTCGGCATAGTGATCGGCGTGGCGGCGGTTATTGTCATGGTGACGCTCGGTGGTGGCGCCACCGCTCAGGTGACGCAGCAGGTAGCCAGCCTCGGAAGCAATCTGCTTGTCGTCAGTCCCGGCAAGAGGATGGGGCCGGGACAGAATGTCGGTGCGGCGCCATTTACGCTGGACGATGCCGAGGCTCTGCGCCGCGATATTCCGCAACTGGTGGCGGTGGCGCCCATGGCTTCCAAATCGATGTCGGTTATCTACGGGAATGCCAACTGGTCAACCCAGATTACCAGCAGCACGAACGAATATTTTACCGCACGCAACTGGAAGGTCAAAGGAGGTCGTCTTTTCACCGACAGCGAACTCCGCTCGGGGGCCGCGATCTGCGTGATCGGCAGCACGGTCCGCACGAAGCTGTTCGGCAGTCAGAATCCGATCGGCGCCAACATCCGCCTGCAAAATATCTCCTGCCAGGTGGTCGGCCTGCTGGAATCAAAGGGACAATCCTCCATGGGGTCGGATCAGGACGATGTCGTCGTCATACCGCTGCGCGCTTTCCAGCGCCGTATTGCCGGTAACCAGGACGTCAATATCATCCAGGTCTCGGTGCGCGACGGCGTATCTACGACGAGGGTGCAGCAGGATATCGAGCGCTTGATGCGTGAACGACGGCATCTTTCTACCACCGATGAGAATAACTTCAACGTCATGGATATGAAGGAAATCGCTACGATGCTCACCTCCACTACCAAGGTGCTGACGGCCCTGTTGAGTGCTGTGGCGGCGGTCAGCCTGTTGGTGGGTGGGATCGGCATCATGAATATCATGCTGGTATCTGTGACTGAACGGACCCGTGAGATCGGCATTCGCCTGGCTATCGGTGCTTTTGAGCGGGAAGTGCTGATGCAGTTTCTGGTGGAGGCGGCGGTGTTGTCTTCATTGGGTGGAGCCGTAGGAATCGTACTGGCGCTGGTCAGTTCTGTGGTGCTGGCGTCGGTTTTAAACGTGCCGTTTATATTCAATGCCCCGATTGTCGCAATCGCGTTTGCCTTCTCCACCGCGACCGGGCTGGTCTTCGGCTATTTTCCGGCGCGAAAGGCAGCGCAGCTGGATCCGATCGAGGCGTTGAGGTATGAGTGACCTAAGAGAAGCTGCCTTTATAAAAGCTGTCACGCCCGTTCCAGTCCGGCAAAACGGAGAATCGGTATCAGGAGGATGGAACCTTGCCTGCATGGCGTACAACATCAAAAGAATGCATAGCTTGAAAATGGTTTAAGAAAGAGCAAAAACAACACGGATTTAAGAATAAGTGGTTCACAAATGTATAATCGGAACTGAATGGAGCTACTTTATGCCGCAGGACTGAATCTTTGACTGAGAAGAACCGACCAGTGAACTCGATTTACGGGTCGCACCAAATCGGTCAAAACTTCAAGCACGACAGACTCCTAGGTCAGAAGAAACCTGCACCCCACGCCGATCAGCGCCACCAAACCGTAGGTGAGCCACATCAGTCGCACCGCCTGCAGTATGTGAGATGCTGCCAACGGCTGCAGCAGATCACCCATAAAAGGGCGGATACCGGGTGTGCCGGAGTAACTGTTTGCCCCTCCCAGCCGCACCCCCAGGGCACCGGCTACAGCCGCCTCAATCTGGCCCCCGTTGGGGCTGGGGTGATTATGGCGATCCCGTTTGAATATTTCCCATGCCTGTTTGCGGTTGAGCCTCAGCAGCGCTGCTGCAGGCGAAATCAGCAGCGCGGTCAGTCGGGCCGGGATCAGGTTGACCAGATCATCCAGTCGGGCCGATGTCCAGCCAAACTGGAGATAACGCTCGTTTTTGTAGCCGAAGGTTGAATCAAGGGTGCTGATCGCCTTGTAGGAGAGAGCCGCCAGCGGCCCGCCAAGGCAGGCAAAGAGCAGCGGCGCTGTGCAGCCGTCCACCGTATTTTCGGCTACCGTCTCTACCGCCGCGCGGGTAATCCCTCCCTCATCCAGTCCCTCCGTGTCCCGCCCTACCAGCCAGCTTACCCGCTCTCTGGCCTCTGCAAGATTTCCACTAACCAGTGGCCGGTATACCGCCAGGGCATGGTCATGCAGGGAGCGGGTTGCCAGACAACTGTAGATGATCAGGATCGAGACGATATCTCCGGCCAGAGGATGAATGGCCGTTGCCCCTGTTACCAGACCGGAGCCAGCCAGCACGGTACTCCCCACCACCACAAATACGGCGATGACACCGGCCAGGCGCCGATTTGAGAATATACGGAGCAACGGCGCCTCAATCCTAAGGGCAAGCCAGCCGACCCCCTGCACCGGATGTGGCAGCCAACGGGGATCACCAAGCAGCAGGTCCAGCAGGATTGCCAGCAGTATTTGTAGATATGTGGGGATCATAGCCGGAGCAGACGGTAGATCTGCCCCATATCCAGGCTGCTGCGCACCGCAGCTGCCAGCCGGTCCAGAGCCGGCTCCAGATCGTAGCAGCTGCGGATTATCCCGTCTGTCTGCCAGCCTTTGCGCTGCCGCAGCCGGTCAATCAGCCAGCGCCGGAATGGATCGGCATCAAAGATCCCATGCAGGTAGGTGCCCCAAACAAGACCATTTGGACTGCCGGCGCCGATCATGCTCCCGTCACTGCTGGTGATCAGCGGCTCCAGCCCGGCTGCCGAGGTGATGCCGTGGTGGATCTCATACCCTGCCAACTCACAGCCGGAAGGGATATGGCGACAACGGCGCTGCAGGGTACTCTTCAGTTCTGCCAGCACCGTGCTGGCCTCCAGCAGTCCCAACCCGTCCTGCTCCCCTGCGCCTGACTCAATGCCGTGTGGATCACTGATCCGCTGCCCCAGCATCTGAAAGCCGCCGCAGATGCCGATGATCTCGCAGTGTCCAGCAACAGCCAGATCGAGAATCCCCTCAGCCAGGCCGTTCTGCCGGAGCCATTGCAGGTCAATAAGGGTATTCTTGCTGCCGGGGATGATCAGGGCATCGGGCGTGCCCAGCTCCTCCGGTTTACGGACAACCCGCAGGCTGACGTCAGGCTCCAGCCCCAACGGGTCTAGGTCGGTAAAGTTGGAGATATGGGGTAGATCCAGCACCGCAATATCAAGCAGCTCCGCATCCTTTACACCAGCCGGCAGCAGTCCTTGTTTGAAGGAAACTGAGTCTTCCTCCGGCAGCCCCAGGTTTTGCAGATAGGGCACTGTACCCAGCACCGGCCTGCCGGTGTGCAAACGGGTGTACTCCAGCGCATCCCCCAGCAGGGTGACATCTCCCCGGAAGCGGTTGATCACAAAGCCGGCAACAAAAGCCCGCTCTGCCTCGCTCAAAACCTCCATGGTACCCACAAAGGAGGCAAATACGCCGCCCCGGTCAATATCCCCCACCAATAGCACCGGAGCATCGGCATAGCGGGCCATGTTCATGTTGACGATATCATTGGCCTTCAGGTTGACCTCTGCCGGACTGCCCGCCCCTTCCAGCACCATTACCTGATGCTCACCGGCCAGTTCGTCATAGCAGCGCTGCACGGTCTTGAAAATTTCGGTGCGCTGCTCTGTATACCCCCTGAAATGGGTTGTTCCGACAGCCTTGCCGCAGAGGATCACCTGGGACCCGGTCTCGCTGTTGGGTTTCAGCAGCACCGGATTCATCCGCACATCCGGGTCAAGACGGCAGGCCTGGGCCTGCAGCACTTGGGCCCGCCCCATCTCGCCCCCCTGGCGGGTGACAAAGGAGTTGAGCGACATGTTCTGGGCCTTGAACGGCGCCACATCATAGCCATCCTGCCGCAAGATCCGGCAGAGCGCCGCCGTGAGGATACTCTTGCCTGCATTAGAGCCGGTGCCCTGAAACATGATCGCCGGGGTTTTTCGCTGGACTGCAGTCGCCTTTGTCGGACTCAGGATACCTTGCAGCACCTGGCAAAGCCGCTGTTGCTCCGGCTCAGTCCGCACCGCCACTCTGAAGTAACGCTGGTCAAGACCAGTAAAATTTGTGCAGACCCGCAGGGCGATCCCCTGCTGCAGCGCCAGATCGGCAAGCTGTCGGGCATCCATACGGGGGTGCTCAAGCCGCAACAGCAGGAAGTTGGCCTCACCGGGATAGATCGTCAGGCCGGGTAGGCTGAATAGTAAAGCCACAAGAGATTCCCGCTGCCGGGTGACAAAGCTGCGGCTGCGCTGCAGATAGTCACTGTCCTGCACTGCCCGCGTCCCCACGGCCTGGGCCAGGCTGTTGACGGTCCAGTTGGGCAGATAGCTTTTAAGCTGCTGGATATGCTCTGCAGCGCCGATCAGGTAACCCAGCCGCAGACCCGGAATGGCGTACAGCTTGGTCAGCGAGGTAAGTATTAACAGATTGTCAGGCCGATTTTGCTGCAGGCTCTGGCTTGTGTCGGTAAAGCCGATGAACGATTCATCTACCACAAACAGGCTGTCAGGATGGCCTAAGGCAACCCCACGTAGGGTGTCAGCATCAAAAGTACGACCGGTAGGATTGTTGGGCTGGCCCAGCAGCACTAGTTGCTTAGGCTTCAGGAACGGCACAAGGTCATTGGGATCAAGCGCAAACCCGTTGCCTGCAGAGAGCTGCATACGCTCAATCTGTAGACCAGAAAGCCTGGCAGGTTCCTCATAATCAGCGTAGCTAGGCACAGCTAGCAGCAGAAAGGAGCAGCCCAGCGCCCGTGGCAGAAGGTACAGCAGCTCGGTTGCGCCATTGCCCACCAGCACCTGATCAGCAGATATTCGGTGCTGACCGGCTAGTGCCTCAACCAGCTCAGTTGCATCCGGGTCGGGGTAGTGGATCAGGTCACTGACTTTACTGCTGATCAGGGGACGTAGCCAGTCCGGCGGTCCCAGCGGATTGATATTGGCCGAGAAGTCCAGCAGCAGATCCCGGGTAAGACCTGCCGCCTGGCTTAAGAGGCGCAGATTGCCGCCGTGATGATGTCTTTGAGTCTTATCGGTCATGAGAAAAAACTTGACTCCTGCAATAAATAATGGAATTAGATATCACACTTCATACAACGAATGGAAGTGAGGAAGAGGGGTGCCGCCCATCTGAGGCTATCCCCCCGCTGCCCCGCAGCCGTAAAGGGAACGAACATCCAACGCGCTTTGCGCGTAAAACCACTGGGGAAAACCCTGGGAAGGTGGATCAGTAGGTCGCCCTGAGCCGGAACACCACTCCATTCGCACGCTTCGGGGGAGGCATCTCATGCATCAGCAGCAGCAATCCAGACTATCAATCTCGTCATACTTCAGCATTATATTACCTTTTATCAGCCAGTTGCGCTAATCTACTGCCGTACAGGCAGTGGGCATTTTTATGTTTACTGTCTGTTTGCGTTTCTACACGGCAGAGCCTCGGCAAACGCAGAAAGGATACAGCTTGAAAACCCAGCTTGAATACGCCCGTGAAGGGTTAATCAGCCCACAGATGCAACAGGTGGCTGACAACGAAGGAGTCTGCGCCGAATTGGTCCGCAACGGCGTCGCCAGCGGCACCATTGTGATCCCCTGGAATCATAACCGTAAACCATCGCGCGTGGCCGGTATCGGAAAGGGACTCTCCACCAAGATCAATGCTTCAATCGGCACCTCGTCCGACATCATTGATTATGCTGCCGAGGTAAAGAAGGCGCTGGCTGCCCAGGAAACCGGCGCAGATACCCTAATGGAGCTGTCAGTAGGAGGTGATCTTAATCGGGTACGGCAAGAGGTAATCGCTGCCGTTGATCTACCGGTGGGCAACGTCCCGTTGTATCAGGCCTTCTGCAATGCAGCAAAAAAATACGGCGATCCCAACAAACTTGATCCGGAAGAGCTGTTCGACCTGATCGAGCGTCAGTGCTCCGACGGCATGGCCTTCATGGCGGTCCATTGCGGCATCAACCGCTGTACGGTTGAACGCTTGCGAAAGCAGGGCTATCGCTACGGTGGATTGGTCAGCAAAGGCGGGGTGTCAATGGTTGCCTGGATGTTGGCCAACAACCGCGAAAACCCGCTCTATGAGCAGTTTGACCGGGTAACCGCTATCCTCAAAAAGTACGACACCGTACTGTCGCTGGGTAACGGACTGAGGGCCGGGGCGATCCACGACTCATCTGACCGGGCTCAGATCCAGGAGTTGATCTTCAACTGTGAGTTGGCAGAACTGGGGCGGGAAATGGGTTGTCAGATGCTGGTGGAAGGACCGGGACATGTGCCGTTGGACGAAATTGAGGGTAACATCAAACTACAGAAGCGGATGAGCGGTGATGCCCCTTATTACATGCTGGGGCCGATCCCCACTGACATCGCCCCCGGCTTTGATCATATCACCTCTGCCATTGGTGCTGCCCAATCGGCCCGTTTCGGGGCAGATCTGATCTGCTATATCACGCCAGCCGAACACCTGGCACTGCCCAATGAGCAAGATGTGCGAGATGGGGTCAAGGCAGCAAAAATTGCCGCTTATATTGGTGACATGAACAAATATCCGGAGCGGATGCGGGAGCGGGACAAGCAGATGTCCAAGGCCCGGCGCGACCTTAACTGGCAGAAACAGTTTGAGTTGGCCTTGTTTCCTGACGATGCCAGGGCGATCCGCGCCAGCCGAACACCTGAAGACGAGAACACCTGCACCATGTGCGGTGACTTTTGCGCCTCCCGTGGGGCTGGCAAGCTGTTTATGTCTGATCTGCGGGGAGACAAGATCTGACAGAGCATCCATGCAGATAAACCCTGTTGATACTTCATACCGGACATTTTGTGAGCTGATTGGTGCTTACCGTATGTTCTATGTCACTCAATCAGCACTCACGTCAGGAATCATTGATCTCCTCGACAAAGAGGAGGGCACTACCAGTAATGAGATCATCAGCCGACTTGGTTTGAAGGAGGATGAGGGGAACCGTTTTCTTGCACTGTTGGATCATGCTGGTTTACTGGTATCATCACCTACGCAATGGTGCCTCTCTCCATTCAGCAAAACCTATCTCAGTAGGTCAAGCTACTATAGCCAGCGGAACAGCCTGGCATTTGAGCCGCTACTTATGGAAAACTGGCGTCAACTCGGAACTATTCTGCAGGAAGGGCAAGGGGCGCTGATTCAAGAACAGCCGCAGAAGCAGTATCTTGAGCGACTTCAACTTTTTCATCACGCAATGGCCGAGGCTGCGAGAGTACGATCCAAAGAACTATGGGATGCAGTTGCACCTCTGCCTGAGCAAGGAACAATTATTGACCTGGGAGCCGGTGACGGCACCTATCTGAGAGCGTTTCTACAACGGCATCCCCGGTGGTGTGGAGTACTGTGTGATCTGCCTGATGTCTGTGAAAGGGTTGCCCCGCAATCGGCCTCAGAGAATTTCACCCTCTTTCCCTGTAATTTATTGCACCAGAAGGAAGTGGACGCACTCATTGGAGAATACCGGGGTACAGCCGGGGTAGTACTCCTTTCCAATCTGTACCACTGCTATGCCCCCGATGAGAACCGGACCTTGTTGCAACAGATTGCGCAGTTGGTTAACAACAGCGGGTTGTTGATCGTGCATGACTTTTTTCGGGATGCCAACAACTTTGGAGCAATGTATGATCTCCATATGCTGGCCAATACATTAAACGGACGGACATACAGCATCTCGGAGACCTGCTCTATCGTGGCAAACGCCGGGTTCAGCTATACCAAGACCATTGAGCTGCCCTCTTTTTCTCTTGCTCTGGTGGCAAGTTGCACACTCCATCCAGTGTTGAAAAACATACTGATTACAAAGAATAAAACTTCAAATTTCACCTCGAAAACTATCCCGCTTGACAGCAAAAGCCGGGGATGTTATGGGAACTAACATCAGGAACACGCTAAAAACTGAATAGTAGATCGTGGTGCCCACAAGGGCTCAATAGGGAAGAGGGGTGCATTTCCATCTGGAAAGAGTCCCCCGCGGACCCGCCGCTGTAAGCGAGGACAAAGGGCAAGTACGTCACTGATCATTTAGATTGGGAAGACGCCCGGAGGATGAATCGCAAGCCAGAAGACCTGCCGATGATCTCAGCACTCAATGAATCCCTCTGGTAAAGGGCGAGTGCGCCTTGATTAGTCAGACTTTAAATACGAGAAGTCCGCACCTGCTTTCAGCAGATGTGGATTTTTTTTGTGCTAAGATTTTAACACTACAAGGAGTCTAATATGCATATCATGGAGGGTTTCCTGCCAGCAAAACATGCCTTGGCCTGGAGCGTAGTGTCAGCACCGTTTGTTGCCTATGGCATCTACAGCATTAAAAAGAGGATAGCCGAGCACCCGGAACAGCGGATGCTGCTAGGGGTGGCAACCGCCTTTACTTTTGTGCTTTCCGCACTCAAGTTACCTTCGGTAACCGGCAGTTGTTCTCATCCAACCGGCACCGGGTTTGGGGCACTTTTGTTCGGCCCAGCGGCAATGGCCCCCGTGGGGATGATTGTGCTGCTGTTTCAGGCACTGTTGCTAGCCCACGGCGGCTTGACAACGCTGGGAGCAAATATCTTCTCAATGGCGATTGTCGGCCCCTTTGCGGCATATGGCATCTTTCGCATGGCGCAGAAGATCAGGCTGTCCTTCAAGCTATCAGTCTTTTTTGCTGCAGCACTGGGTGATCTGCTGACCTATGTAACTACCTCGCTACAACTGGCCCTGGCCTTCCCCGACCCTGTTGGCGGTTTTGCCGCTTCTTTTGCCAAGTTTGCCAGCATCTTTGCTCTGACCCAGATCCCGCTGGCTGCCAGCGAAGGTTTTCTGACGGTGCTGGTGTTTAATGCCCTGGCCCGTTACAATGCACGGGAATTACAGGCGATGAATCTGCCGGTTGAACAGGAGGTGAAGGCATGAAACGGTATCAGAATTTTTTGCTGGTAGCTGCTGTTATTCTGCTTGCTGCAATTCCACTCGTTCTGGTCAAACGCCCGCCAGTCGGACCGGATGCCAAAGAGGTTGAAATATTCAAAGGAGCCGATGATGAGGCAAAGGATCTTATCGGCAGGATCTCGCCTGATTACAAACCTTGGTTCAAGCCGATTATGGAACCGCCCAGCGGCGAGGTCGGTTCGTTACTGTTTGCGCTGCAGGCAGCGCTAGGGGCCGGATTTATCGGCTATTATCTGGGCAGTTCGGTTACAAGGACCAGATTGCAGAAGGAACAGAGCGGACCCCGGTGCTGATTGATCAGACAGCCCATAACAACCGCTGGCGGCAAGTCAGTCCTGCCGCCAAAGCGATTTTCAGCATCAGCGGTATGATCGCAGCCTTTTTGGCCGCGACGCCCTGGCTGGCTAGCGCAGTGGCGCTTTTTATTGTGCTTGTCACAATTCTGGGAGCCGGTGTTCCGCCAAGACGCTTTCTGCGTATTGCCCTGCCACCCCTCTCTTTTCTGGGGATCAGCGCCCTCACGCTGGTTGTGTCTTTTAACGGCATGCCTGGCTTGAGCAACGGCCTTACTATTACTCTGACCGCTAGCGGGCTTGATCAGGCAGCCCATCTCTGCGGCCGGGCGGTTGCTTCACTGGCCTCGCTGCTGTTTTTGGCGCTGACCACCCCCATGACCGAGATCATCACGCTGTTACGCAGTCTGAAACTGCCCGGTTTACTACTGGATATGACGGTCATTGGTTACCGGATGCTGTTTGTTTTTTCAGATGCAGCGCATCAGATACGGACAGCACAGGCAGCCCGCCTGGGGTATGTCGGCTATCGCCACTCATTGCGCTCTCTGGGGCAGTTAATTGCAGCGGTTACCCTGCAGGTCTGGCAACGGGCTGCTGCTCTTGATCTGGCAGCCCAGGCACGCTGCAGCGATGGGGCATTTCGCTTCCTCTCCCCTGTCCACTGTCATGCAAAACGTGATCTGGCAGTCTCGCTCTCTGTCGGTGCCTGTCTGATCACGATTGCCCTGTTGAAGGTATAATTATGGATGCGCTTTTCAAACTTGACAACGTCAGCTACGCATATCCTGACGGCAGCAGCGGGCTTGACCAGTGCAGTTTGGCCATCAGGTGCGGCAGCCGTACTGCGGTGATGGGGGCCAACGGAGCCGGTAAAACTACGCTTCTTCTGCAGTTAAACGGTATTCTTCGTCCTGCCAGCGGCACGGTTTACTTTAACGGCGTACCACTTGACTATAGCCGTTCCGGCTTGCACCGGTTGCGTTCACGGGTCGGCCTGCTGTTTCAGAATCCGGACAGCCAGCTTTTATCTGCCAGCGTACAGGAAGATGTCTCGTTCGGACCGCTCAATCTGGGACTTGAGGATACAGACGTGCGAACCAGAGTTGCAGATGCATTGCAGACGGTTGGTATGAGTGAGTATGGCGACAGACCGGTACAGGCGTTAAGTTATGGCCAGAAAAAACGGGTGTGCATTGCAGGATTGCTGGCAATGAAACCGGAGGTGCTGGTGCTTGATGAACCGATGTCCGGACTTGATCAGCCGATGCAGGCCGAGCTGGAGGAGATTCTTGACACCTTGCACCGGCGTGGCATGACCATCATCCTTGCCAGCCATGACAGTGGCTTTATCTACCGCTGGTCAGACCAGATCGTGCTGCTTTCAAACGGAAGCTGCCTACATTCCTTCCAGACCGGACAGTTACCGGATGCGGCACACCATTTTACTGCACAGGCACTTGGCATTCCCGCCGTGATTCCGGTCTATCAGGCCCTGGTTGATCAGCAGCTTATTCCTGCCGTATCGTTACCACCACGTAGTATCAGCGAACTGACCGCCTTGATCAAACAACTGTCTGTATCTGCAAGGAGTATCTGAATGTATCTTCCTATTCATATCCAGATGGATAACCGCCCCTGCCTGATTGTGGGCGGCTCAACCGTTGCCGCACGTAAATGCAGCAAGTTGATTGAGTATGGCGCACAGGTAACGGCGGTCGCCCCGGTCTTCAATGATGACCCGGTCTGGCAGTCGCCCCAGGTCACTACCATCGTGGCCCCCTATGACAGCAGCCGGTTGGACGGCATGCTGCTGGTGATTGCCGCCACCGATGATCCCGCTGTCAATCAGGCCGTACTGGATGATGCTGCAGCCCACGGCATACTGGCGCAACGGGTTGACCACCCCGACGCGGGTGACTTCCTGCTGCCCGCTACTCTGCGCCGGGGGGCACTGACCGTTTCCTTTGCCACCGATGGCCTGAATCCGGCCTTCAGCCGCGCACTGCGTGATGAGGCTGCTGCCCGCTACGATGACAGTTATGCCCGCTATTGTGCCCTGACAGAGGATCTGCGCAACTCCGCCCTCTGGAGCCAACTAACAACACAGCAGCGCAGAAGCGGCTTACGGTCTATGGCTCGCTCTGCTGCAACAGTGCTGGGGCTGCTCAGGGTCGGTAACGAGGTTGCAGCCCGAACCGTTCTTGCCGAGGCTGCCGGGTTGCAGTCTCCTGCCACCCTTGTCCCCGCTTTGATCAGCCTGATCGGGGCTGGTCCCGGCGACCCCGGTCTGATTACGGTCAAAGGGGCACAGCGCCTGCAGGAGGCGGAGGTGGTGCTGCATGACGGCTATGCCAATCCGCTGCTGCTGAAGCTGTACTGCCCCTTTGCGGAGCAGATCGATGTGGGCAAGCACAAGGGGGGCGTCTGTCTCAGTCAGGGTCAGATCAATACCCTGCTGCTGGAAAAGGCGGCAACCGGCGCGCGGGTGGTTCGGCTTAAAGGGGGCGATCCGCTGATGTTCGGGCGCGGTGGTGAAGAGGCTCGCCTGCTGGCCGAGCACGGTATCCCGTTTGAGATCATCCCCGGTGTGACGAGTGGCCTGGCGGTTCCGGCATATGCCGGTATCCCGGTGACCGACCGTGAATTTGCCTCATCGGTCGGCTTCTACAGCATGCACAAAAAAGAGGGCAAGGGGTTGTCGGAGCTGGAATGGCAGCGGATAGCTCACGGTCCTGACACTCTGGTGCTACTGATGGGAAGCACGGTGCTGAGCGAGATTGCAGAGAACCTGATCCGCCACGGGCGACCGGCCTCCACCCCGGTGGCGCTGATCACCAAAGGCACCCATCCAAATCAGACCCGCTACCTGGGTACCCTGGCAAGCATT
>Ga0123338_10004373_pt1 | contig 12371 bp, 6 predicted proteins | sample grotaG_FD_89793 | JGI IMG/M metagenome (GOLD analysis project Ga0123338, IMG submission 89793) | Glacier valley bacterial and archeal communities from Borup Fiord, Nunavut, Canada, to study Microbial Dark Matter (Phase II) -... | ecosystem: Environmental > Aquatic > Freshwater > Ice > Glacier ... | reverse complement strand
CTGACCTTTTGTGTGTATTCCCAACAAGATTTAAATCCGACCCCTTTGTTGCCAATCGATTCGTTTTGGTTTTTGCTACTGGTATTAATGGAGCATAAGGATTCCAAATCGGAATAGTGTTGGTTCCCGCCCTCAATAGAAAAAACAAGTCCATCATTGGCCACAGTGAGTGTACGTTGCGGTTTGTTCAGATGAATCCAGATTTTGTTTTCAGCCCGATCAATCGCGTTCTGGAAAAATTCATAAATGGCACGGCCTCTGTAATCATTAGTTATTCCATTCTCATTTTTGATGTGGCCATCCAATGTCTTTGGCGGGTTTTTAATTGAATCTTTATAAATACTTATAATAGCAGCTTCGATTTTTGGATTCATTTTGTAGTAGTATTTAGTGGTTTTTTATATTATAGTTTTTTTATTTACGTTTTCTGATTCACTTAATTTAAATTTCAAAAATATGTCAAGACTACGCCAAATCACGTCGTCTCAATTATAAAATTTTTGTTTGTCTTTTTAATTTGGAGATCATCCTCTCGTTTCCGATTCTTAGTTGCTAACTCCAATACCGTTGCTCCAGATACTGAATCGCTTTTATGGCATTCGGAATATGCCTTGCCGGCTCTAAAAAATCCATGGGGTCAACTGCCCGATATTTTTCTGATGATTTCAACAAGTTAGACCAAGTTTCCTGAAGGGTGGCTCCAGGAAGAATTCCCCTTGATGGATTTACGAGTTTTAGTTCGTTACTATCTTTCGGAATAAGATGCAAATGGACATAGTCTGTCGCTCCGAAATCTTTTGCTTTAACCATTTCATGTGCAAGAAGTGTCTGACGCAATAACTGATAAAATGGTTCATAGAATATGCCCTCAATAAATTGATCGTTCATTTCCGGAATATTGATCGGACAATCATCTTTTGTTAAGAGTGGCATATAGGTTGCCTTTCTTATTTTGCCACTTTCTCCTTTAAATTTTGAAGGTTTACCAGTGTATTTCTCAACATATTTCCACTCAATAAAAAACAATTTCCGTGAACCATTTTCCATCTCCCCGAGCATAACCGCATCCACTGAGGTTGAATGCGCTCCCCGGGAATGCCTTCTTTCATTTAAATAGTTTTCCTTCCCAATTACCTCAAATGACACAAATCCAGGGTCTGTTATGTCATTATCAAGACGTAATGCAGTTTTCACATTTTTGTCAACACCTTTAAGGATAGATGTGGCAATGTTTTGGTCCTGCCTGAAAAAAAACAGATGATTTATACAGGCAACCTGTGATGACAGCATATGACCAGATGGTTTGTTAATTCCAATTGGACGCGTCTCCCCAGTGTTCCAAAAAGGAATTCTATTGTCATGGAAATAGTTTTCTGCATCGCCTCTGATTGCTTCCATTAAGTTTAATTCTGGTTGCACCAAAACAAATTCCCTTGGAATATTGAAGAAAAGCCCTTGCCCAGGGTCACCAGTTAATTCGTCACGTAGTCCAATACACTTTTCTCTTTGGTTATCGTAAAAGCCCATAATGTTTTAACAATGTAATTTACAATTAAACTAACAGAATTTTTATTTATTTGTAAATGTAAAGTTTTAAAGAATCGCTAAACCCTTTTTTATGTTTTTCTTTTCTGTTATAAAACAGTTCCAATTGCAGTAACTCTTCGTTAAAATTAAAAATTATTTATACTCAATAGTCTTCCCCCGATATGATCATTTCGATTTCGGTTATTCCAATTTATTGAAATATTGTACTTAGATACCGATATTTGGAAACAATAATAATTGAGAGAATCCCGAGTGCAATTATCACCCAGGTAATGTAAGTGTTCGTTTGTTGCTTTTTCGCTGAAACTTTCATTTCAAGCACAAGTGCAGCTACACTTTGATTCAAATATTCCTGAAAGTTTGTTAATGATGTCGTATGCTTCTCCCTTAATTTCACCAGGTTGTCAGCTATATTCAGTTCTGCATTTTCAATCTGGCCTTGAACCTTTTGAATGGATGTATGAATACCGGAAATATTTGCATCCAGCTTATTGAGTTGGTTATTAAATTCCAATTCAGATAATTTTTCAATCAAACCTTGTACCTGTATACAATAGCTTGAAATCGAATTTATCGTTTTTGATATTTCCGATTCTTGCTCTTTAATTGCACCGATTGAGAAAGACTTTATTTCGTTAATTGCATTTTCCGATGTAGTTATTAAATCTGTTGATGATTCTCTGAATTTCTTAACTTCCAATGTAATGTTTTTTTGCAAAGCATCAGAAGTATTGTGAAACTTCTGATCAATAACAGAAAGCTTTTCAGAAAAATCAGAAAGAAGAGTAGAGGTCTCTTTTCCCATCTTGTCGGTAACTTCAATTACTTCTTTTGTACAATGGGTAAGAACAGAATCAACCTTCTTTGATATTTCAGATTCATTCGCTTTAATGGCATCGCTTGAAAATGACTTTATTTCACTTATTGCATTTTCAGTTGACGTTTTTAGTTCTATTGTTGATTTTCTGAATTTTTCAACCTCTGCCAAAAAGCTTTTTTGGCTGGCATCAGAATTAAAAATAAGCTTCTTGTCAAAGTCAGAAAGCTTTTCGGAAAAGTTGGCAATAATTGCAGAGGTTTCATTCCCAATTTTATCGGCAATAAGTTTTACTTCTTGTACTAAACTTGAAGTTGCACTTGTTAATTTGCTGCTACTCTCGGTCACTTTTTCTACTTGTTTACGAGCTGAATCTAACTCTTTGAGGCTGGTTTCCATTTGAGCAAGAGCCTGATTAATATTATCTGTATTCATTAATTTAAGTATTTATCGGTTATATTCTTTAAATGATTTCCATGAATTGTTAATACTACTTCAGTTGACATTTGCGATAATTGTTTCTTGTTTGAGAACTTGCGAACTATGCTATTATATTTTTCGAATAATTCCCAAAATTCTCTCGAATTTTCAATAACTGTCTCAAAACCTACCAAGCCTTCTCGATAGCTGTTTACCAACTCTTTTTCCAAATTTTCATTATTGTTTGTCCCTATATATAAAAGGCAGAAAGCATTGAGTAGTGACAAAGCCGGACTCTCATCGGTTAGTGAACGACGAATAAGACGAACCGCACCTTGCAGATGTCTGATATTATCTTTCTCTGTGCCACTTCCTACCAAATCTTCATCTATTACCCTCATAAATTTGAATAGGATCTCAATTGATGATATTTTCCCCCTATCCGTATCCTGGGTTAATGAAAAGGATTCTCTGCTGTCAGATTCATAATCATCTTTGGCATATTTCGAGTTGAAATAATAGTAGATAAAATCTTTGAGCTCCTCATTTCTTTCTTTCCAATCTTTTTTCTCATTTAACCCCTGTATGCAAAAAGTGCGCATGTCATCAATTGCCCGTTTTCGCTTAATTGCTATTTTTTCGTAAACAAACTCAGTTAAATAACCGAGACATTTCTGCACTTCGTTATCTCCCCTATAGCCTGGCACTTTCTGGATTTCCTGTTCAGCTCTATCTTCAGTATAATAACGCATCAAAAATCTTTTTAAGCCTTGATAATAGTCGCCATCAGCTTTTCTTTTTGCTACAATTCTATATCGATTTAAGGCATAATCTTGTGTAAAATCCTCGATCAATTCAATACAACTCATTCGGTAAATTGCTTTAGCAATGTCGGTGGTATTTCCCTCAGTATATGACACGAGTGAAACAATCTCAGTACCAACACTTGCATTTAACAAAGTAGTTAAGAAACCATGAACGTTTGAAATTTCATCAGTTTTTATTTCAGTATCATCTCCATAAAAAATATCTAAATCACTTATGCTTAGCAACTGATACATAAATAATTTTTCATTTTTGGCCCCTTTAAAATTGTTATTATAAAAATAGATTACTGTTTCGTAATCAGCATTTTGATATTGAATACATCTACGTTCAATTACCAGGTTTAGATTATCTAAGATTTCCTTCAAGTCTTTTTCATAAATAAATCCTTTTGCTTGTGAAGGAACTTTTTTTAAATTGCATGCAACAAAATCTTCACAATCAAGGTTACACTCATTAAAAGCAAACTTTCTATTATCTGTAGGACAATATAGCTTCACCATATCCTTTCCAGGAGTGCAAATATCTAAATATCCCTCGTCGATTTCTAAATTATAATGATCAATTATGGTGTTCAAATCCTCAAGACGAAACCATTTATTCTTAATAATACTTAAGGGAAAGGTGCTAATGGGATAATTTTTATTAATTCTAACTAATTCATAATCTGAAAGTAAAATTACAGACAAGGCCATTTTCCGGTCTCTGCCAGCACGTCCAGCTTCTTGTACAAAACTTTCCAATGAACTTGAATAGTTCAAATTTACAGTGAAACGAACATTCGGTTTATCGATACCCATTCCAAACGCTTTGGTAGCAACCATAAGTGACTGCTTACTATCACGGAACAATTCTAGATTTCTATTTGATTCCTCATCTTGAATAGCAGCTGAAACTCTGTCCCCATCACTACTTCCTGCAAAAGAGCCAATATCAGTAATGTAATTTGCAAGAGACAGTTTGTTAATTTTGACCGATACACCTGTTTTATCTTTGTGAGGACAGAAAATAATTCCTGCTTGCTTGTATTTTTCTTGTTTTCTATAAAAGTCATCAGGCATCTGAACCGATAGATTGTTATTTAAGCTTTCATCAGGTTCCTGTCTTTCTAAAAAGGAACGTTTTATCGTTTCTATAGAGGTTTCCGTTTGCAGTTCTCTAATATATTTGGGAATTTGCTTGATATAATTGGATAAAAACCCACTTTTGATATCATAAGAAGCCCATTTATCTCCGATATTTACCGCTCTTGGTAACTCGGGCTTTAATTTTTTATTTGTATCATAGTACTTATCTTCAGGAAATTCAACGCTGACTCTTTCAATTTTATATTGCAACTCCAACCTATTCGTATTTTCGTACCTGATTATAGTATCTGCATCAAGTTCAAAAGTTCCGTTACCTGACAATTCTCTTTCAACATCTGCTAATACATCAAAAGAGGCAGTTGCGGTTAGCCCAAACAAAGAAAGGTGCCCTTCTTTTGTTCTGACATAATTGTAGAGGTTTCGACCTAAATGCAGGTATGAAAATCTAAAATCATGTCCCCATTCTGACACACAATGCACTTCATCAATAACGCCATAAGAAAAATAGACATTCAACTGGTGCATATTTCTTAACGTCTCCCGGAACTTATAAATACATAATCTCTCAGGTGAGAGAAACATGAACAAAAGTTCTGAAGACTCCATTTGCCTTACACGACTATCTCGTTCAAATGTTGGCTTTTCATTCTTGATGGTAGAATTTATAAATGAACAGCAATCAATACCAGCATTGATTAGCCCATCAAATTGATCTTTCATTAATGAGCGAAGTGGATCAACAACTATAGTTACACCGGGCTGTAACATTGCTGCCAATTGATAGGTCAGTGATTTACCCCCGCCTGTTGGGAGCAGACCAATTACACTTTTGTTTTGAAGTGCTCTATTGAGAATAGGCAATTGTCCGGGACGGAAATTTTCTTTTCGGAATATAAGTTGTACAAAATATTTCAGAAGTTCTTTAGTCTCGGGAATTTCATGATATCGCCCTTGCGTATCTTTGTCAACTAAATTGCGATATTGAATTTTATCGGAGGTGTAAATCGTTCTTACACTACGTTGATAATTGGAGGTGCGAATATTGAAGTAGCAGTTATTCTTGCATTTAAACTTAGTGAATGAAATATTTTCAATGCCATTTCTACGAAGAACAGAGATATCAATCACCAAATCATAGTCTGTTTTTAAATGCAAAGGTTTTGTATCTGTTGTTGGTTTTATGTCTAAATGCAAAGGCGAAGTGGAAAATTCAACAGAGCTTAATATTTCCAATTTTACTTCTGGAAATCTGAGATTTTGATATTCTTTGCTCAATCGCGTTAGATTGTTGAACAATTCTTCTAAATCCTTGAATGCAATGGCAGCACAGGGCACATCTTTTTCGTCCACTAATACTCTCCAGACCGGTTTATTTATGTCCAATTTACCGGTCATTATGGCCTCTAATATTGTTTTTTGAACACGTGCAATAGCAATTGGGGAAAGAACAAGTTGAAGGGTTTTTGTCCAATTACTATCAAATGATTTTTCACCTGCTTCAAATATTTTTTTTAGGTAATCACTTCCTGACGATATCGTATTTGTTCTTTTTATTTCTGATTCTGGTATGCGAAAACAACTCCAATTTTGCTGTTGCAATATTCCAACTCGCTGTATATCGTTTAATTGCTGTAAACCAACGAGATGGTACTTGTCGCCATCTAATTCAACTACAATTCCTCTTTTATCGTCTATTCCATCATTTATTATATACGGAAATTCGACTGCAAAATCAACTCGTTGTGCGTAGTGATCTTTGTAATTTTTGGTAATTGAAGACAAACTCCGCTGTGGTTGCAGAATTTGTCGAAGTGATTTGTGTGCAATTTTTGTAATAAACTCCTTTTCTAAATCACTATCAAGTATGCTTAAATTATAGTTTGTTTCATCAAGTATTAAACGTGAATCAATTATATGCATTGCTAAAAATAAATCATCAATATCATTGATAATTTGTTGTTTATCAAACGAAATCACTCCGCTTTCGTTTTTCTCAGTCGAAAAGCCAAATGCTTTTTCAAATACTCTTTCAATAAAGGGACTTGCTTTCGTAGGAAGTCCGCGTGTAATGATATTGTTGAGTACTGCGAGTATCGGATGAATGTCATCATATACGCTTGCTCCAATATCAAATGGAGCAGATGTCTCAAAGCTTGTCAAGCTTTTGTACAACTGAGCCGCCTTTTCTTGTTCCGAATTTTCCAGATTGGCAAATCCTTCATTTATACAATCTAATCGGAAGCCAGCATGAAACTGAACTGAAGGATAATATTCAATTGGAATGATAATCCCTTCTCTATCAGTAGATAATTTATAAACTTTTATATTGTACGAGCAAGAGGTATTACCACCATAGTAGTATTGAGACACTTTCTCGTCAATATAAATTTCGGGCGTATTAAAATGATTATAAAATGCATCAATACGTTGATTCCCGGAATTTAGCGGACCAACACAAACGATATAATTATCATTTAAAATAGACTGATTAAGCCTGACAGCAAGCTCTTTTAAATCAATTTCTTTTATATCAAGTATATTCGAAAAAAAATGAAAGACAGGTCGAACACCTCCCGTTTGAATATCCTCGCTTGTAACATCATTAAGATATTTTTGAATCGGCTTAATTCTTTCTAAGTCCTTTAGGTAGGCTTCCACATGCAACGTTGCTCTTTTTAGTGCCATTGGAGATGGCTCAATAAGCGTTACATTATGAACTTGGTTTTGCATTTTAAGATTCTTCAGGAAATCTAAAAAACAAACCGTGGCTAAGCCTTGACCACAGCCCCAGTCAACAATATCGAAATCATTTGTGAATGCTTCTGTTGTAAAACAAGAAAGCCCTTTTTTTATTTTGGCCTCATGCATATTACCAAAAGACCATAAATATTGGCACATCAATTCATGAGAATCCAATAGATTGATCCCGTGATTTAATTGTTCCCACAATTTAGCGTGTTCTTCATTTGTCAAATGAATAAGGCGCTCATTTGCAATAGCTCTTATTTGTTGAAAAGTAGGATCAATTAAGCTATTTATTTTATCAATATATTGATGCATAGCTATTGACCCGTAATAGTTTCCGAAGATTTGTTTTTCAGATGTTGCGCAAAATTAGCTTTGGCTTTTTCTTTGCTGTCATTGGCATAACAATACTCACAAAAATGGGGGCAAGTATTGTATTCACCTATGTCCTTACTAAAAATACACCCGCAAAATATTCTTTGCCCTTTATCCTTATTGTTTTTCTTTTTTTCAATCCGAGTTGTTGGATTGAACATATCCGGAGGACAAACCTGTACCCCTAAAAAGTCCATCAGGATTTTATCATTCGCGAAAAGTTTTATCATTAAATCGTCATCAACACATTTGTTGTGAACGATTCCATATTTTTCAAGCGGTATTTTTTCAGCACATGTGCCAATTTCAAAATTCCAATTTTTATTCAATTGCTGCAAACCCTCAGCAAATTCATTCATTGTTCGCTCATTGAATTCCTGATAATTAATAGATTCCTTGCGAAGATTGTTCTGCACCTTTTTATAAATATTTATATCAGCAAAACTAAAGACCATTTTCTCGGTATAACCCTTTAATTTATCACCAATTCTTTCAACCTTCCTAAGAAGTTCTTCTACTCCGATTTTGTCCGTTAATATTAACGGATCAAATCTCCAGATAACTTTTTCCTTGCCAATTTTATCTGATAAATTAATGAATGTCTCTATCCTGGATTCAACATTAGGAACATTTGGTTCCAGTTTGTCAATATCGTAATCGTTCAGTGTAAACTGAAAATAAAAATTTGGAATTTTTTCCTTAATAAATTCAAGATGCTTAATTATTGGCTTTGGGTTTTTTGACCAGAAAACAATAAGTCTTGCTTTTGAAAATGTGACATAAAGAGAAACACCATTAAACGGATTTTTCCATTTTACATATCCCTCTTTCATTCTTTGCACCAACCAATCCGAATAAAAAGCTGGAATATCAGTTGAACGACTTGCAGAAATTATGACTGGAGCTTGTGCATCCACCTTTTCTCCATATTGATTTGTAATCTCAATTTTATCCCAATTCATCTTATAAATCTGAAGGTTAAATTTATTCTTTCGCCAATTGTTTTATTTGTTTTTGGAACTTGATGCTGCCAATAATGTTGAAGTTCTCCTTGCATGATCAAAAGGCTTCCATGCGTTAATTCAATCTCTAATTTCTTTTTTGTTTTGAGATGTCGCAATTGAAATTTCCTGGTGGCTCCGAAATTTACAGATGCAATAACTGGATTTTTTCCCAATTCCGGTTCTGAATCTGTATGCCACGAAATTGAATCTTTTCCATCCCTGTATAAGTTAAGTAACACACTATTGAACTCTACATTTGCTTTAGGTTCAATTCTATTTTTGATTTCAATAATTTCCTTAATCCAAGGAAGTGGATTTAGTGTAATTCCTGAAAATGAATAGGGTTTGTCATCATTCCCATACCATGCAGTTAACCTGGGAAATGCCACTTTTTTTCCATAAATACTCATCGATTCTTGTTTCCAAAGAATTTTTTCTCTCAATGATTGAAACAAAATATCACTTTCACTTTTAGTGAAAAAATTTGGAAAAAACACATATTCACCATTTTCAATTTTGGCAAAATCAGCCTGCGAAATAAATTTTGCTTTTGTTGTATCCAAATCACCAAAGAGGTCTAATTGATTCATAGTTTAAGCTTTAAAACAACGAATTTGATTAAATACATAAATTGACAGTCAATAGATAGTATTACAAGAATGGTTATACATTTCTCTTTGTATTTTGTGAAAGCTCAAAATGGTTTAACAATGTAGTTTTAATATAAGCAAACAGAATTTTTATTTATTTGTAAATGTAAGGTTTTAAGAATTATTCAACCTTAATTTATGTGATTTTTTTCTGTTATTCAACATGTGAAAACCGAGTGAATTTAAAATAATACTCAAAATGGGTAACACTAATCAATTCTTTATCGAATTTCCAATGTAACTTTTCGAAATACTCGGCTAACTGGGGCAGAGAAAGATAAGACTTTCCCGATTCTGATAGTGGAATGATTATATCCGACTTTTTATGCTTCATGCATATAATCTCTAATTACTCATAGCCGTAATCAGATTAAACATATGGTGAAAATAAAAATTAGGTTATCTTACGCAATATTCTGCAATCTGTCATTATTGGGTTTCTTTTATTAGGGTTCCAGACAAGAGAAGGCTCTAGATCACCTAATCCTTCCCAATTTAGAATTCGAATTATTTTTTCGCCTTTATAATTATGACACCATGCTTTCCCTGTTAAAATTGAAGGAAATTCACCCCTTACAATTTGTGGGTAAAAGTGCCAAGGCATCTCTGACAATATTATATTTGCAGATGACATGATTTTATTTATAACTGTACCTATTTCTGGAATTGCCTTTTCTCTTGGAATGCCTTTATCCTTTAAATGGCTTAAATCATTTAAAAGTTTAGAAGCTTTTTTTAAGTTTTCTGCAATATCTTTCCAATCATTTTTATTTGCTGGTTTCCATTCCTTCCCGAGTGCATAAATGATATAGTAAGCAGAACCAAGTGTAAACCCTTTGTCTGATATCTCATCTCTCCATTTGCAGGTTGTTGTTTTACGAAATTCAGGAAAATTTTCTTCAATTATTGGATATAAATCCTCATCTTGTTTTTCAAGATTGGAAGTGATAATATAAACTATATCTTTTGAATAACTCTCCAAACATATCCTTAAGTCGTTTCCATTAACATCTTCTTTTAAATTTAGAATACCTACAGTGTCCTCATTAAAAAATGATGTCAAACTTGTTGCGTAAGGTTTTAAATCAGGCTTCCAGCCTAATTTAGCTATCATCGTTTCTATATCATACTCTTCATTTTTTGCACTAATGTTGTGAAAATTGAAAATAATCTTCTTTTCCGAAAGTCGCAATAGTTCGGAAAGTAATTTTTTCGTAATTTCTCGTTTATCGGCATACATATTAAGGTCTTTTTCAGCAATGTAATGTAAAAAATCGGAGAAGTAACTCCCATCCAATTTTGAATTTTGAATGGAAAAATTACTGTCAATTTTAACTTCAAAAACTTGACCAATTTTAGCTACTAAATCTGCCACTTCAATTGATTTTAATGATGATGCAATTTTCCATCCTATCATTCTTACCTCATCCCATGAAATTACTGAGGCTTGTGAGTTAAATTCCTTTTGTAATGCAATTAAAAACTCAGGAGCTCCATGCCATTGCATCTCAATTAATGAATTCATTTGATTGCGATACTCCACTAAAAAATTATCCTTCTCACTTTTCCATTTAATTAGTTTTTCTTTATATCGGTCTCGTTCTTCAATATTTTCAACATCGATTTTTCCTTTGATTAAATAAAGACTATCAAGAATAGCCGTAAAATAATGAGCATATTTTTCCGAAATTCTATTATACCATTGATCATTGTTTTCAAAGAATATGTTAGTTTCAATTTCATTTAAATACTTATATGAGGAGTATAATTTTTTAAGTTCTACAGGAATTAAACTGAATAGTTCTTCCGGCCCATTCTCCTTGTATTTTTGAAGAAAATCAAAAAATTTAGCAATTAATTCCTCTCTATTACCATTCTCTCGCAAAATACACATTGCTGAAAATTCATTAAATATTTCGATTGGAAGTGGTTTAATAAAGAATTTTTGTAAAATATGTACTTTGTTTTGAAAATTCTTTAAATTTTGATAGGTATTGTGAAATGATAATAAACTTTTAATATGGCCAATAATGACTTGTAAGTCAATTTTGTCATCTGAAATTTTTGGTATTTCAGGCCTAACCTTTTCAATTTCCCTAAATCGAAGATACGCTGATGATGTATTTTGACTTTGCCTAATAATATTTATACGTTCATCTGAGTTTAATATTGCATTAATTTTTAATTGAAATTCTGAATCATTCCTATTTGAAAGATCAACCAAAACGCACCATCCAGGTTGCGGATATGTTCCGCTTAAAATCAAAATGGCTTTAAAGTTATTATTCTCAAAGCCATAGAGGGTTTTAGGAAATATTTCTGATATACTAGCTGTAAATGAAGATAAGTCTAATTGTTTGTTTAGTGATGAGTGAGGTCTTTCACTAATATCCTTTACCAAAAGCAAACCGACATTTTTGCATTGATTACCTTTGTCTTGCGTAAAATTACACCATAATGTATAAAGATCCCCATCTGTCCATTTTCCAACTGGAATGGCCCAAAACAGGGAGGGTATAATATTTCCTCTTTCTTTAAGGTCAATAATTTCCCCAATATTATAGTTCTTAATATGACAGCCCATTTTGTTTGTTTTTAGGTGATTAATTATTAATATCTTAGCTTATTCTTTACGGCATTGTTACTTTTGCGAAAAATGTAATAGTGCTTTTACCAGATCGGTGCTTGCGAAGATAATAAAAATGATTTACAGTAAACAATAATGAAAAGTAGACAGATCAACAAGCATAATTCTTTTTTTTGATTGAGTTAATTGCAATGCTTCGTTCAAAACTTAGTTATTTGCCTGAAATACAGTAAAATAAGTGATTATTTATTAGTTTAAAACCGCAGGAATTTGTATCTTTAAAGTATTAATTACCAGTCAATTACTTTAAAT
>Ga0123338_10004371_pt1 | contig 12371 bp, 10 predicted proteins | sample grotaG_FD_89793 | JGI IMG/M metagenome (GOLD analysis project Ga0123338, IMG submission 89793) | Glacier valley bacterial and archeal communities from Borup Fiord, Nunavut, Canada, to study Microbial Dark Matter (Phase II) -... | ecosystem: Environmental > Aquatic > Freshwater > Ice > Glacier ... | reverse complement strand
CGCCGGCGCCGGCGACGGCCGATGCGATGAAAAACCTGCCGCCCGAAGTGCGGGCGAAGATCGAGGCACAGATGAAGGCCAACGGCGTCGCGATGGGCAACAACGGTGCGAACCGCATCTGCCTCGACAAGTCGTCGCTCGATGCCGGCCGCTGGCAGTCGCGCGCGACGACCTGCAAGACCGACTACAGCACGCGCACCGCGTCGTCCTGGAAATGGCATTCGACCTGCACTCAGCCGGAGTCGGCGAGCGACGGCGAGGCGGTGTTCATGAACGCCGAGAACTACACGGTCAGCACGACCTCGACCCACAGCTTTCGCGGCGCGCCGAGGACGATGCAGATGACGATCCGCGCAAAGTGGCTCGGCTCAGACTGCGGCGACCTGAGGCCGGTCGACCCGAAGGCGATGGACCCGAAAGCCATCGCGCCCAAACGCTGACGCGCGCCGTCCCACCACGACAACATCCCACGGAGACACCATGTACGGTTCCATGATGCAGCAGCCGCTGCTGATCTCGACACTGCTCGTGCATGCCGAACGGCACCACGGCGAGCAGGAAATGGTCTCGCGGCGGGTCGAGGGCGACATCCATCGCACGACCTACCACGCGCTCGCCGCGCGCTCGCGCAAGATGGCCAACGCACTCGCCTTCATCGGCATCAAGAGCGGGGATCGCGTCGCGACACTGGCCTGGAACGGCTATCGCCACGTCGAGCTCTACTACGCCGTCTCGGGCTCGGGCGCGGTGCTGCACACGCTCAACCCGCGGCTGCATCCCGACCAGGTCGTCTACATCGCCGACCATGCAGAAGACCAGGCGCTCTTCTTCGATCTCACCTTCCTGCCGCTGGTCGAGGCGACCTTCGGCCGCGTCAAGACGATCAAGACCTTCGTCGCGATGACGGACCGCGCCCACATGCCGGCGACGACGACGATCCCGAACCTGCTCTGCTACGAGGAGCTCGCCGACGCTGCCAGCGACGTCTTCGCCTGGCCCGAGTTCGACGAGAACCAGGCCTCGTCGCTTTGCTACACGTCGGGCACGACGGGCAATCCGAAGGGCGTGCTCTACAGCCACCGCTCGACGCTGCTTCACACCTTCGCGATCTCGCTGCCCGACGCGCTCAACTGCTCGGCCAAGGACGTGATCCTGCCGGTCGTGCCGATGTTCCACGTCAACGCCTGGGGCCTGCCCTATGCGGCCTGCATGAATGGCTCGAAGCTCGTCTTCCCCGGGCCGGGGCTCGACGGCAAGTCGCTCTACGAGCTGTTCGAGAGCGAAGGCGTGACGCTCTCGGCCGGCGTGCCGACCGTGTGGCAAGGCCTGCTCGGCTACGTCGAGGCCAACGGCCTGAGGTTCTCCACGATGCGGCGCACGATCATCGGCGGCTCGGCCTGCCCGCCGGCGATGATGAAGGCGTTCCAGGAGCGCTACGACGTGCAGGTGCTGCACGCCTGGGGCATGACCGAGATGAGCCCGGTCGGCACGGTCGCGACGCTCAAGGGCAAGCAGGTCGCGCTCGGCGCCGAGCAGCGCTTCGCGCTCCAGAGCAAGCAGGGCCGCGCGGTCTACGGCGTCGACATGAAGATCATCGGCGCCGACGGCGCGGAGCTGCCGTGGGACGGCAGGCAGTCGGGCGAATTGCTGGTGCGCGGGCCGTGGGTCGTGGCGCAGTACTTCCGCGGCGAAGGCGGCGATCCGCTCATCCCCGATGCCCAGGGCCACGGCTGGTTCCCGACCGGCGACGTGGCGACCATCGACGGCGAAGGCTTCATGCAGATCACCGACCGCTCGAAGGACGTGATCAAGTCGGGCGGCGAGTGGATCGGCTCGATCGACCTCGAGAACATCGCGATGGCGCATCCCTCCGTGCAGATGGCGGCCTGCATCGCCGCCGAGCACGCCAAGTGGGACGAGCGGCCGCTGCTCGTCGTGGTCAGGAAGCCGAGCGCCGAGCTGACGCGCGACGAGCTGATCGCCTTCTACGAGGGCCGGATCGCGAAGTGGTGGACGCCCGACGACGTCGTCTTCGTCGACGCCATTCCGCTCGGCGCGACCGGCAAGATGCTGAAGAACCGGCTGCGCGACCAGTACGGCAAGCATCTGCTCGCGAAGGCCTGATCGTCGCCCCGACTTCTGCCCGCTCCGGCGCGGGCGTCTGGGCCGCCGCCGTCGGCTTCACGTGGTGGGGCTTCTTTCCGCTCTACTTTCGCCTGATGCCGGGCGCGTCGCCGGTCGAAGTCCTGGCCAACCGGATCGTCTGGTCGCTGATCCTGATGACCGTCGTGCTCACCTGGCGCGCGCAGTGGGCCTGGCTCGGCGCAGCGCTGAGAAGCGGCCGCACGATGGCCGGCTTCGTCGCCAGCGCGCTGCTGCTGTCGGTCAACTGGATCACCTACATCTGGGCCGTCTCCAACGGCCACGTCGTCGACGCGAGCCTGGGCTACTTCATGACGCCGCTCGTCAACGTAGCGCTCGGCTACTTCCTGCTCGGCGAGCGGCCGCGGCGGGCGCAGTGGATCGCGCTCTCGCTCGCGGCGATCGGCGTCGCCTGGCTCTCGGCGACTGCCGGCGGGTTGCCGTGGATCGGCCTCGCGCTCGCGCTCAGCTTCGGCGCCTACGGGCTGCTGCGCAAGGTCGCCGTGCTCGGCGCGCTCGAGGGGCTGACGCTCGAGACGCTGATCCTCGCACCCGCCGCCGTCGTGGCGATGGCCTGGTGGTGGGGCAGCGGGCCGACGAGCTTTCCCGGGCCCGACCTCGCCACCGACGCGTGGCTCTTGGGCCTCGGCCCGGCGACGACGGTCCCGCTGCTGCTCTTCGCCGCCGCCGCGCGTCGCCTCTCGCTCACCACGCTCGGCCTCTTCCAGTACGTCTCGCCGACGATCCAGTTCCTGCTCGGCATCTGGCTCTTCCACGAGCCGCTGACGGCCGGCCGGCTCGCCGGCTTCGCCTGCATCTGGGCCGCGCTCGCGCTTTACAGCGTCGACGGCTGGCAGCGCCGGAGCGTCGCGCGGGCGTGAAGCAGGCCGAGGTTGAAGCGAGGCGTCCATCGCCGCTTGTCGAGAGTTGGTCGCGGCTCGCGCCACGCCTTTGAAACATTCAGTTGCCAGCCGCATGAATGCACCACGAGGCGGTTCCACGGTTGGCGTCCAGCCCTGGTATCGGACCGCCGGCAAGGGCGAAGGGAGCTTTTTCACCGCCGCGACTGCACTGCGCGGTGACGCACGTCGCCCCGCAGTGAAGCGGCTATCTTCGCCTTAGCCACGTTTCATCGCGGGAACACCCGTGTTGGCGGAAAATCGCGTCTGCGCAGATGGACCGGCGCAACCGATTTTTTTCCCTTCCCTGACTTCTGACGAGGTGAACCCATGTCGATCATCAACAAGACCATCCAGCCGTTCAAGGCGCAGGCCTACCTCAACGGCAAGTTCGTCGAGGTGTCGAACGAGACGATGAAGGGCAAGTGGTCGGTGCTCATCTTCATGCCGGCAGCGTTCACGTTCAATTGCCCGACCGAGGTTGAAGACGCGGCCGACAACTACGCCGAGTTCCAGAAGATGGGCGCCGAGGTCTACGTCGTCACCACCGACACCCAGTTCGCGCACAAGATCTGGCACGACACGTCGCCCGCGGTCGGCAAGGCGAAGTTCCCGCTGGTCGGCGATCCGACCCACCAGCTGACGCGCATGTTCGACGTGCACATCGACGAGGAAGGCCTGGCGCGGCGCGGCACGTTCATCCTCAATCCGGATGGCGTCGTGAAGACCATGGAGGTCCACGACAACGCGATCGCACGCGATACGAAGGAAACGCTGCGCAAGCTCCGTGCGGCTCAGTACGTCGCGAAGAATCCGGGCCAGGTCTGCCCGGCCAAGTGGAACGAAGGCGCCTCCACGCTCACGCCGTCGTTCGACCTCGTCGGCAAGATCTGATCGAAGAACAGGAAAGAGAAGCGACCATGCTCGACGACAACGTCAAGGCGCAACTGCGCGGCTACCTCGGCCGCCTGCAGCATCGCGTGGAGCTGGTGGCTTCGCTCGACGAGAGCGAGGCAGCCGGCCAGATGCGCGAGCTGCTCGACGAGATCGCCGCGCAGAGCGAGCTGGTCGACGTGCGCCACGACGGTCAGGCCGAGCGTCGTCCGTCGTTCCAGATCACGCGGGCCGGTGCCGACACCGGCATCGCCTTCGCTGCGATCCCGATGGGCCACGAGTTCACCTCGCTCGTGCTGGCGCTGCTCCAGGCCGGCGGCCACCCGCCCAAGGTGGCGGATGATGTGATCGAGCAAATCCGGGCGCTGGACGGCGATTTCGTCTTCGAGACGTGGATGAGCCTCACCTGCCACAACTGCCCCGACGTCGTGCAGGCCTTGAACGTGATGGCCGTGCTCAACCCGCGCATCCGGCATACGGCCATCGACGGCGGCCTGTTCCGCGAAGAAGTGGAAGAGCGGCAGATCCTCGCCGTGCCGACGATCCTGCTCAATGGCCAGCCGTTCGCGTCGGGCCGGCTCGAGCTGACCGAGATCCTCGCCAAGATCGACACAGGCGCAGCCGCGCGCGACGCGAAGAAGCTGGCCGGCAAGGACGTCTTCGACATGCTCATCGTCGGTGGGGGGCCGGCCGGCGCCGCCGCCGCGGTCTATTCGGCGCGCAAGGGCATCCGCACGGGCATCGTCGCCGAGCGCGTCGGTGGCCAGACGCTCGACACGATGGGCATCGAGAACTACATCTCCGTGCTCGAGACGCAGGGCCCGACATTCGCCGCCGCGCTCGAGGCGCACACCCGCGCCTACGACGTCGACATCATGGCCGGCCAGCGCGTCACCGGGATCGAGCCGGGCGCGCAGATCACGGTCCGCCTCGAGAACGGCGCGTCGCTCAAGGCCAGGAGCGTCGTCCTCGCCACAGGCGCGCGCTGGAAGAAGGTCAACGTGCCCGGCGAAGCCGAATACGCCAACAAGGGCGTCGCCTACTGCCCACACTGCGATGGTCCGCTCTTCAAGGGCCGGTCGGTGGCGGTGATCGGCGGCGGCAATTCGGGCGTGGAGGCGGCGATCGACCTCGCGGGGATCGTCGGCCACGTCACGTTGATCGAGTTCGCCGAGCATCTCAAGGCGGACGCGATCCTGGTGAAGAAGCTGCAGAGCCTGGCCAACGCGACGATCGTCAGCAACGCGCAGACGACCGAGATCACCGGCGACGGCCAGAAGGTCGACGGCATCGTCTACAAGGACCGCGTCAGCGGCGCGGAGACGCACGTCGAGCTCGCCGGCGTGTTCGTCCAGATCGGCCTGGTGCCCAACACCGAGTTCATGAAGGGCGCGATCGAGCTGAACCGCTTCGGCGAGATCATCGTCGACGAGAAGTGCGCGACCAACATCTCGGGCGTGTTCGCAGCCGGCGACGCGACGACGGTGCCCTACAAGCAGATCGTCATCGCCGCGGGCGAAGGCGCGAAGGCGGCGCTGTCGGCGTTCGATCACCTCATTCGCAGTTGAGGGGCGACCGGCGCGGGTTTGGTAAACTTCGCGCTGCAGTGGGGGGGTAGCTCAGCTGGGAGAGCGTCGCGTTCGCAATGCGAAGGTCGGGAGTTCGATCCTCCTCCTCTCCACCACTTTTAAATGTTAAGCAGAATCAACGACTCAGCCGGGACGGCACGAGTCGGTTGACTGAGCCTGCTTACCCCACCAGAAGGTCAAGCTGAAGTACTTGTTGGCGGCTGGTGGCTTTGGCTCACTTGCCCTGCTGGGCCATCTCGCCAAAGACTCGCCAACACAGATTGTTCATCCTCGTCTGCATTGGCGCGTTGGTTCTGTCGCGATAGCGGAGAGAGGCTGAAGGCGACCTGCAACGAATCTCCCGAGCCAGTCACTGCCTGGCTGGTCTTCGCGTATCGCAACAAAGCGCTTCCACATGCCACCTCGTACTTAAGTCTGCTACGGAGTGGACGAGCTCGGAGCGCGAAGCTGCCGTTCGCGACTGGCTGCTGATGGTTGCGAGCGCCGATATCTGAAGGCCGCTTCGGTGGTGCTCGATTCAAATGACTGCTCGCGGCAGCGGAGATCGGCAAGTCAGCAGGCTCACATCGACCCGAAGATGACACCGAGCCGACATCCCTTTTCCCTAGAAAGCTCGACCTCCTCCGATGGGCCCGGGGCCCAGCCGCGGCGCGCACAGTTCAGGCACGGACAGAGTAGACCGGGGATGGGGTTGGGGTCAATCAAGCATCCGTGCTAGTGTCTGACCGACCGCACGGCTTGCGCACTTTTGGCGACCCTAGGGGTTCTGATTGTTTCCATATCAGACGACAGTGCTCGAGTCATACCGACGCTGACGTTTGAAAGGCGAACCATGGAACACGGCGACCCGGATTACCCGATCTCTCCGAACGCGCGGGAAGCGCTGCAGATACCGCAGTCGTTCAGCCTCGGCGTCTATCAGACCGCCGTCGATCTCGACCACCTGCTTGCGACGGGCACCGCCTCGGCCGACGCGATCCATGCACGCGTGGCGGAACATCGCGAGGCCACACGATCCCATTTGTTTACGCACAAGGTGGGCGCGGTCTTTCGTCCGGACCGCTTCGCCTGGCCATCATTCCTTTTCATCCCCAAGGGTGCGAACTGGCGGGACTATTGGCCCTTCGCGAACGCTCCCGACGATCATCGCTACGCAATCGACTGGACTGCCCCGAGTTCGGCGACCGCCAACCACGCCTCGCGCGACGACGGGACGCTGTTCAGCTTCGCGCAGTTGCACAACGAGACCGTGCGGCTTACGCAGTCGTCTTCATCAGCGGTCGGCGTCTTCTACACGCCAGCGATGACGCTGGGCGCGGTCGACCTGCAGGCCAGCGTCGAGTGTGCCGGGACCTGGCGCACGCAACTCGAGTTCTTTTCACAGCTCGCGGCCGGCTTCGTCGAAGTCACGGCGGACTTGGTGCTGGCCGCGTGGCAGGTCATCCCCGGCGGCTTCGACCTAGTCGGCTTCAAGAGTTTCCTCGTCGCCGGCTCCGGGCATCGGGATCAGTCCCACGGCTCCGAGCTGAAGCCGTTTCACCGCACGTTTGACGGCTCGAACCTCTCGGCCCGCTTCGTCGTGGAACGTGGCCGCCGCTACCTGTTCGCCGTGGTGGACCGTATCACCGTGACGTCGACGCTGATCAACACGAGCGGGGGCTCGTTGCCTGGCGTCGGCGACCCGCGCCTGTTGGTTTGGGGCTCGATGAACTCCGTCGTCTCGGAGATCGACGTCTTGACCAATCGGGTCGATATTCCGTAGCCGGCTGCGGCTCATCCTGTCGCAATAAGTCGTGGCGCGTAAGCTGAAGCGATGGACGAGAAGAAGATGAACGAGGCGGTGCGCCAAGTATTGAAGCGGCTGCACGTGGACCGCGCCGGCCACACGATCGACTTCCTGCTGCGCGCGCACCGGATTTTCGCTGCGGCGAGGCGATTCTTCGAACGTGCCATCGAACGGCACGGCGTGCCCGAGAAGATCACGATCGACAAGAGCAGGGTCAACACCGCAGCGATTGTCGGCATGTGCACCGACAGCGGCGTGGACATCGAGATGCGCCCATCGAAGTACCTCAACGGCCTCATCGAGCAAGACATCGCGCCATCAAACGCGGCGTGCGAACGATGCTCGGATTCAAGTCGTTTCGTTGTGCGCGCGCCATCATCGCAGGCATCGAAACCATGCCCATGATCATGAAGGAGCAACTCGACGGCCTCAAAGCCACGACCTCATCCGCTGCTGACAAGCTCTACTCTCTGGCCTTCTGAGGCGGGCCAACCACAAGGTCGCTTGCAGCCTCTCTTTGCTATCGCGACAGAACCCGATCATCACGCGGGCGTGGCACACGTGAGCCGGCGCCGTCGATGGCCACTCGGCCGGCGCGCTCGTGCCGAAGCAGGCCGGGAAGCGCCCGAGCACGACGTGCGAGTGCACGTCGACGCCGCAGCAGGGAGCGAGCGCCACCGGCGATCCGCGCGTCAGCCGTGCGCCAGGCCCGCGGCGGCGATGCCGGCGATGCAGATCGCTTCGTCTTCATCGCCGGTGCCGCCGCTGGCGCCGACGGCGCCGATCACCGCGCCGCCTGCGTCCTTGACGAGCACGGCGCCGGTCTGCGGCAGGAACTTGCCCTGCGCGGTCGCGGCGAGCGCGACGAAGAAGTTCGGGTTCTCCTTGGCGCGCTGGCCGAGGACGCGGCTCGCCGCGCCCATGCCGATCGCCGCCCACGCCTTGCCGCTGGCGACGTCGATGCGGAACATGCTGGCGCCGTCCTGGCGCTGCGCCGACTTGAGATGGCCGGCGTCGTCGAGCACGACGACTGCCATCGGCTTGTAGCCCGACGTCTGCGACTGCGCCAGGGCGGCCGCGATGATCTGGTTGGCTTGGGCGAGGGTCAGTGCGGCCATGGATCGGGAAGCGAGTGAAGTCGAACCGAGTCTACAGAGAATTTGCCTAACAACAAGTTTCGTATAGAAAACATTCCATGATAGATGCTTTGCATACGAAGCCGGATTTCTTGCATGAACCCTATAGACTGCGCCGACCTACAGGAGTGCCGATGAACGCACCGTCCACCCTCACGCTGGCCACCAATCTCTACGACCTGATCCGCTCTGATCTGCTGGCCGGACGCTTCGATCCGGGCAGCAAGCTCGCGATCGAGGCCGTGGCGACACGCTATGCCTCGGGGCAGACGCCGGTGCGTGAAGCGCTCAACCGCCTCACCTCCGAGGGCCTCGTCGAGCGCCGCGATCAGCGTGGCTTCGCCGTCGCCGGCGTGAGCGACGCCGACCTGATCGAGATCACGCGCACGCGCTGCTGGTTGGAGGAGATCGCATTGCGCAAGTCGATCGAGGCGCGCACCCCCGAGTGGGAGGAGCAGCTCGTGCTCGCGCATCACCGCCTGGCGCGAACGCCGCGGTCGCTCTCGGTGCGCAAGTTCGAGAACAACCCGGCGTGGGAGCCATTGCACCGTGCCTTCCATCGCGCCCTTGTCGGCAACTGCGGCTCGCGCTGGTTGATCAGCTTCTGCGAGCAGCTCGCCGACCAGCTCTACCGCTATCGCCAGCTTTCGGTGAAGCGCGTCTATCCGAAGCGGCACGAGCACGACGAGCACCAGGCGATCGTCGATGCGGCGATCGCTGGCGACGTCGTCACCGCTGTCTCGCTCTTGCAGGCGCACTACCAGCGCACGGCCGACATGATCCGCAGCGACCCCGATCTCTTCGCGCAGCCATGACCGGCCCGTCATCGAGCGACCTGCTCGCCGACCGCATCGCACTGCGCGAGCTGGTCGAGAACTGGGCGGTCTGGCGCGACGCCGGCGACTGGGAGCGCTTTCGCACCGTCTGGCACGACGACGGCGTGATGATGGCGACCTGGTTCCAGGGCCCGAGCGACGACTTCATCCGCGTCACGAAGGAAGGATGGGCGAAGGGCGTCAGCATCCTGCACTTCCTCGGCGGCAGCTCGGTCGATCTCGCCGGCGACCGTGCGATCGTCCAGACCAAGATGACGATTTCGCAGCGCGGCGACGTCAGCGGCGTGCTCTGCGATGTCGTCTGCACCGGCCGCTTCTACGACTTCATCGAGCGGCGCGCCGGCCGCTGGGGCATGGTGCTGCGACAGCCGATCTACGAGAAGGACCGCGTCGATCCGGTCGACCCTGCCGCTCGGCTCGTGCTCGATCAGGCCAAGCTCGCGGAATTCCCGAAGGGCTATCGCCACCTCGCCTACATCCAGACCCAGATCGGCTACACGGTGAAGCGCGACATGCCGCAGCTCACCGGGCCCGAGGTCGAGAGCCTCTACGCGCGCGGCAAGGCGTGGCTCGCCGGTGCGGCGCTCGACCGCGCAGGCTGACGAGGCCGGTCAGTTCTTGCCGGGATCCTTGACGTCGGGCACCGAGTCGAACTCGACGTTCTGCAGCTTGCCGTCGACTTTCTCGACCTTTCGGATGTAGACCGTCTGGACGATGTCGCGCGTCGCCGGGTCGATCGTGATCCTGCCGCGCGGGCTGGTCCAGCTCATGCCCTTGGCAGCCTCGATGAACTTGTCGCCGTCGGCGTTGCCGCCCGTCTTCTTCATCACCTCGGCAATCAGCTGCATGCCGTCGTAGCCGGCGACCGACATGAAGTTCGGCCGGTCCTTGGGATAGGCCTTCGCATAGGCCGCGGTGTAGGCCGCGTTCTCCGCCGACTTGTGCACCTGCGAGTAGTGGAACGCGGTGATCGTGCCGAGCGCCGCGTCGCCGAGCGCGTCGAGGATGTCCTCGTCGGTCAGGTCACCGGTGGCGACGATCCTGACGCCGTCCTGCGCCAGGCCGCGTTCGACGAAGCTCTTCATGAATCCAACCGTCTCGGCACCGGGCGGCAGGAACAGGAACACGGCGTCGGGCTTGCTGTCCTTGACGCGCTGCAGGTAGGGCGCGAAGTCGGGATTGCGCACAGGCACCCTCACCTCCCCGACGATCTCGCCACCGCCCGCCGTGAAGGTCTTCTTGAACTGCGTCTCCGCGTCTTGACCGGGGCCGAAGTCGGCCACCAGCGTGTAGACCTTCTTGATCTTGTTCTTCGCGGCCCACGCGGCGATCGGCGCCGTGTCCTGCGGCAGCGTGTGGGAGACGCGGACGATGTAGGGCGAGCGCGTCGTGATCACCGAGGTCGCGGCGTTCATCACGACCATCGGCACCTTCGCCTCGACCGAGATCGGCGCGACTGCGAGCGCGGCCGGCGTCAGGCCGAAGCCGGCGAGGATGTCGACCTTGTCCTTGACGACGAGCTCCTGCGCCAGCCGCTTGCTGACGTCGCCTGCCGTGCCGGGGCTGTCGTCGCGGATGATCAGCTCGACCTTGCGCCCGCCGAAGGTGTCGCCGTTGGCGGCGAGATAGAGGCGGATGCCGTGCTCGATCTGCTTGCCGTAGCTGCCGAACGGGCCGGTCATGGGCAGCACCAGACCGATCTTGAGCGGGTCGGCGGCAAACGCGGGAGTGGCCACGCCGAGCGCGAGGGCGATCGCGGCGAGGGTGTGTCTGCGGTTCATGTCATCTCCTGTGTCGCGAGGTCGCGAGCTCGCAGGATTGTGTCGTCGCCACCCGTCGCGACGAGCGCTGCCGACGCAGGACTTTCCCGGGTGGCTCGCGCGCTCAGGCCGCGAGGCAATGCTCGGCGCGCCAGCCGTAGAGCCACTCTAGCGCGTCGTAGAAGCGCTCGGGCGTGCGCCCGGTCCAGAGGTCGTTGCGCACCAGCCGCTCGACGCCCGACGCGTGGAAGATGCGGCCCATCTCCCGCGCCGAGAGCACGACGCGCGCGGTGCGGGCGATGCGCGAGCGCTGGTAGTGGTCGAACGCCGCGGCGACGTCGTTGCCATGGACGCGCATCGCTTCGCCGAGCGTCACCGCGTCCTCGAGCGCCATGCAGGCGCCCTGCGCGAGGTACTGCAGCGTCGGATGCGCCGCGTCGCCGAGCAGGGTCGCGCGGCCAAAGGTCCATTGACCGATCGGATCACGGTCGGCCGTGGCCCAGCGCTTCCAGCTCTTCGGCAGCTCGATCAGCTGCCGCGCCCGCGGGCAGATGTCCTGGAAGTAGCTCTCGACCTCTTCCGACGAGCCTTCGGTGACGCTCCACTCTTCCTGCCGGCGGCTGTGGAAGGTGACGACGACGTTGTATTGCTCGCCACCGCGCAGCGGATAGTGGACGAGATGGCAGTTCGGGCCGACCCAGATGCTGGCCGCATTCCAGCGGAGGTCAGCGGGGAAGTCGTCTTTCTCGATCACGGCGCGGTAGACGACGTGGCCCGACACCCGCGCTGCATCGCCGACATACTGCGCGCGCACCGCCGACTTCACGCCGTCGGCACCGACGAGCGCGATGCCGCGGTGGCGCGCGCCGTGGCCATCGACGACGGTGACGCCGTCCTCGTCCTGCTCGATGCCCGCGACCCGCGTCGACGTCATCACCTCGATGCCGTCGCTCTCCTCCGCCGCTTCGAGCAACGAGCGGTGCACGTCGGCGCGATGGATCACCGCGTAGGGATTGCCGAAGCGCTCGCGAAACGCAGCGCCGACCGGGATCCGGCCGACGAGCGACTCGTCGAGCGCGTCGTGCATCACCATCTCGTCGGTGTAGACGGCGCGGGCGCGTGCCTTCGGGCCGATGCCGAGCGCGTCGAAGGCGGCGAAGGCGTTGGGCCCGAGCTGGATGCCGGCGCCGATCTCGCCGAGCTCGGCCGATTGCTCGAGCACTTTCACCGCGAGACCTCGACGCGTCAGCGCGAGCGCGGCGGCGATGCCGCCGATGCCGCCGCCGGCGATCAGCACCGGCAGGGCGGTCGTCATGTCACCGGCGCCGG
>Ga0123338_10004370_pt1 | contig 12371 bp, 9 predicted proteins | sample grotaG_FD_89793 | JGI IMG/M metagenome (GOLD analysis project Ga0123338, IMG submission 89793) | Glacier valley bacterial and archeal communities from Borup Fiord, Nunavut, Canada, to study Microbial Dark Matter (Phase II) -... | ecosystem: Environmental > Aquatic > Freshwater > Ice > Glacier ... | reverse complement strand
TTTGGATACACCTGTTTTTGATAAATTGCTCAAATGCTGCACTACAGAATCTTATTTACGAGTATCTGAGCTTTGTATATAATCATTTAAAGATATTATTTTTTAATGGAAAGGCAAGGTATAACGATGAGATATGAAGAATTCACGCTAGAAGGCCGTAATGTGGTTATAGAGGCACTCCGCGCCGGGAAAACCATCGATCGGTTGTTTATCCTCGATGGCTGTCAGGATGGACCAATAAAATCCATCACAAGAGAAGCTAGAAAAACAGATGCGATCATAACCTTTGTTAAGAAGGAAAGATTAGATCAGATGTCAGATACTGGAAAGCACCAGGGCGTCATCGCTTATGCAGCGGCTTATGAATATGCGGAGATTGAAGACATATTTAAGGCAGCAGAGGAGAAGAACGAGGCACCATTCATTATATTGCTTGATAATATTGAAGATCCGCATAATCTAGGAGCTATTATTAGGACTGCACATCAGGCCGGAGCCCATGGTGTTATCATACCCAAAAGGCGTGCGGTAGGCCTTACTGCTACCGTAGCGAAAACCTCCGCGGGTGCGTTAAATTACATCCCGGTTGCAAAGGTGACGAATTTATCGACTACAATAGAGGAGTTAAAAGAAAAGGGATTGTGGTTTGTCTGTGCCGATATGGAAGGGGAGCTGATGTATAAGCTTGATCTGAAGGGACCCATCGGACTTGTTATTGGTGGTGAAGGAGAAGGTGTAGGAAAGTTAGTAAAGGAAAAATGTGATTATGTGGCTAAAATACCGATGTTCGGAAAGGTTGATTCACTAAATGCATCCGTAGCTATGGGAGTTATGGCATATGAAATAGTAAGACAGAGAATTAGTTAGCAAAGGATGATATGAATTGACAAAGGATTACCTATTGGTAGATGGTTATAATATAATATTTGCGTGGAAGGAGCTCAAGGAGTTAGCCGATACAAGCTTAGAAGCTGCCAGAATTAAGCTAGCTGATACCTTGTGTAACTTTCAGGGCTTTAAGAAAAACGAAGTAATACTTGTATTTGATGGGTATAAAACAAAAGGCAATGTCGGTAGTGTAATTCATTATAATAATATCGACATTGTCTATACAAAAGAAGCAGAAACAGCAGATCAATTTATTGAGGCTGTTTCCCAACAAATGGCTAGGGATTATCAAATTCGGGTTGCTACTTCGGACGGGTTGGAACAAATGATCATACTGGCGAGGGGTGCTACAAGAATATCAGCAAGAGAATTGAAAAGAGAAATTAAGGAAGCAGAAAGAGAAATAAAAGTACTATATGAATCTAATTCATCGAAAAAAAGAAATCTCCTTATGGATAACCTTCCTCCGGAGATGGCCGCAATAATGGAGAAGATGCGCTTGGGCGGATAAGGAGGATCCTTTATGAGTACCGTAACTATATATGATGCATTTACGGATGAAGAAATAGTGAAAAGGATTCAAAAGGGAGACCAGCCTGCGATTGATTTTCTCCTCGAAAAGTATAAATTTTTGGTAAGAAGTAAAGCCAAAGCACTATTTTTAATCGGTGGAGACCGAGATGATCTGATTCAAGAAGGCATGATTGGTTTATATAAGGCAATCCGTGATTTTCGTGCGGATAAAGATAATTCGTTTTTTAATTTTGCAGACTTGTGCATATCGAGGCAAATCTACAGTGCAATTAAAGCATCAAACAGAAAAAAGAATATACCTCTGAACACATATATTTCGCTTTATACTCCTGCTTATGGAGAAAACAGCGATAATGAAGAGAAAGAAACTTTGGTTGACATAATATATCAGAAATATGTATCTAATCCAGAGGAATTGGTTATTGACAAAGAGAATACCAGTATGATAGAATATGAACTTGTAAGGCGTTTAAGTAACCTTGAAAAACAGGTCCTAAGCTTGTACATGCAGGATATAAAGTATCTTCAGATTGCAGAAGTTTTGGGCAAAGGACCGAAGACAATTGATAATGCATTAACAAGAATAAAAACCAAGTTAAATCAGGTACTTAAAGTGATATAAAGCAATCACTTCAGTGATATAAAGCAATCACTTCAGTGATATAAAGCAATCACTTCAGTGATATAAAGCAATCACTTCAGTGATATAAAGCAATCACTTCAGTGATATAGAGCAATCAATTCACTGATATAGAGCAATCAATTCAGTAAAATTAGGCATTACTTTTTACATAATGTTTGTTCTGTATTATTAAAACTATAACATAGAGTTTTAATCAATCTAATTACAATATAGTAAATTAATTAAATCTGCTGTAGCTCAGGTGGTATAGCACCTCATTGGTAATAATAAACACATTAGTTCAATTAAATATGCTGTTGTAGCTCAGTGGTAGAGCACTTCATTGGTAATGAAGAGGTCGGGGGTTCGACTCCCCTCAACAGCTTTTGTTAAACCCCTTAATAATTATTCAGGGATAGCTAACAAACATCGGGGTGTGGCTCAGCTTGGCTAGAGCGCTACGTTAGGGACGTAGAGGTCGCAAGTTCAAATCTTGTCACTCCGATTCAAGGTAGAAGAAGGATAAGAATTTGAACTCGTTCAAATCTTGTCAACTCGATTTATATGAAAAATTGAATATTGAATATTTATGATTAAGCCACTTACTTGTGCATAAACATTTGTAGGTGGCTTTTTAATATGTTTAAATGATTAGAGCTATACTATTCTATACAAATAATTAAATTTGTGGTAAAATTTTCTATATTGCTACGAACTTAATGGTAATATTTGATGAAGAAAAAGGTGGAATTAGAGTGAAAGATTTTTCAAATCTTTCACTCACAAAGTTTGTGCCTATGTAATCAAAGTGTGAAAGACACACTTGGTGTGAAAGACACACTTGGCGCAAACTTAATATGTGCAAAAAGAATGAGCAGGAATGAGGTAAAGTATGGATATTAACTATAGCAACACAATTACAGTATCAGATTATAACAATCTACGAAAATCTGCTGGTTGGGGGGAATTCAATGAAAGACAAGCACAAGCAGGTATTAATAATAGCAAGTATCTAGTCGCTGCCTATCAAGATAATGCAGCAGTGGGAATGGCTAGATTAATCTCTGATGGAGGATGTGTAATTGTAATACTAGATGTTGTTGTGCTGCCTGAGTATCAGAAGAAAGGGATTGGCAAGACAATGATGAAAATGATTATGTCATTTATTGAATCTAATCTCAATTCAGACGATACAGCCTATGTCGCGTTGATGGCTGCTAAGGGAAAAGAAGATTTTTATAAGAAATTTGGTTTCAATGAGCGACCGGACGAGTTACATGGCGCCGGTATGACACAATGGATAACAAAGAAAAATTAAAATGTGAAGGAAGAATGAATTTCATATGATACTATCTTCATTTATTAATACTATATAGAGATTAAGGAGGGTGTTTATGATTACTTGGTCCGATATAATTACGTTTAGAATGAAACGACAATTTCTTTCCTCTTTTGTTGATAGGGATCATTATGATGACTTGTTTTTGAACATGTCACCAGTTCCAACCACTTATTGGTGTGAACCTGGGAATCCGCCATCACTACCCTTGCATGTTGATTTTGACGATTATGACTATAATTCAATACGTCGTTCCCGCCGTGATATTTTAAAAGGGCGCTATGGGGGCGGTTCTATTGCTTATGTTACGAGAGAAGATTTAGAGCTCTTTGGCTGTTTATATAAGAAGGAATTGACTGAAATATCGTCAATCCAAACAGAGTTGCTTGAGCTACTTTCCGAGGAAGGCCCGATGAATATCGGCTTGATGAAGGAACTTACCGGACTTTTTGTAAAGGACATTACACCTGCGCTGCATAAACTTCAGGAGGCATTCTTGGTATATGAAGATCAGCTTGACAATGAAGGTGACAGGGGTTGGTATTTATTCGAAAGTGAATTTCCTGAAATTGATTTAAAACGTTATAACAAAACTGAAGCTCTTAAGCTTGCTATTCCTCGATTTGCCAAGCTCATTATTTTCTTTGATGATACTATGCTGAAATCATACTATAAGCTACCAATAAAGCTGATTAAGGAAGCAATCTCTGAATTACTAACAGAAAATGTTCTGAAGGTTATTATCTTGGAAGGGAAAAGAGGATACCTATTACAAGACGAGGAACAATTACTACAAGATGAGATACAATTATTACAAGACGAGGAACAATCACTGCAAGATGAGGAACAATTACAACAGAGTAACTATAAATCATTAGTAGACAAAGATATTAAAACAACAATACCACCTGTATTGCTGTTACAGCGAAACGATTTTCTTGTACGGGCTTATGCAGATGAACTGAAATCAGCCTATCATTCTGAATGGGACGCATTATACTATTTACTTATTGATGGCGAATTTCATGGCGTCGTTGTCGGAAGGTTCAAATTTGGTCCCCATGTAATTGAGGATATCATTCTGGATTTAGCGGAGGAAGAGAAAGAAAATCGAAGGGAAGAGATCCAACAGGCGGTTTACTGCGTATTTGACCGCACAGATAGCCCAATTAAGAACTACAATGGACAGAAGAATAATTAAAATTAAAAATGCAATAAGATTGACGAAAAAGGAACAGGCAGATTTACAGAAGGATTGAGATAATACCAAATAGGTTGCTATAATTAATTAGTTAATTCATAAACAAGTAGATATAAAATTATCTTTAACAATAGATACTGGAAAAATTAAAATTTGAAAAAGTAAATTTTACTATATTCAACATGTAATATTTAAGTAAACAGATAATTCTTTGTACAACATGCCAAATGGAAATCATTCTCTGGTGCTTTTACTATACAAAGTGTTGCATAGGCCACGCTCACATGATATTATGAAATAGCGTAGATGAAGAACATGTTTACATAATTGGGGGGCTTGAAGGTGATGAAATTTCTGAAGTATAAACGCATTTACATATTGGGACTTATTCCGATTTCACTCGCCTTGACTCTTGTTGCAAAACAGAATAAATATTTTGCTGAGCAGATATTTGCCCTGCATATCTATAAATGGATTTCCCAAATCATATCAACCATATCCGGAATATTCCCATTTTCTTTGGCAGAAATACTGCTTTATGTTTTTCCCATCCTTATTATATTTCTTGTTATTCGATTTTTCATTAAATTAATAAAATATAAAGTTAATAGAAAAGTAATTTTTTTTAAAGGAGTTTTAAATGTATTCTGCTTTGGGAGTATTATGCTGTTTCTGTTTACTGTTTTTGCAGGTCTTAATTATTATCGATACCCCTTTAGCGACTATTCAAATCTTGAAATTGCATATTCCTCTGTTGAGGAATTGTATTTCCTCACAGAGAGTCTTGCTTTGCAAGCCAACGACCTTAGGGATAAAACTATTAAAACTGATGAAAATAACGTATTCCAACTTTCCACAAGTATGCATGATCTAGGAAAAATGGCAGTAACTGCAATGGAATTGTTATCAGAGGAATATCCCGTTCTTGGGGGTAATTACGGGTCGCCCAAACCAATCCTATTATCATCAGTAATGTCCCGAACCGAGATTACAGGAATTTTCATTCCCTTTACCATGGAGGCAAATGTAAATGTTGATATACCCGATTACTCTATTCCTGCAACGATGCTCCATGAGTTAGCCCACTTAAGAGGCTTTATGAGAGAAGATGAGGCTAACTATATAGCATATCTTGCCGGTATGGCATCAGATAATCCGGAGATAAGCTATAGCAGTACAATGCTTGCTTTGGTCGTATCAGGAAATGCTTTATATGAACGAAATAAGGATCTTTATTTTAGTATCAGGGATCAATATTCAGAAGGAGTGCTAATTGATATCAGGGCAAACTCAGCGTATTGGCAGCAATATGATGATACTGTAATCAGTGCGCTATCTGATAAAGTAAACGATACCTATCTAAAAGCAAACGCTCAGATTGATGGAGTACAAAGCTATGGCCGCATGCTGGATTTGCTGCTTGCTAAATATCGTAATGATAAGTTAGCAGCGAATTAGTCTTAAATGATTAGTATAAATTAAAAACATAAATAAGGTGAATATAGAATTTGCTCAGCCGAATTTTATATTCACCTTGTCATAAATAAAGATGCCCCTGGATTACAGTTACTACCGTAAGCCAGGGGCATCTTTTTGATAAGTTAAGACTATTTTCCTATTACTTCCTTATGATCTTTCTGCCTCTGTCATTTGGTTAATCAGGGTAGTTGCAACCTCCTCAAGTAACTCTGCCTGAGAGGTAATCTCTTCTGCACTTGCAGCGATTTGCTGTGTCCTTGTGTTTAAGTCCTCCAGATTATCAATAAAGGTAGTTGCTTGTTTCGTTAACTCGTGGATTGCAGGAATGATATGATCGCTGTTTACCCTACCGGTTGCTACTGCATTTTTTGAATTGTTTGATAAAACTCGTATTTGATTAGCAATTACACTAAATGCTTTACCCGCGTCACCGGAACGAGCAGCTTCAATCTCTGCATTGAGAGCAAGCAGATTGGTTTGAGCTGAAATTGAAACAATTTCTTTGTTTGATTTTTCATAAGCCTCAATAAATTCGGTAAAGGCTGATAAAGATTGATCCAGAAGTTTTCCGTATTGGCTTAAATCTGACAGAGCAAGAGCCATTTCCATTGTCTCAGTAGAGGTAGATGCATTTCCCTGGGATAATTCACTGATCGTTTTGCTTAACATTTCGAAATTATCATAGATTTCTTTATACAACAGATCTTTTTTATCACGGTTACTTAACTGCTCCACCAGTGCTTCCATTTCCTCTTTTTCAAGCTGAAGGGTATCTTTGATATAATGTACACAGTTTTCCTTATGGTTGTAACCATGGAAGATTGAGGCAGCCATATCTTGACAGCTTTTGTATCCACAGGAACTACAGTTGATGTTACGGTCCGCCTCAGTATTTTTGTTCATTTTGGTATAGATAGTGTCCAAATCATTCTTTGTAAAATTATTTTCGTTAATGGCAGCACTGGTATTATAATGTCTGACAAAATCATTCAATTGTAAATCCTTAAACTTTCTGTTTAATCGTTTTAATCGCTCCTCCGGAGCAAAATTCGTGTCATAAGGATCGTTCTTTTCATGGGTATTTTTAGCACGTTGTTTTTGCAATGCAAAAAGCAGGTCGTCATCTTGATTAAGTTTACTTTCGGTAGCGGTACCATAATTACAACCCTGGGAACAGTTTAGCGCATCCACCAGTAGGGGTAATTTTTTATTATCCTTAATACGGGAGAGATATTTTTTTAGATAATCATATACATGGACTTCTCCCTCTATCTGCCTGATCAGATTTTCTTTTCCAAGAAAATGTTCAACGTTTTCCTTTAGACCACCGGGCATGGAATAGATTGATCCTAATCCATATTCAATTTCATCCGAAGCGGTATAGCTGCTGAAGTCAACTTTCTTTAAGTGGTTAATTAAATGTTTGAAGGTAATGTTGTAAGAAATATAGTGATTAGTATTTGCATCCCGAATTTCATCTTTTTTAGCAATACAAGGACTGATAAAGGCTAATTCATTCGTATCCTTAAGATATTTATTAATATAAATAGCACTACAAAGTAATGGGCTGTGGATTGGCATGAGGTTTGGAATTAAGGCAGGAAGATATCGCTCTACATAATTAATTACTGCGGGACAAGGTTGTGAAATCCCGCCAATAAAGGAATTATCTTTAATATAATTGAGATACGCCCAAGTTGTAATATCAGCGCCAAAGCTGGCACTGTATATATGCGCAACACCTTTTTGCTTCAAATATCCAAGGATATGAGGATATTCATCGGGATAGTTTATTAAAAAGGAAGGAGCTAAAATAACTGAAATTGGTTTGCCATTAGCTACGTCAGTAAAAAACATATCCGTATCATCACGAAATAATCTGGCGTTGTGACCACAAGTCTCCAGGCAATGGCCACAGTGAATACACTTACTTCCATCCACGTCAATTCTATTTTTCCCGTTTTCAAAAACGGCTATATTTGCGCCAGGAACAGGACAACCTGAAATACATTTGTTACACCCGATACAATCAGTAGTTGTGTAAATTAAACCCTCATTTAGAATACTCATATTATGCCTTCCTTCTTCCATTTAACTTTAGTTAATGATAACTATTATACAAGTGAATATTTATTTATACAATAAATATTATGAAAAAAAATGAAAAAAATAGAAAATAATAAGATTATAAATAATATTATAAAATTAATTGAAAAATAAATAAATAATGCCATAAAAAATCATATTTTATACTTTGAAATATTTCATCAAGTAAAATGTATTCACATGTATAAAATCACCAGAAAAAGGTCAATAAAATAGACAAATTACAAAAAAATAAACAAAAAAATATATAAATAAAGACAGTCTATGTAACTAAAGAAAAAACAGGGGTTGATTTTTTAAGAATTTATGTTATAATTGTTAAGTAAGTATTAACAAATCATGATTTTCGACCCAAATATGTAATATATTCAAGGAGAAATTAAATGAAAACATCAATGAAAATTCTTGTTACATTTCTAGTGACGGTCTTGCTAACAGTCAGTTTCGGTGAAATAGCATTCGCATCGGAAATAGAACAGAGCGTAGCGCTACCGGTACAGGTAACAACTACTGAAGAAGTTTTTAATACGATTAATACTGACAATAATGAAAATACATTGGATACAGAGACTACCCAAGATCAAGCACAGATTAATCTTCTTAGTAATGATAATGGGGATGAACAAGTTCAAACCGATGAAGTTAGTAGCTATGTGGATGACCAAGGGCAGTTATATATAGTTGATTATATTGATGAACAGGGCCAAGTAGTATATAAGAAGGCTGAAGAGATAGTTATTGAGGAACCGATTGAGGTCATTGAAGAAGAAGTAGAAGAAGTAGAAGAAGTAGAAGAAGTAGAAGAAGTAGAAGCAGTGAAACCTACTGAAACGAAACCTTCTTACTCAGAAAGAGATTTAAGATTGCTTTCCTGTCTGATTTATTCTGAAGCAGGAAATCAATCATATAAAGGCATGCTTGGTGTTGCAAATGTTGTATTAAACAGAGTAAAAAGTGATGTTTATTGGCATGTTGACACGGTCAAAGAAGCAATATATGACAGAAAGTGGTCTGTTCAATTCGCAGTCACAATTAGAAATAAAAAGACCGGACTAAGTATGTTGGATAAAGCATTAAAATGTTACGATACCGACAAATTTTCCGGTGGAAATCCTGGGGCTGAGAGAAAAGCAATGCAACGAGCAATTAAGGCTGCCAAAGCGGCACTTCAGGGAGAGAATAACATCGGAAATTACCTTTGCTTCCAAGGTATAAGAAGTGCAAATAGCATTAAAAAGCATTATTCTGACTATAAGGTTATCGGGGGTCATATATTCTATCGAACTCACTAATAGCGCATAAGTAAAATATAAAGCTACAAGTGAATTTGTAAACAAATTCACTTGTCATGAATTACATGGTTGTCACAAAAGGAAATGCATTTTTAAAATGCAAGACCTAGAGGGCAACCTTTTTGGTATTGCTTTAATTTTAGCTTTTAAGTTAATTAAGATTGTGGTATTATATAACATAAGTAGGCATTAAAGTGGAAATAAATTCTGATATAGTAGCAGTATGAGTTGGCAGCCAATTGTCACAAAAGGCTTGACAATCTCTCTTGACATGAATAATTATGAATTTAAATAGTATAATTGTTAATTTTGTGAAGAAGCTTTCACATAGGACAGATAACTTACCAGGAGGTATACCATGGATAATAGCAATAAACAAGATGAATTAAAGGACAAAGACTTGGAAATGTCGGAAAAAGAAACTGTATCAAAGAATTTTATTGAATTGATTATTGATAAAGATTTGGAAGAGGGGAAAGCAAAGAGTATTGTTACTAGATTTCCTCCGGAGCCGAATGGATATCTTCATATCGGGCACGCAAAATCAATCCTTTTAAATTATGGTTTAGCACAAAAATATGGTGGAAAGTTCAATCTTAGGTTTGATGATACGAATCCTACCAAGGAAAAAACAGAATTCGTTGATTCCATCATAGCAGATGTAAAATGGATAGGAGGCGATTTTGAGGACCGCCTGTTCTTTGCATCTAATTATTTCGATCAAATGTATGAAGCTGCAATCAAACTGATTAAAAAAGGCAAGGCCTATGTCTGCGATTTAAATGCTGACGAAATAAGGCAGTACCGAGGGACTTTAACTGAGCCTGGAAAGAACAGCCCCTACAGAGAACGTAGTATTGAAGAAAACTTAAGTTTGTTTGATGATATGAGAAGCGGAAAATGTCCGGATGGCTCAAAGGTTCTTCGAGCAAAAATTGATATGACATCGCCAAATATTAATATGAGGGATCCGATAATTTACCGAGTGGCAAAAATCACACATCACAATACTGGGGATAAATGGTGTATTTATCCGATGTATGACTTTGCCCATCCGATTGAGGATGCAATTGAAAGAATTTCCCATTCCATCTGTACCTTGGAATTTGAAGACCACAGACCACTTTATGATTGGGTAGTAAGGGAACTGGAATACGAAAATCCCCCGAGACAGATTGAATTTGCAAAGATGTATTTAACTAATGTAATTACAGGAAAGAGATATATTAAAAAATTAGTTGAGGATGGAATTGTTGACGGATGGGATGATCCAAGACTGGTATCCATCAGTGCCTTAAGAAGAAGAGGTTTTACTTCGGAATCAATTCAGATGTTCATGGAGCTAAGTGGAGTTTCTAAAAGTCAAAGTTCCGTTGACTATGCTATGTTGGAATATTGCATCAGGGAGGATTTAAAGTTAAAAAAACCAAGAATTATGGCTGTCCTTGATCCAATTAAATTAATAATTACAAATTACCCGGAGGGACAGGTAGAGTACCTCGAAGCACCGAATAATCAAGAAAATGATGACATGGGTATTCGAGAAATACCATTTAGTAAAGTTTTATATATTGAAAGAGAAGACTTTATGATTGAACCACCTAAGAAATATTTCAGACTGTTTCCAGGGAATGAGGTTCGTCTAATGAATGCGTATTTCGTAACGTGCCAAAGTTACGTTGCAGACGAGACCGGAAAAGTAACAGAAGTTCATTGCACCTATGACCCGGAGACAAAGAGTGGTTCCGGCTTCAATGCAAGAAAAGTAAAAGGAACCATTCATTGGGTAGCTGCTGATACTGCTATCAAAGCTGAGGTTCGATTGTATGAGAATATTGTGGATGAGGAAAAAGGAGTTTATAATGAGGATGGAAGTCTGAATCTTAACCCTAATTCTATTATAGTATTAAAGGAATGTTATATTGAGCCTAGTGTCGCCAAAGCACTACCACCAGCAAGCTTTCAATTTTTAAGACAAGGTTATTTTTGCATGGATTACAAGGATTCTACAGCAGTGCATCCGGTATTTAATAGAATCGTTTCTTTAAAGAGTTCTTACAAGCCGGAATAGACAACGGATAAAAGTAAATGGGATGGGGGAATATGCCAATGGCTAATTTGTTCTCGGGATTAGATGAATTTGGACTCGGTAATCTGACAGAAATAGATATCTATGAAGAAAAAGAAAAGGAAGATGTAAAGAAACCGATATCGGAAGAAAATGCATTTGCCGAGGAGGACATAATATTTGATAAAACTTATACTTGTCCTGTGTGTGATAAGGAATTTAAATCAAAGAATGTTAAAACGGGTAAGGTTAAATTGCTTTCGCTTGATACGGACTTACGACCTAGATACCAATATGCAGATCCACTGAAGTATGATGCAATTGTATGCCCCAATTGTGGATATGCTGCTCTTAACAGGTTCTTTAAATATGTAACAGAGACACAGGCAGGATTAATTCAAAAAAATATATCAGTTGCTTTTCGTGGACTTAGGGCAACAGGAGATGTATATAGCTATGATGATGCGATTTCCAGACATAAACTTGCTTTGATCAATGCTATAGTTAAAAAGTCAAAAACCTCAGAACGGGCGTATACCTGTTTAAAAACTGCATGGATTATAAGGGGAAAAGTGGAGAATCTTTCGAAAGATTTACCTGATTATAAAAGTCAAATAAGTAATCTGGAAAAGGAAGAAGCGGATTTTGTTGCAAAAGCTTATGACGGCTTTGAGGAAGCCTTTGGGAAAGAAGTTTTTCCAATGTGTGGTATGGATGAAAATACAATTACACTATTGGTAGCAGATTTAGCAAGAAGGACCGGGAAATATGATGCGGCCGGGAGATGGATATCCAAGCTGTTAATTGCACGAGATGCTAATGAACGCATCAAAGCAAAAGCG
>Ga0123338_10004369_pt1 | contig 12378 bp, 14 predicted proteins | sample grotaG_FD_89793 | JGI IMG/M metagenome (GOLD analysis project Ga0123338, IMG submission 89793) | Glacier valley bacterial and archeal communities from Borup Fiord, Nunavut, Canada, to study Microbial Dark Matter (Phase II) -... | ecosystem: Environmental > Aquatic > Freshwater > Ice > Glacier ... | reverse complement strand
TCCTCGGACCTGGCGCTCCTGGCGGTCAACGGTCCGACACGATCATGCTGCTTCGTGACAACAGGAACACTGGACAGGCAGTGCTGCTGTCGCTGCCGCGTGATCTGTGGGTGACGATCGCCGGCACGACGGGCAAGGACCGCATCAACGCAGCATTCACCAAGAATGCCGGCACGCTCGTGCAGACCATCCAGAACAACTTCCATATCGACATCAACCACTACATCGCCGTCGACTTCTCCGGCTTCAAGAAGGTCGTCGACGCCATCGGCGGGGTCACGGTCTGCTTCCCGTACCCGACCAAAGACACGAACACCGGGCTGAACATCGCCAACTCCGGATGTTCGAAACTCGACGGCATCGGCTCGCTGCAATACACGCGCTCGCGCCACTATCAGGAACTGAAGAACGGTCACTGGGTCGAAGACCCCCGATCAGACCTCGACCGCATTCAACGCCAGCAAGAGTTCATCCTGTCTGCCCTCAACCAAGCCCAAGGTGCTCTCGGGCAGAATCCGCTGCTGCTCTCATCGCTGCTCACCGCCGCCGCAGCGTCGTTGACGCTGGACAGCGGACTCACCGTCACGGACCTCGCAAATCGTTTCAAACCGTTGGCAGCCAACGACCTGCAGCGCTACTCGCTCCCTGTCATCGGCGTGACCCTGCAAGGCAAAGCCGTGCTGAATGTCGACACGACCGCAGCAGACCCGATCCTCGCCTACTTCCGCGGTGAGACCGACACGCCACCGCCGACGACGACGACAACCGGTTGAACGCAGGTGTCTCGCACGGCACCCGCCGCTCGTGTAGAAATGCTGAGGCCCTGAAACGGGATGCACGGCCCGCAGAAGCCGGGCACACACATGGCTGAGATGTCGCAGCTCGAACGACCGAAGGCGTTCGGTTTGCAGGGATTGCGGTGCGGCCGGTGGATGATCGGGCTCGTGATGGGGCTTGCCTTCACGCTGGTCGTTCCACTCTTATCCGTGATCCAGATCAGCCTGCGCAACCCGCCAACGGCGGGCAAAGTGCAGTCGGACAATGTGCGGGTCATCTTTGCGATCATCTTCGTCTTCGGCCTGTTCAACTCATATCGATTGTTGCGGATCCGTGCCGTCATCGCCGCTGACGGACTGACCATGTTCAATCCGTTTTCGACCCACCGTGTTCGGTGGGTCGACATCTCGACGATTCGGATCGAGAGCAGGCGCATCGAGGGCGACGAGGTGACCCGCATCAGGGTGATAGCCGACACCTCCTGGAACATCGCAGCGGCGATGGGCGCTTGGAGCAGACGCCATACCGCTTTGAAACCGTTGCTGGACGCTTGCGCAGAGTACGGCGTCAGGGTCGAAGGTCTGGAGCAGTAACACCAGCGTCGGTCGACGCCGGGCGGATGCCGATGGTGGAGCGAGCCGTCGGGGTACGTTCGTTTCCGTGAGTACCGCCCGCAAGATCATCATCGACACGGATCCCGGCATCGACGATGCCATGGCGATCTTCTACGCCCTCGAATCACCGGAACTCGATGTCGTCGGACTGACGACGGTTTTCGGCAACGCATCCACGGATGTGACCACCGCGAACGCGCTGAGATTGCTGGAGATCGCCGGCAGGACCGACATCCCCGTTGCCAAGGGTGCCGTCAGGCCGCTGACGATGCCGTATCGCGGTGCGGTCGAGTTCGTCCACGGTAACGACGGCCAGGGCAACGTCTTCCTCGCCTCGCCGACGACGGCAGTGGCGAGCAGTGACGCAGCGCATTTCATCATCGAGACGGTGATGACTGATCCCGGGGCGATCACGCTCGTTCCGCTCGGCCCGCTGACGAACATCGCGCTGGCGATGTTGATCGAACCGTCGCTCACCGACCACGTCGCCGAAATCGTGATGATGGGCGGGGCGGCATTCGTCGGCGGCAACGCCTCCCCGGCAGGCGAAGCCAACATCCTCAACGACCCGGAGGCTGCCGACATCGTCTTCGGTGCCAACTGCCCGATCGTGATGGCCGGGCTCGATGTCACCGAGAAGACGTTGATGACGACTGCAGACATTGCCAGGCTGGCGACGTTCGACAACCCGACCGCCCGGCACGTTGCATCGATCATCCCGCACTATGCGGCCTTCTACCGCGCCCGTCTCGGCCTCGATGGCATCCATGTGCACGACTCGACGGCGATCAGCTATCTGATTGCGCCGGATCACTACACCTGGGTCGAACACCCGATCAGGGTCGATTGCGGAAACAGTTTCAGTCGCGGCAAGACTCTGGCATCGATGCGGATCAGCGATCACGAGGAAGCGTGGCAGCGGCGCCGCCCTGTTCGCATCCTCACCGACGTCGACGCCCGCGCCGTGATCGAACTCGAACTCGGTCGACTCGCAGGCTGATCGCGGCCGGCCTTGCGCGTGCCGTAGGCGATCAGCTGAAGTGCAACAGTGAGTTGGGCGGGCCCGCTTTCGATGATGGACCCGCCTGGTTGCACGCGGACGTCGAAGCGGACGGTTACCCGGTGCCCGAATTGCTTGCAGCGCACGCCGACAGCGCCGTGATCGAAGCGGCGTTCGGTACGGTCGATCCGTGGCACAACCCCGTAGCTTTCCGCAACGTCCGTACCAAGTCCCGCCGGGCGCGACCGAACTCGTGCTCGTTCGCCACGGAGCTTCCGCCGACGCAGTGGAGGGCCAGGACTTCCCCCTGGCGGGCGGGCATGGTGACCCCGCGCTGTCCGAACTCGGACGTCGACAGGCACAACTCGTCTGCGATCGACTCGCCACCGAACGCACCGATGCCATCTATGTCACTTCGCTCCGGCGGACCGTCGAGACGATCCAACCGCTTGTCGACCGGCTCGGGCTGGGTGCGGATGTCGAAGCGGATCTCCGAGAGATCCACCTCGGCACGTGGGAGGGCGGCCTGATGCGACAGAAGATCGCTGACAGCGACCCGATCGCCGTGCAGCTCCTCGAGCAGCAGCGTTGGGACGTCATCCCGGGGGCTGAATCGTCAGACGATTTCGGCGCCCGCGTTCGAGCGGGCATCGAGCGCATCACGAATGCCCACCCAGACCAACGCGTCGTCGTCGTCATCCATGGCGGCACGATCGCCGAACTGCTTCGGCAGGTCACCGGATCGAAGCCGTTCGCCTTCCTCGGCGCTGACAATGCTTCGATCTCGAGCATCGTCGTCGCACCGACCGGATCGAGTCTCCGTTGTTTCAACGACATCTCGCACCTCGGCGCGACAAGCGGCGAGATGACGTGACGAATAGGTCTGAATTGATCATCACATCGTCGACTTCCGGCGGCGTCCCGTTCCGCCGTCTACTATCCATTCACGATGACCGAGTACTCACGACGACACATCCAAGCGGCATGGTCCGTTCACGTGGTCACGGCCAGTGGGGTCTTCGTCGGATTCCTCGGACTGAACTCGGTCATCGAAGGTCACGCCCGAGCAGCCATCCTGTGGCTGGTGGCGGCGTTGATCCTCGATGGCATCGATGGTCCGTTCGCTCGAAAGCTCAACGTACGTGAGCGCATCCCGACGCTCAACGGCAACTCGCTCGACCTCATCGTCGACTACTTCACGTGCACCATCGTGCCGGTTGCGTTCCTCGACAAGTTCATGCGGCTGCCTTCCAAGTCAGTCGGTCCACTCGGCCTGGCGATCCTCGTGACCGGGGCGCTGTGGATGGCGAGAACGAATCAGGAGACAGAGGACCGGTGGTTCAGCGGGTTTCCAGCTGAGTGGAACATGATCATTCCGACACTGTTCCTGTTGCGCGCCAGCGCGTGGGTGAACCTCGCACTCTGCGCACTGTTCTGTGTGCTCACACTGATGCCGTTCCAGTGGGCGCACCCGGTGTCCGTGCGTGAACAACGGGCGATTTCATTGGCGTTCATGATCGCATGGCTCGGTTCGATGATCTGGCTGGCAATCGCTCAGCGCACCGTCACGGCCATTCGCATCGTGCTGATCATCGCACCGCTGTGGACGATCTTCCAGGTGATCCAGCGGTACTGCAAGTTCGGCGGGAAGCTCCCGAAACCGGTCGCCAACTAGCACTCGGCACCGCGATCGCCCCGACGGGTGAATCGCCACATGTTTCGTTTAGGGGGCCTGATGCTCGGGTAGTCGTGCGCCACATTCGCACAGGAGGTGCCCTGCTTGACCCCCGCTCCCCACACGGCCTTTGCCGACGCCCCCGGACTCGACCTCGGCCGCCTCGGTACGCCAGAGGCCCGATGGCTGTCAGCCCTCGGTGGTCTCACCGAACTGACGGTACCCACCGGGCACCGTGTGGTCGTGCTCAGCCCCCACCCTGACGACGAGACCTTCGGTGTCGGTGGCACCATCTCGATGATGGTCGACGCCGACTGCGAGGTCGTCGTGGTCTCGTTGACGGACGGTGAGGCGGCGTCGGACGAGCCCCGGCTCGCAGCCCGTCGAACCCTCGAACTGCAACAGGCGCTGCGGTTCCTCAGTAACGGACGCCATGTCGAACTGCAGCGCTGGTCCTTGCCGGACAGCGGTATTGCCGGTCACCTGGACGACCTGCACGGTCGTCTCATGTCGCTCCTACGCGCTGACGACATCGTGCTCGCTCCATTCGAGAACGATGGCCACGGCGACCACGACGCGACCGGTCGCGCCGCCCGTTCTGCTGCCGCTGGCTCAGGCTGCGCGCTGTGGTTCTATCCGATCTGGGCGTGGCACTGGCATGATCCGGACACATCGGCGCTCACCGATCGCGGCGTTCGGGTGCCCCTGTCTGTTGCGGCGATGCACGCCAAGCATGAGGCGATGCGCTGTTTCGCTTCCCAGACTGCAGGTTCGAACCCTGTCGTACCTGCTGACATGGTCATCCGATTCAGCCGGTCGTACGAACTGCTGGTCAGGCCATGAGGGTCGAGCTCGACCCGTTCGAGGAGCGATACCGGGCGGTGACGGACCCCTGGGATTTTGCCAGCTCACCATACGAACAGCATCGTTACGACATCGTCGAGCAGTCGCTCGGCGACCGCCGCTACGAACGGTGCTTCGAACCTGGCTGCTCCGTCGGCAGCCTCACCGAACGTCTCGCCGCTCGCGCCGACATCGTCATTGCCAGTGACACCTCGCCGTCCGCGCTGGCGACGGCATCGAAGCGCCTGGCGAGATTCGACAACGTCAGGCTCGTCCACGGGGCGATACCGGAAGCGTGGCCTAAAGGTCTGTTCGACCTCATCGTCTTTGCCGAGCTCGGCTACTACTGGGATGTCGCCGACCTCGGTACCCTCGCCGCCAAACTCGCCTCGTCGGTGGCAGCGGGTGGCGACCTCGTTGCAGTGCACTGGCTCGGCGATTCGTCGGATCACCTCCTGAAGGGGCGGGTGGTGCACGACGTGCTCGCCACCACCTTCGGTCCGGCTGCGAGCCGTGTCGAAGAGCCGAACTTCGTGCTCGAAAGGTGGCGGCGGTGAAGGCAGGGCTGAACGTCGTCCCGATTCGAGCCGTCGTGATCGGCGTCCCCGCCCACAACGAAGTCCAGCGCGTCGCAGCATCGGTGACTTCGATGCTCGAAGCGGTCGAAGCACTCGGACCGGGGATCGAGGTACATCTGACCGTCGCCGCTGACCGGTGCAGCGATGGGACAGAGCATGTCATCGCGGCAATCGCCGAGCACCACCCGCAGGTCCACATCGCTTCCGGCCGCTGGGGAACGGCGGGCGGTGCACGACGTGCAGCCATCGCGCGTGGACTTGCAGCCATGACGTCAGCCGACACCCGCCGGCTCGACGAGGTGTGGATCGCAACGACCGACGCTGACACGGTCGTGACCGACGACTGGTTGCAACGTCAACTGTCCTACGCGGACAACGGATTCGACGCTGTCGCCGGCGTCGTCGAATTGATGGACGACGCCGACCGGTCTCCCGCGATCGCCGGCCACTTCGCGCTCCACTATGCGTTCGATGAGATCAATTCCCACTCCCATGTTCACGGGGCGAACCTCGGAGTACGCGCCACTGCATACCTTGCAGCTGGCGGGTTCCCCGACCTTGCCTGCTCCGAAGACCACGCGCTGTGGAACGAACTGCTCCGCCTCGGCCGTCCCTGCGCCTCGCCCGTCGACGTTCGCGTACTGACGAGTGCACGCCTGAACGGGCGCGCCATCGGCGGATTCGCCGATGGCCTTGCCAAGGCGATGCGATGACGTCGCCGCTGTCATCGCCGGGGTCCTGGCCGGCGTCTGAGCTGTTCGACGAACTGCCGGATTTGCCATATCCCGGAGGCGGACAGACCATCGAGCGCTTTCGCCGGCTCTGGGCGACTGCCGAGCGATCCCCTTCGCTCGGCAGATTGCTCGAAGCTCACCACGACGCCAAGGCGATCCTCGCCGAGGCAGGCGTCGCCGTGCCGGACGCTTGGCGATTCGGTGTCTGGGCGGCTGGCGGGCCGAAACCATTGGTGCTGGAGCAGGAATGCGGCCGTTGGCGGCTACACGGCGAGAAGGCCTGGTGCACAGGTGCGTCACTCGTCAGTCATGCGCTCGTGAGCGCCGGTGACGGTGACAGCTCGACGCTGGTGCTGGTCGATATGTCTGCTGCCGGCATCGAACTGCTTCCGAGCTCGTGGATGTCGCCTGCATTCGCCGATATCGACACCCGGACGGTCGCCTTCGACATCACACTCGGCAAGCAAGATGTCATCGGTGCCGAGGGGTGGTACCTGCACCGACCGGGATTCTGGCACGGTGCCGTCGGTGTCGCAGCCTGTTGGGCCGGTTGTGCCTCCGGTCTCGTGCAGCGCGTCGTCGACCAGTGGCGCGACGATCCCCACGCCCTCGCTCACCTCGGGGCGATCGACGCCGACATCTGGACGATGCGCGCCGTGCTCGCCCGGGCAGCCGCCGAGATCGACGCCGACCCGTTCGACTCCGACCCGTTCGACTCCGACAACGGATTCCAGCGCGCACTGCGCGTGCGCCACATCGTCGACACCGCCGTTGCGGACATCACCACACGGCTGACGCGAGCCATCGGACCGGGACCTCTCGCGCACCAGCCAGAACTGCACACCGTGCTGAGCGAGGTCGACCTCTATCGCCGCCAATGCCACGCCGAACGAGACCTCCAACAGCTCGGAACACTGCGTCGCGACAGCCGCTCGACCGGGAACACCTGCGTTTAACTCTGGGCGCGTTGGGTAATGCACACAGCGTCGCCTGTCGACGGCAGCGCTGGGGATCGCACCCATCACCCTTTGGAGCGTCACATGTCCATGCAGTCCGGATCCGAATATCAATCTTCGAGCGACGTCTACCAAGACCAGAGTGGACGTCTCTTCGTGCAGCCGCAACCAGTCGTGCAAGCGCAGCCGGTTGTGCCCGTCATTGCCGCTCCGTCCGCAGTGGTGCGTAAGTCCTATCGCGCCCGGTTCGCCCCGGACGCGGTGGTCACGGCGATCGGCGGACTCGTGATCCTCGTCGTCGGCCTGCTCGCGCTGACACGTGCCGGCACCGGCGGACCGATGAACACCCCCATTGTCCGGGTGCTCGGGTTCACCCACACCGAGACACTCGGCCTGATCGAGATCGGGATCGGCGCCATCCTGCTGATCTGCGGTGCAACACTGTCACGCAGCGGCACGCTTTTCTTCGCAACGATCCTCGGCGTCGGTGCCTTCGTCGGAGCTATACAGACGAAGTCGTTCCGTACGACGCTGGCACTCGAATCGAGCATGTCGTGGTTGGTTGTCGCCGTCGCGGTGGTCGTCGTGCTGTCGACACTGCTCATGCCCCGATTCGTCACGCGCACCGAGAGGGTCGCGGTCGACGTCTGAGGTCACCTCCCGAGATCACCTCCCGAGATCACCGTCTGACATCATCGTTCTGGCATCATCGTTCTACAACGCGTCTGACATCGCCATCAGCCTGGGCGAGGATCGCCGTGCCACCGGGCACCGGCGCTGCTGTGACACTCGTGTCGGAACCCGCAGCATTCGTTGTCACCGTCGAGGCGTCCGGTGACGAAGTGACCGTGTGGCTGTCCGGCGAAATCGATCTCGACGCGCTCGATGCGCTACGCGAAGCGTGCGACGAGGTCGTCGCGCTGCGACCGTGCATTGTCGATGTCGACGTCGCCGATGTGAGCTTCATCGACTCCAGCGGACTCAACTCGTTGCTTGCCCTTCGCAAACGATGTGCCGAAAGCGGCACTCAAGTGAGAATGGTGCATGCTCCCAACCAGGTGCTCTCACTGCTGCACATGACCGGCCTGACGCAGTACTTCGTCGACGAAGACGATGCGGTTCGTGAACCGGCTCGTGGGGGTGTGGGTTTCGACACGAACAGGGCAGCCGGCGATGGCTAAGCGCCAATGCTCCGGTGTATCACGCTGAGTATGGAAGGCGAACTTGCGGCGTTGAGCCTCAGCCTCGAGGGAGCTCGCTCGGCCCTGCGTATGCACGTTCGGCGTTGCGCCATGCACTCTTCGGCGGACCGGTCGACCAGTACGTGGACGACGTGCTGCTCGCTGCGAGCGAACTCATCACCAACGCCGTGACCTACACCGACGGCGGGTGCGAGATAACTGCCAGATGGTCGACGGAACAGCCATGGGTCCGCGTCGAGGTCGCGGACTTCGATCACACGATTCCAGATTTGCCGGCCCCCCGACCCCTTCATCGATCGGTGGGCACGGACTGTTGATCGTCACCTCACTGGTTTATCTTAGTGATACGCCGACCACCGAGACGGGCAAGAACATCTGGTTCGAGATGGCCCATCTGGCGTTTCGGCGACTCTTCGAGCGTTCCGCCACCAGCGCTGCGACGGTCGCAGAAATGTCGGTGCGCAGGGCCCTGCCGCTGCGCCGTCGCCGAATGGTCGGTGCGTGGTGTCTAGCCGACCACATGGGACCCATGGCCGTGATAGCCGAGCACGGCATCGACATCGCTCCGCACCCGCACTGCGGCGTGCACACCCTCACCTGGTTGACCTCCGGGGAAATGGTGCACTGCGACAGCCTCGGCACCGAACAACTGATTCGTGCAGGCGAACTCAACCTGATGACGGCCGGTTCCGGCATCTCTCATTCGGAGGAGGCCCGCGCACGTTCTCCGGAGACCTGCACGGCGTGCAGATGTGGTTGGCGCAGCCGGAGGCGACGAGAAACGACGTCGGCGCGTTCGAGCATCATCCCACTCCCCCGAAGGCCAAGCTGTCGAACGCCGCCGCCACAGTGCTCGTCGGTGACTTTGCCGACGTCGTAGCACCCGCTCGTTGCGACTCCGACGTGTTGGGTGTCGAACTTCTGCTGCGCCCCGCAACCGCTGTCGCCCCACTGCGGCTCGACTACGAGCACGCCATCGTGATGCTCGACGGTGACGTTATGGTCGACGGAGCACCGTTCGCTGCCGGGTTCCTCGGGTACCTCGGAATGGGACGCGACGAACTGTCGCTCTCCACGACTGCTGGTGCACGGTTGATGCTGCTCGGAGGCGCACCGTTCGCCGAACAGATCCAGATGTCGTGGAATTTCGTCGGACGGACACCGGCGGAGATCGAAGCATCCCACGAATCGTGGAGTCGTGACGACGGCCGCTTCGGGCGAGTCGACTCCACCCTCGCCCGAACGCCCGGCCCGACTCGCCAACCGTTCACCAGCAGTGGCGGCGAAGCGGCGCCGCGCTAGAACTGCAACATGGGAATCAACGTCGGGATAGCCTTTGCCAACGCCAGCGTGTTCGCCGATCCGGAGATGGCTGCGGCGCTCGGCGAACTCAGTGAACAATACGGTGTCGAGTCGCTCTGGACGGTCGAGCACGTCGTCATTCCTGCCGACTACAAATCGACGTACCCATACGACCCGAGCGGCAAGGCCCCCGGTGCCGAGAAGTCCGACATTCCCGATCCGCTGATCTGGCTGGCATACGTAGCCGCAAAAACGAAGAAGGTCAAACTCGGTACCGGCATCCTCATCCTGCCGCAGCGCAATCCTGTGGTGTTGGCCAAGGAGATCGCCACACTCGACCAACTCTCGAGCGGCAGGGTGCAGCTCGGTATCGGCGTCGGCTGGCTTGAAGAGGAGTTCGCAGCGATCGGGGTGCCGTTCGGCGATCGTGGCAAACGGACAGACGAATACGTCGGTGCGATGCGCGCACTATGGACGCAGGGGCAGGCGAGCTTCCACGGCGACTACGTCAATTTCGACGCCTGTATCTCCCTCCCCCGACCGCCGCAAGGCTCCGTGCCGATCGTCGTCGGCGGTCATACGCCGGTCTCTGCACGACGCGCCGGCAGGCTCGGCGACGGCTTCTTCCCAGGCAAAGGCACCGTCGAGCAGCTCTCCGAACTCGTCACGCTGATGCATTCTTCGGCGTCGGCTGCCGGCCGCGACGGATCGAAGATCGAACTGACGACCGGAGCACAGGGCGACCCGGAGGTGATGAAACGACTCATCGATCTCGGCTTCACCCGCTTCATCGTGCCGCCGCCGGCATTCAAGGCGGAAAAGTTGCCTGCGGCGTTCGAACGTCTGGCGAATACTGTCATCGGCCCGTTGTCCGAACTCGGCTGACGACGCTGGTGCCTGCCGACGACCTGCTTCACGGCGCTGGCATCGATCTCGGTGGATTAAGCGAACTCGTCACCGACTTCATCGAACAGCGACTGCATCATGCGCCTCTCGGGCGGACCGTGACCCCGGCATTCATCGACGGGGCGTTGCGCGCCGAAGCGCTCGGCGAAGTCATCACCGACGTAGGGCTCGGAGTCGCTACCGCGTGGAAGACCTTCAGTCGTGCCGTTGTACCGAACACCATCGCCCTCGACAGCGAACGCTTCCTGGCATTCATCCCGATGGCGCCGTCTGCAACCTCGGTGTGGATGGATGCTGCGGTCAGCGCTGCCAGCTTTGCAGCCGAATCCTGGATGGAGAGCGCTGGTGCTGTCGCCGCCGAGAACCAGGTGCTGGCGATGTTGGCGTCGGCCGCCGGTTTGCCGCCAGGGGCAGGCGGCTGCTTCATGAGTGGCGGGTCGATCGGCAACCTCTCGGCGCTCGCCGTCGCCAGAGCCAATGCCGGGGGGCGACTGTTCGTCGCCGTCGCCGACACCGCTCACGCCTCGGTGAAGAACTCGCTGGACCTGCTCGGTCTGCAGCCCCTGATCGTGCCGACGGCTGCGGACGCGAGGATGACGGCTGCAGCGCTGCATGCTGTCATCGACGGTCGCGACGACGTCGGCATCATCGTCGCTGCCGGCGGGTCGACCAACGCAGGGATCATCGACGACCTCTCCGGCATCGCCGATGTCGCTGCGGACATCGGCGCATGGTTCCACGTCGACGGCGCATATGGTGCAGCGGCACTCCTGCTTCCCGAACTGCGATCGGCGTTCGACGGCATCGACCGCGCCGACTCGTTCATCGTCGACCCGCACAAATGGCTGTTCGCGCCGGCAGGGTCGTGTGCCCTGATCTATCGGAATCCAGCGCTCGCCGCAGCAGTCCACACCCAGCACGGCCCTTACGTCGACGTGCTGCACGACGCCGACGAGCCGTCGTTGAATCCATGTGACTTCGGCTTCCAGTTGACACGCAGGGCATCGGGTCTGCCGCTGTGGTTCGCCCTCGCCGTCCATGGGGTCGAAGCGCATCGCCAAGCGATACGCGCCGGAATCGACCTCGCCAGGCGAGCAGCCGATCGCCTGGAAGCGACGCCTGGCGTCGAGTTGGTGATCCGCCCGCAGTTGGGCGTCGTCCTGTTTCGCCGGGACGGGTGGGGTGCCGCCGAGTGGCGGTCGTGGGCAGCGCGACTACTCACCGAAGGCGTTGCCTTTGTTGCCCCGTCGACGTTCCGAGGAGCGGCGGTCGGCCGGCTGGTGTTCATGCATCCGCTGACGACTGACAGCATCATCGACGAGATCATCGCCTCGCTCTCATCGAACACTACTGCCGGCGGCGTGTGACAGCCTGCGGTCTCGCCAGTCTTCGCCGCCAGTCTTCGTCGTTACAGCGTTCGCTGTCATAGTGTTGCGGCGACACCAGTGTGAAGGGGACGACCGTGACAACTGAACCAGTAGCCGAGTGGGCGAGCGACTACGACGTCTTCGATCCGGCCTACGTCACAGATCCCTACCCGATCTGGGCCGAGCTGCGCGAGACGTGCCCCATCGCCCATACCGACCGTTGGGGCGGATCGTGGCTGCCCACACGGTATGCCGACGTCTCAGCGATCGCTCACGACATCGCCCACTTCAGCTCTCGCGGCATCGCCGTGATCCCGCCCCCGGCAGCCGGAGAAGCCGATCCCGGTGGCATCACCTTCGTACTGCCACCGATCGGTACGGACCCGCCTGTTCACACATGGTCCCGGCGGCTGCTCCTGCCGTG
>Ga0123338_10004368_pt1 | contig 12381 bp, 9 predicted proteins | sample grotaG_FD_89793 | JGI IMG/M metagenome (GOLD analysis project Ga0123338, IMG submission 89793) | Glacier valley bacterial and archeal communities from Borup Fiord, Nunavut, Canada, to study Microbial Dark Matter (Phase II) -... | ecosystem: Environmental > Aquatic > Freshwater > Ice > Glacier ... | reverse complement strand
TAGGCCGTGTTCCAGCCGTTCATCTGCATACGGAGCGAAGTGTGAGCGTCTTCGGTAACAGTCTCAACGGCGATGCCGCCGATCTCATCGAGCGCGGTGCGACGAAGTACTGCGCAGGAGCCGCAGAAGAAGGTTGCATTCCAGAAGTCGTTGCCGTCCTGAACGATGCCGTAGAAGAGTTCTCCCTCGTTGGGGATGATGCGGAACTGCTTGAGATTGCGCTCGAAGGGATCGGGTGAGTAAAAGTGGTGGGGCGTCTGCAGCATGCCCAGCTTGGAGTCGCGCAGGAACCAGCCGAGCGTGACCTGCATGAAGCTGCGTGTGGGGACGTGATCGCAATCGAAGATGCAAACGAAGGGTGAGTCGAGACGCTGCAAGGCGCGATTGATGTTGCCAGCCTTGGCGTGCTTATTGTCGTCGCGCGTCATATAGCCGACGCCGGCTTCTTCAGCGAACTTGCGGAACTCTTCCCGCTTGCCGTCATCGAGGATGTAGACGTTGAGCTTGTCCGCCGGCCAGTCAATATTCATGGCAGCGAGCGCGGTGTACTTTACGACGCTCAGGGGCTCGTTGTAGCTGGGGATGAGGAGATCTACCGACGGCCACAAGTCCGGGTCGTCGGGAAGCGGGACCGGAGTGCGGCGCAGTGGCCAAAGGGTCTGGAGATAGCCAAGATACAGAATGATGAAGGCGTAACTCTCGGCGATGATCAGCATGGAGATAAAGAAGGCGTCGAGCGCGGTCCAGTGGACACCGGGATCGCGGAAGAACTTGAGGGTTGTGGAGATACGCCAGTACCCGTAGCGGAATGTCGAAAAGCACGACACCAGCATGAGGGTGAGGGTTACAAGGTAAGAGCTGGAGCTGCGGTCGAGCCAGATAGCGACGCAGACGGTGAGCAGACCAAGGATAATCTGCTGAGGCCAGGTGAGTTCGAGAATGCCGGTGAAGCAGAGGAAAGCAGCTCCACCGACAAGGATGAAGAGGCGGATGAGTTTGTAGATGAATCCGTCGCCGGATTCAAAGTCCTTCCATAGTGCTGAATCGGTCATCGTTCACTCCAGCGCACGTTACGGAAGCCCGCGGTGGCAGGTGCGGCCACAGTGCGCAGCCAGGTGGCGACGTTGAGGTAGTCCTCGGCGACAGGCGCGTCGGGCGCGTAGTCGACGATGGTCATGCCCTCGGCGAGGGCTTCACTGACAGCCGGAGCGCGACGGATGACGAAGGGGAGGAGACGGTCGCCAAGCTGACGCCGCAGGACTTCACGGACGTCGAGGTGCAGCGGGAGCGAAGCGTCGAACTGGTTGAGGAGATAGTAGGGCTGAAGCGGACGTCCATCCGCATCCGTGATGCCCTGGAAGAACTTCTCGACGGCCTGGAGGCTGATGACCGAGTTCATATCCGGGGCCACGGGGACGAGAATTGTTGGGTGCATGCGCGCCATGCTGCGCACAAGCCAGCCCGAGGTGGGGGTGAGGTCGAGGAGGATGCGGTGGGTGCCGCGGCTGTTGCTGGCAATCTCTTCGACAAGATGATCCTGCGCGTCTTCGTCGGGGCGATTATCTACTTCGTAGCTGACGAGATAAATGGGTGCATCGGTGCTGCCACTGGGCGGCGAGAAGGTTCGCACCGTGCCGTGGCGTAGCTCGCTGGCCCCGAAGTAGAAAGGCAGCAGACCGTGCGAGGTCGTATCGGTAAGGAGTACTTTCTCCCCCATGGAAGAGAGGGTACGGCCGACGGTGGCGACGAGCGAAGTCTTACCAACGCCACCGGCGAAGGAGAATACGGCGAGAACCGGGGTGCGAGTCTCTTTCTGACGGACCGGCGTGGCCTCAGGTTCACTGCCGGGCTGCTCGAAGACCCCCTTGAGAGCGAACCATCGAGCGGCGACACGTTCGCGCGAGTGTTGGAGAGTATCCGCGACTGACGACTGCGAAGTTGCGGGAGCTAAGGGCTTCTGCTCACGCGCCGGAGTTGCAGGGGCATAGAGCCATGCGGGGCCGGCTGGGTCGGCAGTGTAGGTCTGACGCGGAGGATTTACCGAGACAGGCTCAGGAGGCGTCGCGACCGTAGAACGCCGCGGCGGGTCAGAGTATGCAGGGGGCTGCTGGTACGAGACATCGTCCTGTACGCGGCGTCCACGGCTGGATTCTGTCGGCATGAGGGACTGCGCGAAGGGTGTCGTCGGAAGCGGCAAGGCGGGAGGCGGCGTAAACGGCTGTGGCCGGTTCGCTGGAATGCCGGAAGACTGAGCGGGCCGGAGCATCGAGAGATTAGCCTGGGCCGCTTCGGCCAAGGCGGCATCGGCCTGTGTGGGGCGGGTCGGCAGGAAGTTGGATGTGTAGGCTGTCTCCGGTGCCGAAGGAGAGGTTCGCGGCTCCGGCTGCTGCGCGGTAGAGCGAACCGGGGCGCGGCGGTCGGCTATGCGGTCGACGAAACGGTCCATGGTGGACCAGTCGCGTGACACATCCGTCGGAGTTGAAGACTGGGGCGCGGGAGGGGTTATGGGCAGAGACGATGCAGCCTCCACTTCCTCGGCAGGCACATGGAACTCCGGACCACGATAGATCTGGCGAACGCCGGAAGCGTCGTCAGGACGGTAGCCCTGAGGACGGCGGATGGCGCTGAGATTAGGAGCGGAGGGACGGTATTCACGCTCGGGAGCTGGTGCGGATGGTTCCTTGTTCTCTGAATCGGAAATGTACATGGTAGTAGCGGGCCCTGGGATCGTGGGGGAGGGTGATTGAGGCTTAGCCATAGTGGAGGGTGCCGCAGCAGCGATCGAACGCTCCGGCGTTGAGGCAGGCACACCTGAAGGTGCGACAGGCTGCCGCAAAGGAGCCGGATTGGCTGGCGTAACCCGGAGTGGCGACGCGACGACCACGGTGGAAGAGACAACCTGAGGTGAAGGCGCGGTGTAGGGGTCCGACATCTGGCCTGGAACTTGCTCCCTGCCGGAACCGACGTTAGCGCGTCGGCGAATTTCCGAGTCAGCGTAGCGAGCAGCCTGGCGTTGCGCTGAGGCGTGCGCGTCGGTGATCTCTCGTGCTTCCTTACGTGCGACATTTTCTGCGAGGGCAGCAGCTTCGGCGCGGCGGGCGGCTTCCACACGCTCTGCGGCGGCGGTACGGGCAGCCTCTTCCGCCTCGCGAAGCGACTGCTGGCGGACAGACTCTGTCTCCTGATTGTGGATGGAGCGGGCAGCGAGAGAAGCCTGGCGGGCAGCGGCCTCAGCAGCGGCGGCGGCAGCTTCAGCAGCAGCCTGTGCCTGTAGAGCCTGCTCGCGAACCTGTTCCGCGGCGCGATGACGAAGCTGCGCGCGATACTCGCGGCGAGAGGCGGAGAAGTCGCGGTACTTGGCTCCGTGGAGATTGGCCCACGAATAAAGGACTGCTACATCTTCGGGGGTCTCATTGGAGGCAAGATCCTGCATATTTTCTGCGTCTCTCTCTGCGCCGTGGGATTCCATATGCTCTTATCCTGTACGTTGTGGAGCGAAATAGCCGGGCCTTGTTATTTACAGGTCGGCAGCGACATTCACGGAGGCGTTGCACACACTGTTATGCAATGGCTTGAGGCTACTGTGGGAGGTAGTGCAAGTCAATGAATCAGCCATGGTACTTAAGTGTGAGAAACATGGTGCTTTCCGGCGGTCCTGTGGTGTAGCAAGGCTCAAAACCGGGGTGCCTTTCGAACGTGCGACGAAATACTACAATGCTGCTCACTGCTCTGGTCTGCGCATTTTCTCAGTGTGTTGGTGCGCAGTCGAGAAATACGCCTGCGAACGATTTTTTGTGGTGGGATTGCGATTCCGTGGGCAATGTCTGTATTGCGTGAAAATGCAGCACAATGCAGGCACTTGGATGGAGTGGCAGGGCAAATTTTGCGGGTTGTCTGTGCTAACGTTAAAGGGTGGTCTGAGAGCGTAGCTCAGTTGGTAGAGCATCGCCCTTTTAAGGCGTTGGTCCTGGGTTCGAGCCCCAGCGCTCTCACCATTTCCTACCCCTTGCAAAGCGGCGGTAACCTGATGCGGCGGCTATTGACTTGAGTGGTTCCACCTTACAAAATGCCTCGGCGAAGCGCAGAGATTGGCGCCTTATTCGCCTTGCGCTGTCTAGCGGACGAGGTGAGAGCTAGGCGGTTGGTTTTTCGGGGGCGGGTTCCACAGCGCAGAAGTCCGTGAGGAAACGGTCGGTGTAGCTGTCGATCAGCGAGACGATACGCTCGGCTGAAGGCGATTTGAGGATGAGCCCGGCATGGTGGTGCCGGATGAGGCGCTGGACCACTTCCGGATCGTTATAGGCACTCGTGTCCGGAGTCTCCTGACGGGCAAGGCAGATGACGGAGCCGGCGAAGTTCTGCTGGATGGGTGGCAGGGTGTACTCGCGGTGGAAGAGGGCGGCAGCTTCGAGCCGTGCCCATTCGACCCAAGGGTTCAGGCCGGAGGCATGTTCGACTACATCCGCGATGAAAGCTCCGCCGACGCGAGCCGCCGTTTCGAGGAAGTAGAAGGTGCCGTCCGCTTGGGATTTGATGAACTCGGTATGGGTGACGCCGGAGATGAGGCCGAGAGCCTGGATGACTTGGCTATGGAGTTTTGTAATCGCGATGGCGTCGGGTGATCCGGGGGCGAGGGCGCGAGTGCTGAAGATGCCGCCCTGGTGCATGGTCTGCATGGGAGGCTGGCCGTACTGGTACGGGGCACAGAAGAGGACCTTGCCGTTCCAGGTGACGCCCTCCGCGTGGAAGATGTCGCCGGGGACGAAGCGTTCCAACACGTAGTGAGATTGAAGATCGCCGAGTGTTTCGAGGATAGGCCAGAGCTGGTCGGCGGTGTCGATGGACTTGATACCAATGGCGGAGGCGTTGGTGCGGGGTTTGAGGAGCCAGGGACCGGGAACTTCCTGCAGGAAGACGCGCAGGTCGTCGTGATTGAATACGCCTGTGAAGGACGGGACGGGGATGCCGTGAACGCGGGCACCGGTACGCATTGCCAACTTGTCACGGAAGTAGCGCGTTGCGGTCTCGCCCATGCCGGGCAGGCGCATGTGCTCGCGGAGGAGCGCGGCTACTTCGAGGTCAAACTCATCCAGCGCGACGATACGGTCAATCTTGTGGGTGCGCGAGAGGTAGGTGACCGTATTGAGGACCTGGTCCGGCGTAAGGTTCTCCGGCATAAGGACGACCTGGCTAAGAATGTCGCGTGGCCAATCCGCATTGGCGAGCTTTTCGACGGTGAGCAAGATGACGTTGCAGCCCAGTTGCGCGGCCTCGCGCATGAAGAGCTGGCCTTTTTCGTAGGTGCTTACGCAGAGAATAGTTGGCTTGCACGGCGGTATGGACACGTTGGCTTCCCTGCTTTGGGACGTATTGAACTCCGGTCAGGCGACTGGTTCTTCGGCGAAGGTCTGCTTGATTCCATCTTCAAGCTCAGTGAACCGCCCCGCGTAGCCCGCGTTGCGAAGTCCGACGATGTCGGCCTGCGTGTAGTGCTGGTAGCGGTTCATCAAGTCACCGGGGAACGGAATGAATTCGATCTTGCTCTGGCCGTGAACGTGCATCAGCGCTTCGGCGACGGCTTTGAAGGTGCGCGCCTGGCCAGTGCCCGCGTTGACCACGGCCTGGACGGGCTTGCTGGGGCTGTCGTGGAGAAGACCTCCGAAGAAGCGGTTGATGAGGGCTAGGTCCTTGACAAAGACGAAGTCGCGGCGCTGCTCGCCATCTGCAAAGCCGCCAGAACCCACGAACATACGGATGGTGCCGGTATCTTTGAGCTGCTTCGTGAAGTGGTGAATGACCGAAGCCATGCGGCCCTTATGCTGCTCGCGCGGCCCGTAGACGTTGAAGTAGCGCAAGCCGACAACGGTGCTTCTGAAGGTGGGCATCAAGCGGCGGACGTAGTTGTCGAAGACGAGCTTCGAATAGCCGTAGACGTTAAGCGGTCGCTCATTGGCGGGAACTTCAGTGAAGTCCGTGCTGGCTCCGTAGGTGGCTGCGGTCGAGGCGTAGACAAGCGGTATCTTGCGGTCTACGGCGAAGTGCAGCACTTCCTTGGAGTAGGTGTAGTTGTTGTCCATCATGTAGCGACCGTCGTCTTCGAGGGTATTGGAGCAGGCACCCTGATGGAGGATGGCACGGACTTTCGCGTTTTCTAAGTCGCCGGCTTTCAGGGCGGCGCGGAACTCGCGCTTGTCCATGTAATCGGCGAACTCGGCGCCGTGGAGGTTCAGGAATTTGGGGCCGCTGAGGTTGGCTGCGGGCGCGAAGTTATCGACGAGGAGGATGTCGCGCTCGCCGGCCTGATTGAGTTGATGGATAAGATTGCTGCCAATGAAACCGGCGCCGCCGGTGACGATGATCACTTGGCTGCCTCCTGAGAGGTCAATTTCTTGACGATGTTGGTGGTGGAGAAGCCTTCGACGGTTGGGACAATTTCGACGCGGCCCCCGGCGGCGATGACGTCTTCGTGTCCAACTACAGTTTCGACAACATAGTCGCCACCCTTGACGAGGACGTTCGGCTTGAGCGCGCGGATGAGTTCGAGCGGAGTGTCTTCCTCAAAGAGCACCACGGCGTCGACGGCTGCGAGGGCTGCCATGACGCGGGCGCGTTCGCGTTCTCCGACGATGGGGCGCGAAGGCCCTTTAAGGCGGCAGATGGACGCGTCTGCGTTGAGGCCGAGCACGAGCTTGGAACCGAACCGGCGACAATCTTCGAGCAGCGTAATGTGGCCGACGTGGAGCAGGTCGAAGCAGCCGTTGGTAAAGACGATCGTCTCGCCCGCGGCTCGCCACTCGGCAACGCGGTTGGTGATGCGCTCGAGGTCGAGTATCTTCTCCCCAGCAGTAAGGCCGGAGCTTGGCGTGAGGGCCGCGATGAGCTCATGCTGCGCGATTGGGACCGTACCGACCTTGCCGACGACGATGCCTGCAGCGAGGTTGGCCAACTCAACCGCGGTATGGATGGAGAGGCTACCAGCGAGTGAAGCAGCGAGCGTGGCGATAACGGTGTCGCCGGCTCCGGAGACGTCGAAGACCTCGCGGGCGCGGGCTGGGGAGTGGTAGACGGCACCGGCTTTGTCGAGGACGGTAATTCCCTTCTCGCTCATGGTGACGGTCAGGAACTTGAAGTCGTGCTCAATAAGGAGTGTTTGCGCGGCTGCCAGGAGGGCTTCCGTCTGATGCGACGGGACACCGGTGGCGAGAGCGAGCTCCCCTAGGTTCGGGCAGACCGTGGTGGCGCCAGAGTACTTGCTGAAGTCGGGCGTCTTGGGATCGGCGAGGACGGGAACGCCGGCAGTGCGGGCGGCGCGGATGACGGCCTCGCAGAGTGGTGCGGTTAGCGCGCCCTTCGCGTAGTCCGAGAGGATGACGGCATGAACTTTGGTAGCAAGTTCGGCGGCGCGGTCCAGAAGGCACTGGGCCTCGATGGCGGGAGGAAGATCACGGCTTTCGATGTCGAGACGGAGGAGTTGCTGGTTGCGTCCGACGATGCGGGTCTTGGAGATGGTAGGAAGTGAGCTGGATACGACGCCGACGGTATCCACGTGGGCGCGCTCGAGGATGGCGGCCAGTTCTGCCTGCTCCGTGTCGCTTCCCCAGAAACCGCTAAGGATGGTCTGGCAACCGAGGCCGGCGAGGTTCATCGCGACATTAGCAGCTCCACCGGCACGCTCGTAACGCTGGGCGTGACGCAGAACCGGTACTGGGGCCTCGGGGGAGATGCGATCAACCTCACCGTGAATGTAGCGGTCAAGCATGATGTCGCCGACGACGAGGATCTTGAGCTGGCTGAAGCCGCCTTCGAGCAGGTTCAGAATGGGGTGAAGTTCCGGCAGCATGAGTCGTTGAAGCTCCTTGTATTCATCATCGCATCTTCCGGCCGCAGGAGAGCTAGGCCGGGGCGCCCAGCACAACCCGTACTTCCGTCACTACTTCATCGACCGTGATAGAGGTGAGGCATTTTTTCTTTTCTATGATGCAGGTTTCAAGACCGCAGCCCCAGCAATCGGTCTGGTGGTAGAGGACTCGGTGCTGGTGGCCGTAAGGAAACCATACGCGGGGCTTGTTGCGTGCGGCAAAGATGGCGACGCAGGGGGTCTGCACAGCAGCGGCAAGGTGCATAGGACCGCTATCGTGTCCGATGAAGACGCGGGCCTGGGCGAAGACGGCGGCGCTCTCGCGTGGGGTCAGCTTGCCGCAGAGATTCACAACCGGGCCGGAGCCTGGGCTAGTGCGCCAATCGGCAGCCGCAAACTGGCTGGTTTCTCCTTCCTCGGGTGCGCCGCAGAGGGCGAGACCGTGACCGGGATAAAGTGTGGAAATTTCCGCGAGTAAGGCGCGCCAGTTCTCGCGACCCCAGTCTTTGGATTGAACCTTGGTTCCCACGCTGACGGCGATGAGTGGCAGGCCGGCGGTTGCGGTGAGGGCTTCCGTGGCGCGAGCGTGCTCGGCCGGCGTGAGATGGAGATCCCAGCTCGCGGCCTGATCCAGCGCGGCATCCCCCAGTTCTACTAAGTTGCGGACCAGCCGTTCGCCTTCCGGCTCAAGTGCCTGTTCGTCGTCCTGCCAGAGATTCTGTTGCATCTCTTCCGTGAGCGGCACGCCGATAAGACGGCGGATGCCGCAGAACCGGAAAAAGGTGGCGTCGCGACGGGCCGAATCGATGCCGCGAGAAGCGCCGAGATAGACGAGCACCTGGGGGCGCCAGCGGACGAGCTGCCACCAGAGCGAGAGCAGCTCCCGTGGGCTGCGCGTGCCTACGGCGTAGCGAAAAAATCCGTGGATGAGGCCGGTATTTTCAAGAATGGCCGCAGCAGGTGGAGCTTTGACGTTGACGGGAAAATTTGTCAGCATCCTGCGATCGGCGTTAGGGAAGGCTTTGGCAACCAGGTGGAGCGCGGGCAGGGCGATCAGGGTATCTCCCAGACTGCCGAGACGGTAAACAAGGACACGTCGCATTGAGTTGTTCGCAGAGTCGTTGGGAGAGGTCGTGGACATCGTCACTAGCTAGTCTGCTTGGTCCGGACAATTAGGGCAACCGGGTAGCGGTAACTGATAAAGTTTCAAGATGGTCGCTGCCGAAGCAATCCGACGGATGCAGGATGAGTGCACTGCAGCCTGGCATGGGGAATTCCACGATCCTGGCCTTACCGGACTGATGGAGATCGCCATGCAACAACATCGGGCCAACTTCGACCTGTGGCACCAGGAAGATGAAGCTCGCGACCCTTCCGCGAGTGATGCAAAGATTGCCGGCCTGAAGCATGCCATCGATAGCCTGAACCAGAGGCGCAACGATCTGGTAGAGCGACTGGACACCTTACTTATCGCGGAGGCGGGTGCAATGCAGCCCGAGGCTCCGTTGCACTCCGAGACGCCGGGCATGATGATCGATCGCCTATCGATTCTTTCGTTGAAGACCTATCACATGAAAGAAGAGTGGACACGCACGACGGCCAGCGAGGCCCAGCGAATCCGGAATGGCAGCCGGTTCGAGTTGTTGCAAGAGCAGCAGGACGATCTGGCTCGCTGCCTGGATCGTCTGTGGCGTGACGTGCAGCAAGGCAATCGCCGTTTCAAGCTGTATCGTCAGATGAAGATGTATAATGACCCCGATTTGAACCCCGCCGTTTACAGAAATGAGATCGCGGGGTGAGGGTCAAAAGTTGACCTAGAAGCCAGCTCTGCGTATAAAACCGAGACGAGCAGAAACACAGTTCAGTTGATTGGCTACCTACACCGTACCAACAAGCCAACGAGCGCCATCGGCGACAGGAACCAGACCATGTCCCAGACGAAGACCGCAACCCTCCCCACTCCCAAGCGATCCCCTAAGACACTTGCCGGGACAATTCCCGTTTCAGCGGATGCAACGCGGGCCCAGACTGTAGCGCTCTACGAGGCTGCCCTGCGCCTGATGCAGGAAGGCAAGTACGAGAAGGCCCATGCCGCATTCGACAAGATGCTCGCCGCCGGAGCGGGCGAGTTAGCCGACCGCATTCGGATGTACATCAATGCCTGTCTCTTGCAGGTTGCCAAAGGCAAGACCACGTTCAGCAGCCACGAAGAGCGTTACGACTATGCGATCTCCAAGCTGAATGACGGGCACTATGAAGATGCGCGTACTGAGTTCAAGAAGATCCTCTCGGAGAATGAGAAGGCCGACTATGCCTTCTACGGGCTGGCGGTACTTTCCAGCATGACGGGAGATTCGCAGACCTGCCTGGAGCACCTGACAGAGGCCATCCGTCAGAATCCACGGAACCGCATTCAGGCTCGGTCGGACTCGGACTTTCAGGACATGGCTGACGATCCGCGGTTCACGGAGCTGCTGTATCCCGAGTTTTAGTTCTCTCTTCTCCTCCAAACCAATACACTTGATTTAAAGCTGGAGACAGGAGAACTGCGCCATGCAGTCGTCGCATACAAAAGAAACGACTGAGAATGTGCTGCGCGTCGTAGCAATCGGCGGAGGCACGGGACTGTCCACGCTGCTCCGGGGTCTCAAGCGATACGTCGCGACCCCGGACCGAAGACGCGGTATACGCCTTGAAGCTGGGGCGGTGGCTCCGGATGGAGTACACGCTCCCCCGTGCCCGGAGTCGAAGTGCGTCATTCGCGAACTCTCCGCGGTGGTTACGGTGACGGACGACGGCGGCTCATCCGGGCGGCTGCGCGAAGACTTGAAGATGTTGCCGCCAGGGGACGTTAGAAATTGCATGGTGGCACTGTCCGAGGATGAACATCTTCTCTCAAAGCTCTTCAAGTACCGCTTCGACCAGGGTGAGCTGGAAGGGCATAGCTTTGGGAATCTCTTTGTTGCCGCGCTGACCCACATTACCGGGGACTTTGCCCAGGCTGTGCAGATGTCTTCGCAGATTCTGGCGACACGCGGCAAGATCTTCCCTGCGACGAACTCCAATGTGACCCTCGCAGCAAGGATGGATGACGGTTCGCTGGTGCGTGGCGAGACGAATATTACAGCCACCAAGCTGAGCATTGTGGAGTTGATGCTGGAGCCTGCGGAGGCCCACCCCCTGCCGGAGACGCTGGAGGCCATTGAGCGGGCGGACCTGATTACCCTGGGGCCGGGGTCGCTGTATACGTCGCTGATTACCAACCTGCTGGTGCGGGGGGTGCCTGAGGCGCTGGCGCGGTCCAAGGCGACCAAAGTGTATGTGTGCAATCTGATGACCCAGGCGAATGAATCCCTGGGGCTGACGGCGTCGCAGCACGTGGAGCGTCTGCTGAGCCATGCCGGCAAGACCGAGGGGCGGCTGTTCGACTATGCGCTGGTGAATACGGCCCCTATCTCCGCAGAGCGGGTGGCGCAGTACGCCGCCGAAGGGCAGGAGCCTATCGTAGCGGACCTCGACGCCATCCGGGCGCTGGGGGTGGAGCCGGTGACGGGGAACTTCGTCCACGAGGGCGATGTGGTGCGGCATGACCATGATAAGGTAACGGCGGCCCTGCTGCGGCTGGGGCTGGCGAGACGATGACCCCGGTGCTGGAAGGCACGCTGGTGAGGCTGGAGCCGCTGACGCTGGGGCATCTGGAGCGGCTGGAGGCCGTCGCCTATGACGACCGGCTGTGGCGGCACATGACGACCTGGGTGAAAACGCGGGAGCAGCTACAGGGCTGGGTGAAGAGTGCGCTGCGGGGAGAGGCGACTGGGACTGCGATGCCCTGGGTGACGGTGCTGAAGGATGGAGGGCGGTTGGTGGGGTCTACTCGGTTTGCGGACTGGGACAAGGTACATGGCGTCGTGGAGCTGGGCTATACGTGGCTGCTGCCTGAGGTACAGGGGACCGGTGTAAATGCGGAGGTGAAGCTGCTGCAGCTTACGCATGGGTTCGAGGTGCTGGGGTTGAACCGGGTGGGGTTTAAGACGCACCATGAAAATTTGCAGTCACAGGCAGCGTTGCGAAAGCTGGGGGCGGTGGAAGAGGGCACGTTTCGAAACCATTACGTAATGCCGGACGGTTCGGCGCGGCATAGCGTTTGGTTCTCAATTATTAGAGAAGAGTGGCCGAAAGTTAAAGCTGGACTTGAACTAAGGGTGGTGCGGGAGCTGCATCGACGGTCCGTTTGAGCTGGCCACAGGCGGCGTAGATGTCACGGCCGCGGGGGCGGCGGGTGAAGGTGGGGATACCCCCGGCTATAAGCATCTGGTGGAAGCGGTTGGCGTCGGCGTCGGTGGGCTGGGAGTAGGGGATGCCGGGGCCGGGGTTCCAGACAATAAGGTTGACCTTGGCCTTCATGCCTTTGAGCAGGGCCAGGACCTCGCGGGCGTGTTCGGGCTGGTCGTTGATGCCGCCGAGCAGGACGTACTCAAAGGTTACGTACTCGCGCTTGCCCAGGGGGATGGAGTTGACGGCGT
>Ga0123338_10004367_pt1 | contig 12381 bp, 10 predicted proteins | sample grotaG_FD_89793 | JGI IMG/M metagenome (GOLD analysis project Ga0123338, IMG submission 89793) | Glacier valley bacterial and archeal communities from Borup Fiord, Nunavut, Canada, to study Microbial Dark Matter (Phase II) -... | ecosystem: Environmental > Aquatic > Freshwater > Ice > Glacier ... | reverse complement strand
TGTAAGCCCCGCCAAGGGTAAGCAATGCAGCGCAAAGCAATACCAGCAGCCTGTTCTTTAAAGAAAAGGTGATTATATTATTTAGCATACGATCTGTTTTAACTAATTAATGAGCATGACCATGAAGTGGAATTGCACCCGATGCAGTAGCAAGTTTAATCTGGTAAGCCCCTTTGGTAACCACACGTTCACCTTGATTCAAACCGGCTAATACCAGTACATTAATACCATCTGAACCACCCAGTGTAAGTTCACGTTTCACGAAGCTTTCACCGGCAGTTTGCACGTAGGCATAAAATACCCCTTGTTCTTCGATTAATGATGAAACCGGAATTACTTTAGCGCCCTCAAAGGGCTGTAATTTCAAGTAAACCTCGACCAACGAACCCGGCACAACTTCACCTTTGTTATCGAAACTGAAGGTAACCGGTATAAACAGCGTATTGGCATCGTTGCTTTTTCCGTAGGAGAGCAATTTTCCGTTCATCAGTTCAATGCTATAGGTCTTATTGTCGTAAGCAGTTTTAAAGTTGGCAGAAGCAATAAGCGGTAGCTTTGAAAAATATTTCTGTGAAACTTCTGCTTTCAGCACCAAATTACGGTTTTGGGATATACTTGCAATCGGATCGCCGACGGAAACAAATTGCCCTTCAGTTACCAAAACATTTTTCACAAAGCCCGAAATTGGGGAAACAACCTTTTGTCCGCCAGATTGGTAGTTGCGTGAAAGGTTATTGTAGTTAGCCTGTTCTGTTTCGTACCTGGCTTTGGTATCCAGAAAATCCTTTTGCGAAACGATATTGTCCTTCACCAATTCCTGTGCGCGGTCATAATCAGCTTTGGCTTTGTCATAAGCTACTTTGGCCTGTGTAAATCGGGTTTCAGAGTTGCCATCGGTAAGGTTTTTTCCTGAAATTGCAAAAAGCATTTCACCTGCGCGAACTGATGTCCCAACCACTGCTTTATTTCCTGAAAAAGTTACAATTCCATTGGTATTGGCAGTAATTACCATTTCGTCGCCTTGAGCAGGTAATATTTCACCTGTGGTTTTAATAATTTCGCTGAACGATTGAGGGGTAACTGGCATATTTGCAAACTCAACTTTCCATGCCTGCTCTTTCAAATAAGATATCTCGCTGCCTTTAGGTTCTTCCTTTTGAGAGGCCATGGCGGATTTCGTATCGGCATATACTGTTACATTATCAATTATTATCTGGTCGGTGTAATCTTTGTTTTTGATGTCGAAAACCATTTTGCCCACGCCAGCTTTACCTGGAACAACGGCAAACCGGAAAATACCGGGTGATGAAGATACTGTTGATGCCTGCGAAACGGTATTGTCGTCAACGGTTAAAGTAAGGGTAATTGTACCATCGGTTATCGCAGTAAAAAGCTCACCGAGTTGTGTAAAGTGTCCGGCTAACTTGGTAGTATCGCCCACAACCATACTACGGAATTCGGCAAACAATTCAGATTTTTCAGTATAGATCGTATATGAAAGTGAAGGCAGCTCAGTAGTTGCTACTCCTTCTTTAGAATTAACGGAATTGTTCTGTTTCGATTGGCAGGCTACCATTAGCAGCACGGCAATCGTGTAAAAAAATAAATGCTTCATAAATGAATGATTTATAAGGTAATATACTCGCACAAAAAAATGGGAATAATTATAATGAAAAGATAATTTGGGAATATTCAGGCAATAGAAGGACTTCCCCGCATGGCATTGGGAGAAATGATAAATGGGAGGGAACTTAAGGGAATTGTAATAACAGAATAAAATGTACTTTCCGAAGGTTCCGCACCAGGGATGCGCAACAAATGATCAGGGACTAAAAAACAGAAGTGGGAAATAATCTCTCTTTCTAAGTTTGTACTTACCCTAACAAGATCAAACCCTTCGGAAGCCGACACATGATGATGGGCAGGAATCGGAAAGTGATTGGTATTATCGGTTTCTGAATTACCTATCTGTTTATTGGTCTGTTGTTGATGTGAAAAGAGTTCAATATCATCCATCTCATGATGATGGTGTGGAATCATCTCATGGATGACCACCATCAGGAATGAAACGATTAATGATATGGCAATTATATTTTTTCTCATCATATACAAAAGTATAAAAAAAAACAATTGAAATGAAATTTGGTTTTTGGACGGTTAGATCTGTGATCTTTTTTCTTTTTTATTAAATATCTGTGTTCATGCGTAAGGTGTAGTTACATAAATGAATAGCATCAAAAAATGAATAGCTTTAACCCTCTTTTGTAAATGAACTACCAGACATACGATGAAGGTGCATTATAACCAAATCAATCTAAAAACTCTATCTACTTTAGAGGATGTAGATAAAAATACAGTTACTATCTGTGGTCAAAACGGACTATTGGATTTAGGAAAGATCATTCAGTATTATTTGGAAAATGGTAATTTCCTCAATCTAAAGAAAGGGAATACAGCTTTGAATCAAATACTTACATTCATTTGTGAAAAATACCTGTCGACTCAATTCAACCCAGAATCCGGTAATGAATCAATAACAGAAATTAATGAAGTGATTGATTTAAATAGAATGAACCCTTCAATTGGAAACACAAACATTAGTGATGAAATAGGAGTAAAAGATTTACCGGAAGCAATTGTAAATGGAGATGATTCTAAAAAAGAGAACCCTATTTTGGATGAATTATTTCAAGTCCCTGAAAATGCATCCACTAAATCTGAAAAAGAGTTGGAAATTCCAAATTACAATTTGTATGAATTAGCTCAACTTGAAGGATTAAGTGTTCGAACAATAAATACCTGCAAAAGATATCATCTAAACAATTTAGTTAAAATTCTACGCTACTTTTATATAGGAAGGAAAAAATTCGAACATTTGCGTAATTGTGTAAGTCAATCTGTTGATGAATTGGAAGGATTGTGCAAAAAATATGGAAACTCTACAATTAATCCTATTTTAAATAATTCATCAACAAATAAAATTAATGCATTATCGGTAAAACAGAAAGCTTTATTTAATGGGTTAGTACGATATAGGTTTAGTACATTATCGGTTAGGAGTTCAGATGCAATAAAAACTTACATAGGATCTGATATCGGCATACAAGGGGTAAAATTCATTCTCTCGAATATGCCTGGTGGAATAAAAAGCATTAAAATTTGAGTATAAATACAAAATTTGAGATCAATGATTTTGTGAATTCATTCAATGGAATAATTGATAAGGTATATAATTATTCGCCTATAGATAAAATTTTCGTAAAATTATTCAAAAAGGCAAAGTTATTTGATGTTTGCATAGAGCATTTAAAAAGTACTGATAACGTAAATCCAAGATCTCTAGATATATGTGTTGAAAACAAAATGCAAGATCTGCAATCAATAGTTATCTATTTTTGGGCAAATGATGATTTTTTGAAACTAAAGAACTGTGGACAAAAGTTAAATTTAGAATTAATTGAGCTTTGTAGAAAATATGAATTAACTTTAAGAAAATCGATTGTTGTTCTTTTCGGTGAAAATCCAAATAAATCGTTCATTCAAAAGATCAATGATTATTCAGTAAAGCAAAAGTCTTTATTTAATAACTATCATTTCGGAGGATATTTTTCTTGATTCATATGGGTTTACAAAGTGCCAAAATCTGAATATGGACATCTGGAATTGACATATATCGCTGTCATATAATTATTTAAAATCATTTTTCTATTTTTAATGGATTACGCTGCGTTTTGTCTTATCGTATTCGATGCGTACCATACCCGAAGCAGATACTACGGCTTCAATAATTCCTTCCTTATCCCGAAGGTCTCGTTCAATACGACGGGCATGACGGGTATGCTTGATGCCATTAGTCTACCCCATTTTCCAAACCAATATTCACTTTGTACACTTTTTCAACTTCGGAAACATAGATAATATCATCGCCCGGATTACCAGTACGTCTCTTAGAGGAAATAATACTAACAATTTTTTCAACATCTAAATCATCGCACACAATTTCAATTTTTGCCACTTTGCTGTCTGTAATTGAAAAATAGGTTGAAAGCGATAATTCCTCACTTTTAAAATTTCCAGTTCCTTCGGCCATTGAGACTGTTATATTAGGGTAGCCTGGCCTGCAGTAGTTGATTCAAAATATCATTTACTTTAAATGGCTTTATAAATGCTTTTATTTCTTTCATTTTTTATCTTTTTATACTCCAATAATTAGCAAGCCATTTCACCGGCGTTCTTTTTGGCAGAAAGCAAGTTATACGCGCCCTTAATAACAACTTTAGCAGTTTCAATATTGAAGCCTTCAGGCAAAATGATTTCGGTAAATTCGTTATCGGTAACGCCTTTGTGTACTTCAATGATGCGGTATTCGGTAAATGGCTTTCCGTCTTCTTCTTTGTTTTTGTCAAAAATGAAAATGTAATCTTTGTCTTCAAAACTTACAACTGCAGTAGAAGGCAGGACAGTAACCTTATTGCTTGTGACCTCAATAATAGCATTCACATACATACCGGGTAACACGTTCTTACAAACACCCAGCACACTTGCATAAACCTTATAGGTTTTATCGGCATTAATTGATTTGCCCGTCTGGTAAATTATTGCCTCATGTTGTTCGGTTTCATTGTTAATAAAGAACCTGATTTTCTGACCAGCGGCCACTTTACCGGCATCTTTTTCAAACAACGTTAGTTCGAGAAAAAGCTTGTCGCTGTTTACAATCTCGAACAATATATCAGAAGGGGCAACAAATTTACCAATATTGATATTAACCGCTTTTACAAAGCCGGAAATAGGTGAAACCAAGGCTACAGAACTGCTAATGTCGTCTTCATGCAGGTTGACTGGATTAATCCCAATCAAAGCCAATTTCTGTTCCAACGCTTTAACCTGTGCTTTGAGGTTTTTGTAATCGGAGGTTACCTGTTGCAGGTTTTGCTGTGAATATACATCACTCTTATATAGTTCGGTATGGCGTTTAAATTCAGCTTCGGCAAATTCAAACTTATTTTTGGCTTCGAGATAATTTTGCTGAATATCCACGAAATCCTGGTTTTCGAGTATTGCCAAAGTCTGGCCTTTCCGGACTTCATTACCGGCCATCAAAGACGTACTTTTCACAAACCCACCCAATGGCATACTAACTGTTGCAAGGTTCTGAGGAGCAGCAGCAACTATGCCACTTACTTTAAGTGTGCCGCTTAATGACTGAAGTTCAATGGGTGCTGTTTCGATATCGGCTAGTTTTATCTGGTCATCGCGCAACTCTACAATATCTTCGGGAAGCACTTCTTCTTCTAATTCTTTGTTTTCAGTAGTGCCCTTTGCTCCTCCGTTGCATGAAACCAGAGCCATAAAAAAGACTAAAAGTATTGCTGTTGATATGAAATTATATTTTGTCATAATATGGATGTGTTAAAATATTTTACCTGTAATAAATTCAATGTTAACAATTGTTTGGTTGTAGTTATTAAGTGCATCAAGGTAATTTTGCCTGATGCTTAAAGCACGGCTAAGATTCAGAATATAATCGAGATAATCCATTGCCCCGGCTTTGTAACTACGCGTAGCCTGTTCAATGATTAAATCGGCTTCGGGAACAGCTTGTTTTTCGTAATAATCCACGCTGTTACTAAATTTGGCGTATTCACCCTGTAATGAACGGTAACTACCCGAGAGTGACTTGGAATAATACTCGGCATTTGTTTGAGCAACCTGCCCTTTTAACTTGGCAGCCTTTGTTTTGGCAGCATAAGATGAAAACCAAAGCGGAATAGCTATACCGGCCTGAATGCCCGTGAAGCGGTCGCCAGCCCCGAAAGTTCTGGGAACACCGTTTACTTCCTGCGTGCCCTTTAAGGTTTGGTTGAAATAACCAATGCTGAAATCAGGCATCATCCGGCTTTGTTCCAGGTTTTTTTCAAAACGTGAGATTTCAACTTGTTGTTGTATGTACCCTAATGAAGGATTACTTGCCAATGCTGAACTGTCGGCAATGAGAGAAAGATCGGCACGGTGCAGTACCGTATCTTGAGGTAATAATGCGAATTCAGTGTTTAAAAGGATTTGCAACTTTTGCCTCGAAATGATTAAATCAGCTGTAACCTGTTGTAACTGATTTTTTATTTCGAGGCTTTGCGAACGGGCAGTAATCATTTCGAGGCGGTTGGTCTCTCCTATTTTAGCCCTTAGTTCGGCAGCCCTGCTAAATCCTGAATACAAACTATCCTGGTAGGCCAGCAATTTTTGTTTTGAATAAAGATAAGCCAGTTGCCAGTATACCTGTTTTACCTGTGTTGCAATTTCGAGTTGTGAAGTTTTTAAGTTCCATTCGCTGGTTTTAACATTGGCAATTGCCAACTTTTTCTGGTTAATGTAAACCGTAGGAAAAGCGAACGACTGCGATAAAGTAAAACTGTTGTCATTCGTGTATGAATTAAACTGGCCGTATTGGCCGTCTATAGCCATTTTGGGAATGTCCCATGATGCCCCTTTCAAAGCTTTTTGAACATCTACCGAATAAGCCGATGCGCGCACAGCTAAATTGCTGTCCAATGCCATTTGTATTGCTTTGTGCAAGTTAACTGTCTTGATTTGCTGGGCTTTGGCGTTGTAAAATAATGATGAACCAAATATAAGGAATAAGACTACAGAAAGAACCTTCGCAGGTTTACCTATATCAGAAAACATGGATTTACGGGATGAGAAAAGTATATAAAACACTGGTAGAATGATTAATGTAAGAAGCGTTGCTGTAATTAACCCACCAATTACCACTGTTGCCAACGGTTTTTGCACTTCGGCCCCTGCAGATGTTGACAATGCCATCGGAAGGAAACCCAATGAGGCCACTGCAGCAGTCATGATAACTGGCCTTAAACGTGTGTGTAAACCTTGCCGGACACGTTCGTAAATGTCTGAAACACCTTCTTTTTCGAGGCGGTTAAACTCTGCAATCAATACAATGCCATTCAGCACCGCCACACCAAAAAGAGCAATAAAGCCTACACCTGCGGAGATAGAAAAATTCATTCCCCGCAACCAAAGTGCAAACACTCCACCGATAGCCGACATGGGCACAGCCGAAAAGATTAACAACGTTTGTATTACCGAATGGAACGTGAAATACAGCAATATAAATATCAAGAGTAAGGCAACAGGAACAGCAATCATTAACCGTGCATTGGCAGCTTCAAGATTTTTGAACTGACCGCCATACGTTACGTAATAACCGGTTGGAAGTTGTACTTTTAAATCCATTTGTTTTGTTACTTCGTTAATAACGCTTTGTACATCACGGCCACGGACGTTAAAACCGATGGTTATCCGGCGTTTGGTGTTTTCCCTTGAAACCTGTGCAGGACCCGATTTAATCTGAATATCGGCAATTTGTTCAAAAGGTATTTGTCCGCCATTGGGAAGGGCTACTGAAAGGTTTTTCACATCATCGAGGTTTTGTCGGTAATCCTGGTCTAAACGCACCACCAGACCAATGCGCTTTTCTTCGTCAAAAACCACCCCTGCCTGACTGCCGGCAAAAGCAGCACGCAGCACGCGGTTCACCTCTCCAACCGAAAGGCCATATTGTGCCAGACGGTCACGGTTGTATTCAACCTGGATCTGCGCCAATCCTGTAACTTTTTCCACATTAATATCTTCAACGCCTTGAATGCCTTGAATAATTTTCTCCACATCTTCTGCTTTTTCAGCCAATGTATTCAGGTCGTCGCCAAATATTTTTATGGCAATGTCCTGTTTTGAACCCGAAAGTAATTCGTTAAAGCGCATTTGAATGGGTTGCTGAAACTCAAACTTTACCCCGGCAAGTGGAATCAAAGCTTCTTCCATTTTTTCAACCAGTTCTTCCCGGGTTGTTGCCGATGTCCAATCGCTTTTATCTTTGAGGGTGATAATATAATCTCCGGTTTCCATGGGTGTAGGGTCGGTAGGTATTTCACCGGCACCTATTTTACAAACTGCATGTTTTATTTCAGGGAAATTATCGAGCAATATTTTATTGGCTTTCACAACCATTTCAACCGTATTTGAGAGTGAACCGCCCTGCAAGGTAATTACACCTGCTGCAAGGTCGCCTTCTTCAAGCTGTGGAATAAACTCGCCGCCCAATTGAGTGAACATGAATAAGCTAAAAAAGAACAAAACAACGGCTGACACAGAAACCAACAATTTACGCCTGAGGGCGAATGCAATTATTGGGTTAAATGCTTTGTGAAACCAATCCATCAGCTTATCGGAAAAATTACGTTTATGCTCAGTCTTCTTGCTCAGGAACATAGCGGAAGCCATAGGGACATAAGTAAGCGAGAGAATAAAAGCTCCTAGTATAGCAAAGCAAACCACCTGTGCCATTGGGCCGAACATTTTTCCTTCAATACCCACCAGGAAAAGAATTGGCATGTATACAATTAGTATAATAATTTCGCCAAATGTTGCTGCAGTTCTAATGCGGCTTGATGCCTGAAAAACTTCTTCGTCCATCTGTTGCTGCGAAAGTTTTTTAACCCCTTGATAATGATCTTTACTCATAGTTATACGGTGTACCACACTTTCGACAATAATCACCGCACCATCCACAATCAAACCAAAGTCAATCGCGCCCAAACTCATCAGGTTGCCCGATATCCCAAAGAGGTTCATCATCGATACGGCAAAAAGCATCGCCAAAGGAATTACTGATGCCACAACAAGCCCTGCACGTAAGTTCCCCAACAACAATACCAGGATAAAGACAACGATTAACGCACCTTCGATCAGGTTTCTGGAAACTGTACCAATGGCACGTCCCACAAGGTCGGAACGGTTCAGAAATGGTTCAATGGTAATCCCTTTGGGCATTGACTTCTGAATGGATTCTATACGTGTTTTAACGTTTTCTACGACTTCATGGGCATTTGCCCCTTTCAACATCATTACTACACCGCCAACAGCCTCGGTGGTGTCAATAACCAAGGCCCCGTAACGTGTTGCACTACCAAATTGAACAGTTGCCACGTCCCGCACCAGAATAGGGATACCCGAAGGATTATTTTTTACTACAATCTTTTCAATGTCTTCAAGGGTTTTAACCAATCCTATGCCACGGATAAAATAAGCTGTAGGTTTTTTGTCGATGTAGGCGCTTCCGGTATTCTCGTTGTTCTTTTCGAGTGCATCAAAAATATCTGTCAATGAGAGGTTCATACCCCTAAGCCTTTCGGGATCCACCGCAACTTCGTATTGTTTTACAAATCCGCCATAGCTGTTAATGTCAGCAACACCAGGCGTTCCAAGCATCTCACGACGCACCACCCAATCCTGAAGGGTGCGTAGTTCCATTGGATTGAATTTCTTTTCCAACCCTTTATCAACGGCAAGTCTGTACTGGTATATCTCGCCTAAGCCCGAAGAAATGGGAGCAAGTTCAATTTTCGCCAATCCTGAAGGAATGTCCTCTTCTGCTTCCTTTAACCGCTCGCTGAGTTGCTGCCGCGCCCAGTAAACATCCACACCATCTTTAAACACAACGGTAATTACCGATAACCCTAAACGGGAGATGGAACGAAGCTCAATAATATCAGGGATATTGGCTACTGCTACTTCGATGGGTGCAGTTATAAAACTTTCTACTTCTTGTACTGCAAGCGATGGCGCCATTGCAATAACCTGCACCTGGTTGTTGGTAATGTCAGGAATGGCATCAATGGGCAAGCGGGTAATCGAATAGGTTCCCCACCCAATTAAAGCCACTACAAATAATCCGACAATGAATTTATTCCTGATTGAAAAATGAATGATACGTTCTATCATGCTGAAAATAATTAAATTAATACGCCTTTGGAAAGTGTTCAGTATTTAGTATTCAGAGTGTTCAGTGAGAAGTCCTGAGTACTCGGGAGTGGTTAGTGAGCAGTGCCCACTGATCACTGAATATTTAAATTGTATATTAACTTAATTGTGGCGGTTGCCAGATGGAGCCGGAATAACGGGAAACGAATTCAGAAGAATATTTAGTAGAAATATATTGCTGGAAAAATGAAAAGCTATCGAATTGAATAGAAAGATCATGTTGAATGATAGGCGATGCACAGCAATTGCAGGTACAAAATGGTGAACAATGATCGATATCCTTTGGATGCTGATGATCACCGGTGTTTTGAGTCATCTCAATTGTCTGCACAGCATGATCCTCAGGCAGATCAATGCAAGGAATTGCAGTGAGCGCTATGATGTAAAAAGATAATATGCAGGCTAAGATTCTCATGTCAGTTTGCAAATATAAACGATAAAAGTGAAATACAGAAATAAAATTGGAAAGTAATCTATTGATGGTTATAAATTCAACATTGAGCCTATTCCGAAAAGTCAATGAAATTAAAAGTAAAAAGGAATTCATTACTTTGAATCCCTTTTCATAATTTTATTTTACAGCTTGCCGGTCATACTGGCAACAGCTTGGCAGCGCCTCAAATGATTTTGCACCCGCTTTGTGCAGCGGAGTATCATGACCCACTTTGGCAATGGCAGCTTCTACTTTATCAAGCGAAGTTTTCGAAGCATCAAAATCGACCACCATTTCTTTGGTGTCCTTGTTCCAGTCGGCTTTGCTTACACCTTTCACTCCCAAGGCAGCTTTTTCAACACGCTTTTCACACATGCCACAGTTTCCATCAACTTTAAATTTCTCACTCTTGGTTTCTGCATACAAATTCTGGATTCCCAGCATCAACATGGCTGAGAACAATAACACAATCGTCTTTTTCATTTTCATTGATTTTAAATTGTAAAACTTTTATTTATTTTGAAGCCATTAAATCGGCTTTATAACCTGCAACTTTCATTACCTCTATAATCACCTCCGGATTAAGACCTGTAGCCTCAACGGTCAGTATTTTCATAGGGTTTGCAGTATCTACGCTCCATTTAACGATTCCCTTTACCTGATTCAGGTGAGGCGTTACAGTGGCAATGCAACCGCCACAGTTCACATTTGTTTTAAATTTTAACGTTTCCATATCGAATTTATTAATGATTAAGTTTTATAAACTTCAGTCTTAGACTATTGCTTACCACCGATACCGAGCTGAGCGCCATCGCTGCACCGGCAATCATCGGGTTGAGCATGAATCCCCAGATGGGGAATAAAATTCCAGCCGCAATAGGAATACCGATAATATTATAGATAAAAGCCCAGAACAGGTTCTGATGAATGGTGTTAACCGTCAGTTTCGATAAACGGATAGATTGGCTGATCAACTGAAGGTCTGAGGAGATAATGGTCATCTTGGCCACATCCATTGCTATATCCGAACCTTTACCCATGGCTATGCTAACATCAGCCTGGGCAAGGGCCTGAGTATCATTGATACCATCGCCCACCATGGCCACCACTTTTCCCTGTTTTTGTAACTGCTTAACAAACTCAGCTTTATCGGAAGGCATTACTTCAGCCCTGAAGTTTTTCACACCCACCTTTTGCGCCACAGCCCTTGCTGTTTGTGCATTGTCGCCGGTAAGCATATACACTTCAATGCCCTGATTTTGCAAATCCATAATCGCTTTTGCTGAAGTCTCCCTGATTTTATCTGCAATAGCAATTATTCCTATTAGTTCATTGTCGCGGGCAAAACATACCACTGTCTTCGCCTCATCCTGCCAGGCGTTGATATGTGCAGAACTTGCTTCAGAAATAATCACCTTGTTATCGGCCAGCAATTTTTGATTACCCACCATGTAAACCTTGGCGTTATAATTGGCAATCACCCCTTTCCCGGTGATACTTTCAAACTTATCAAGGGCTATGTGTTGGTGAATAGTACTTTTTAATGAAGCCTTTACAGCCTCAGCCAATGGATGTTCCGATTGTGATTCAATGGCAAATAGTATCTGCTCAAGTTCCGTTTTTTCATTTTCAGCAACATTCCAAACCATATCCGTTACAACAGGTTTGCCTTCAGTAACAGTTCCTGTTTTATCAAGCACAATGGCATTCACTTTATGCGCCCGTTCAAGGCTTTCGGCATCTTTGATCAGGATTCCGTTTTCGGCGCCTTTACCCATTCCAACCATGATAGCGGTAGGTGTTGCAAGTCCCAGGGCACAGGGGCAGGCAATCACGAGCACTGAAACCATTGCCAGTAAACCCTGGGTAAAGGCATTTTCACCGCCCAAAATCATCCAGGCGGCAAAACTTATTACTGAAATTGCCATTACCACCGGAACAAATATACCAGCCACTTTATCCACCAGCCTTTGCATGGGTGGTTTACTACCCTGGGCTTGCTGAACCATTTTAATGATCTGGGCCAGAATAGTTTCGCCTCCTACTTTTTGAGCCACGAAAACAAAACTTCCTTTCTGATTGATGGTTCCTGCAAATACCTTCCC
>Ga0123338_10004362_pt1 | contig 12393 bp, 12 predicted proteins | sample grotaG_FD_89793 | JGI IMG/M metagenome (GOLD analysis project Ga0123338, IMG submission 89793) | Glacier valley bacterial and archeal communities from Borup Fiord, Nunavut, Canada, to study Microbial Dark Matter (Phase II) -... | ecosystem: Environmental > Aquatic > Freshwater > Ice > Glacier ... | reverse complement strand
TCTACCCTTCTTCCATCTAGTGCACTTTGCACTTGGTTATATTTATTAGTAAAAAGCTGATAAGATGGTTCAACTTTTTTACTGTAAATATTTATAGCTTTATCAACAGCAGAATCATCACTATATTTTTCATCGCTTGATAATGTGTTAATAATTGCATTTTCATTTTGAATTAAAGTCTGTGTAGTTGCAAAAAAACCATTAATGCTTACTTTTAAAGAACTTTCTTCAGTATAATTTTTTGCAATTGATATTATTTCATTTTTGCTATCGTTCAATTCGATTTTTTCAATTGCTAAAAGCCTGTCTTTGTTTTTTTTATCTGGCTGATATATCCAGGCGTTTGAAAGTTTAACCGATTCGTTTACTAAAAAGCTAAAATCCTTAAGTTTTATTATAAGATTTGTATTAGACTGAGAAATCTCTTCATCAATTGTTTTTAATTTTTGCAAATTATAAAATATTACTAAGCCAGAAAGAAGGGAAACAAACATGATAATCACATATCCTGAAGCAATTTTTTTTGACAATGGTAGATTTGAAATATAACTCATACCTTAAAAAAAATTTATTTACTTTAATTAAAAGTCCAATATAAATTTATTCTACAATTAATACTACTTTAAAACCATCAGCATTGTTAATTGATTAATATTAATAAAATCAATGGCAGCTGGTTCTGAGTTTACAAACTAAATATTATATTTATTTTAAAAATGTATATTTAAATTATTCTGTAATTGTTATTTGTGTACCAACGTCAATATTTTCCCAAAGTTCATCCATTTCATCATTAGTAACGGCTATACAACCATTAGTCCAATCAACAAAGCGGTGAAACTTTCCAACCCATTTCCAATTATCAGGTATGCTATGAATTAAGATATTTCCACCTGCGGTTTTATTAAGTTTTTTTGCATTTTCAATATGCTTTTTATCAGGATATGAAATCACAAAACCTTTATAATAAATACTTTTTTTTCTTTTCTCATTTAAAAAGTATTTTCCTTCTGGGGTTTTCATATCTCCTTCAAATTCTTTATCGCCTTTTGGCTGCTTTCCTAAAGAAATATGGTATATTTTTAACAACGCATTTTCTTCTGAATACACCATCATTCTTCTTTTATTTTTTGAAACATTTATAAATTTTATTTTTTTATTAGAAGGTAATTGCTTTTCAGGAAAAAAATAGTAGGCGGTTAAAATAGATAAAATTGTTATAATTACGATTAAAGTCCATTTCATCATTCTAAGATTATCTAATTTAAGTAATTTTTATTTGATAAATTATTGCAACGAAATTCTATCAATTTCTTTCCAATTCATTCTTAAACGCCAATCTTTCGGATAATAGTTGGTAATTTTATTACCTGATTTTTTTATCCAACCTAAGTTGATTTTCTTATAAGCAATTAAAATCCAGCCCGTTGCAGTATCTGAAACTGCAATATCCTCCCTTTTCAAAAATTTATGGGCAGTTTCTAAATCAACATCTTCTACTTGAAAAGTTTTTATATTTATATCTTTAAACAATGCTAAATCCGGTAAAGGATTTGCTTGGGTTCTTATTATTTCAGCCAATTCAACTCCTGCATGCACTACATAAAGTTGTTGGTAAATCCTTTCAGCTGTTTTATAAAATCCTTCAGGAAATAAAATTATTTTTTCTTCTATTTTTCCTTTAAACCAATTATGAGAGTTTTCTATCCAATTTGGTAGGAGATCAATATCGTTTTTACTTGCCTTATTTAAAAGTGATTTTTGATTTGTCTTTACATTCTTTCTTCCATTATTTTCTTTTTTTATGAAAGCAGCCATAAATAATCCTTCACCTTGCAACCGTTGAGGGTAAAACCTATATCCATGAATATCTTCTTCAGTAATTTCACAAATATTCCACTCTTGTGGGATAGGAATTTTAATTATTTCAACTTCATAGTTTTTGCTTACCCATTTTAATATTTCTTCGTTTTCTTCTTTATTATAAGTGCAGGTACTATAAATAATTACCCCATCTTCTTTTAAACTTCCCCACACATCATGAATGATTTTTTTTTGTCTTTCTGCACATTGTTGAATATTTTTTAATGACCATTCTTCCATTGCCGAAGGATCTTTTCTAAACATCCCTTCTCCAGAACACGGAGCATCAATCACAATCACATCAAAGAAATCTGGTAAGGATTCAAAACTTTTTGGATCGTTGCAGGTAACCATTACATTGCCACTTCCCCATTTACAAATATTTTCTGCTAAAATATGCGAACGTTGACGAATAATTTCATTAGAGACTAATAAGCCATCATCAGGCAGTAAGGAGGCAATTAATGTGCTTTTTCCTCCTGGTGCTGCACATAAATCTAATACTATGGGTTGATCGTAAGTTGGTAAAATTTTTTTTAAAAATTGTTCAAGAAACATTGAACTTGCTTCCTGTACATAATAGGATCCTCCATGCCAAAGCGGATCAAATGCAAATGATGGTCTTTTATCTAAATATAATCCCGTGTCGCACCATTTAACATTATTAATGGATTCTGAAATATAACTTGCTTTCGCCTTATTTATTCGAATACTTGTTGGTGATGGTTGCGCATGCGCTTTTAAAAATAAATTATATTCCCCAGGCAAAATATTTTGCATATTATTACTAAAATCCAAGGGAAAGTTTGGAAAAGCCATATTTAAAATTTATTTCAAAGTTATACTAAAATTAAATTGACACTTAATAAAAATTTTTCACAAATAATTATTTTAGATTTTATTTTAAAATTTAAAATAAAATTGAATCTGTACAGTTTTATTAATTTATTAAAATTTCGAGAAAACCTTTAAAATTAATAGTGTCCTACAAGGATTTTAATGTCAGGTTTTGATTACCTAGTAGATTTTTATAAATTGCGCACTAATTTGAAAAAATCTAGCTCAAAAGTATTTTAATTGGACTTGAAGGCATATCATTTAAAAATGAACGGAAATTTAGAGTGATTCTGTTGTGACCATGAAAGAAAATATTGATTTGAGCAATCTGCCAGCACATATTGCCGTTATAATGGATGGAAATGGAAGATGGGCGAAAAAGCAAGGAATTGCCAACCGAGTGTTTGGTCACAAAAATGCTATTAAAGCAGTAAGAGAAGTTACAGAAGGATGTGCTGAACTTGGGTTAACACATCTAACATTATATGCTTTTTCAACAGAAAATTGGGAAAGACCTCGTGCAGAAGTAGAAGCTCTAATGGAATTATTAGTACATACTATTAAAGATGAAATTTCAACTTTAATGAAAAATAATATTCGTCTTTCAAGCATAGGTGATAGGAACAGTTTGCCAAAAAGATGTCGTGAAGAACTAGATGAGGCAATGGGGCATACTAAAAATAACACTGGTTTAACCTTGGTTTTAGCTTTAAGTTATAGTGGTAAATGGGATATTATAGAGGCAGCAAAAAAAATAGCCCTTCAAGTAAAGAACAATAATTTATCAATAGAAGAAATTAATGAAACCTTGTTCGAACAAAATTTACAAAGCAATTATTTACCCCCAGTTGATTTAATGATAAGAACAGGAGGAGACCATCGTGTAAGTAATTTTTTACTTTGGCAATTGGCCTATGCTGAGTTGGATATTATGGATGATATTTATTGGCCAGATTTTAGAAAAGAGCATTTATATCAATCAATAGTTTCTTTTCAACAAAGGGAAAGGCGTTTTGGAAAAACAAGTGAACAATTAGCTAAATCAAAATAAAATATTTACATCTTTTTGAGCATCATTAAATTTTGAATAAGCATCTATCTCAACAATTGAATATTAATAGTTTAGCCAAAGGCTTTACTTTTTTCCTTAGTATGAAAAAACCTTTTTTTATTGCCCTTGTTTTATTTTCGTCAATTACTGCCTTTGCTCAAATCCCTAAGTTCGGTAAACCAAAGAATTTATTTAATACCACTCCAACAACTACAACCGATGGACCATTTAGTTATGATAAGCCAAGGGAATATGAAGTGGCTGAAATAAAAGTAATTGGTCATAAATTTTACAGTCCTGATGCAGTAATTTCTGTAGCTGGTATAAGAGTTGGAGATAAAATAAATATTCCGGGTTTGGCCATTAGTACTGCGATAAAAAAAATATATGATCTTGGTATTTTTAGTGAAATTGATATTGAAGCAAGTAAAATTGAAGAAGATAAAATTTATCTAAACATTATTGTAAAAGAACGGCCACGGTTAGCAGAATTTATCTTTAAAGGAATAAAAAAAGGTCAAGTAACTGATTTAAAGGAAAAAGTTAAATTTATTAAAGGTCAAATTGTTAATGATAGCAGGATTAAGAATCTTCAATTGACAGTAAAAAAATATTTTTTAGAGAAAGGTTATTTCAATACTATAGTTACCATAAGCCCGATTACAGATACTGTTAGAGCGAATAGTGTAGTTTTAAAAATTAATATAGACAGAGGGAGAAAGGTTAAAATTCATAAGATAATACTTAAAGGAAATAAAGTATACACCACTAAAAAGGTATTTAAGAAATTAAAAGAAACGAAACAAAAACAATTTGGAAGAATTTTTAAACCATCAAAATTTGTATTAACTAAATACGAAGAAGATAAATTAAAACTTATAAAATATTATAATTCTCAAGGTTATAGAGATGCAAGAGTTGTTTCTGATACATTTTATCGATATAACAATAAAATGATCAACCTTGAATTGAACCTTGAAGAGGGCAGGAGGTATTTTTATAGAAATATTACCTGGCAGGGAAATTATCTTTATACATCTGCACAACTCTCTCAAGTGCTTGGAATAAAAAAAGGTGATATTTATAATATTGAAGACCTGGAAAAAAGATTACGTTTTAAAACTTCACAAGATGATATTACATCATTATATATGGATAGGGGTTATCTTTCTTTTGATGTAAACCCTACTGAAGTAGCAGTTGAAGGAGATTCGATTGATATAGAAGTGAGAATGAGTGAAGGAAAACAATTTGATATTAATAGGATAATTGTAAGTGGAAATACCAGAACCAGTGACCACGTTATATTAAGAGAAATTTTAACAATTCCTGGCGAAAAATTCAGTCGATCTGACATTATTCAAACTCAACAAAGATTATCTTCTTTGGGATATTTCAATCCCGAAAAAATAGATATACAACCTATCCCAGATATTCAAAATGGGAAAGTGGATATTCATTATACTGTTGAAGAAAGGCCAAGTGATCAAATAGAACTTTCTGGAGGTTGGGGTGGTTATTTTGGATTTGTTGGTACATTAGGTTTAGTTTTTAATAATTTTTCTGCAAGGAAAATTTTTGATATAAAAGCATGGAAACCTGTTCCGCATGGTGATGGTCAAAAATTATCAGTTAGGTTTCAAGCAAATGGTAAACAATTTCAAACTTATTCTTTAGGATTTACTGAGCCATGGTTAGGAGGTAAAAAACCAAATTCTTTAAGCATTAGTTTAAGTAGAACCATTCAACATTTACAAAGTAGTAGTATTTTCGGTAATCGTTTTAATCCTTATGGCGGTTTTGGTGGTAATCAAGGATATAATCAATATGGGTCTGGAAGTGCAGGATCATTAAGCATAACTGGAGTTTCTATAGGTTTAGGTAGAAGGTTGCAAAAACCTGATCCATATTTTAATTTATCAAATTCTATTTCTTTCCAGTTATATAACTTAAAAAATTATAATGTTGGTTTTCCATTTACAACTGGTAAAGCACACAATCTTTCATTTATTACAACATTATCCAGATATAGTTTAGATCAACAAATTTTCCCAAGGGGTGGCTCAAGCATAACTTTGAGTGTTGCATTAACTCCTCCATGGTCAAGTTTTAAAGGTACAGTTTCAGAAAAAGATAATTTAGCCCATCCTGAAAATCAATATAAATTAGTTGAGTATCATAAATGGATGTTTGATGGAAGTTGGTTTTCTGCAGTGTTTGGAAAATTTGTTCTAAATACAAGAGTACATATGGGTTTTATCGGAAGATATAATAACAATACAAGTTTCTCACCATTTGAACGTTTCACCCTTGGAGGAACAGGTTTAGTAGGTCAAAATTTTGCATTAGCGCGTGATATTATTCCTTTAAGAGGATATAATAATAATGTTCTTAACCCAATAACCTATATAAACGGCACTACAAGTGGCCCTGCTGTTCAAGGTGGAATAGTATATAATAAATATGTTATGGAGTTAAGGTATCCAGTTTCATTAAATCCTTCTGCTACTATTTTCGTATTGGCATTTATGGAAGGTGGAAATACCTGGGCTAACTTTCAGCAATATAATCCTTTTAAAATTTACAGGACTGCTGGTATTGGAGCAAGAATATTTATGCCAGCATTTGGTATGATTGGTATTGATTATGGTAAAGCATTTGATATGATACCAGGTCAGGCCGATGGTGGAAGGCAAACATTTCAGTTTACTATTGGTCAACAGTTAAGGTAATTTCACATAGAAATAATAAAATTTTCTAAATATTTAAAAATTATATTTAATGAAAAGCTTATTTATTTTAATATTCGTTTTTTATTTTTCAATACCAAGTATTTGCTTTGCGCAAAAATTTGGATATGTAGATACTGAATATGTCGTAAGTAAATTACCAGATTACAATAAAGCTCAAAGTGAAATTGATGCTCAATCAACAAAATGGGAAAAGGAAATTTCTGGAATGTGGGCAGAAATTGATAAAATACAAGAAAGTTATAGAACGGAAGAAATATTACTTACGGATCAATTAAAGGCCGAAAGGAGAAAAATTATTGACGATAAAAAGAAAGCTGTTACAGAATATCAAAAAAAAGTTTTTGGTTATCAAGGTCTTTTATATCTTAAAAAGCAAGACATAATGAAGCCATTGCAGGATAAAATTTTTAATGCAATTCAAAAAGTATGTAGAGCCAAAAAATTAGATTTCCTTTTTGATAAAACCAGTGATTGTTTGGTAATGCTATACACAAATCCTACTCATGATTATACTGATTATTTAATGGAATCATTAGGAATTAAAGATTCTGAACAAAAACCCAATAAATAATTTATAGCTGGCATGTAATTTGTAAACACCATTATATTAGAATTTTAAAAAATAAATATTAGTTTTACAAGCTTTTTAATTTTACATAAATATTTTTAATTAATCACTATTCCCGAACATGAATTATCAAACAGTATTAAAATCCCTAGTTGCTATTTTATTTTTTGCAGGCCTTTCATCTCAGGCTCAAACTGTTAAATTAGGTTATGTGGATGGGGCAAATGTTTTTAGCCAATTACCTGAAGTAAAAAAAGCATCATCTGATTTGGAAGCTTATGGGAAACAATTGCAAAAAAGTATAAAAGACCAAAATGATAATCTAGCAAAAAGATACGAAGAATATCAAAAAGCAACTGCAGCAGGTACTATTACGCCTGCAATGAAAGACGCTACGGAAAAAGAATTAAATGCTATGAATGAGAAGGTTCAAATTATGCAACAAGATGCACAACAACAAATGCAAAAGAAACAAGAAGAAATGATGAAACCTGTTGAAGAAAAGATTCAAAAGGCGATTCGTGAAGTAGCAAAAGAAAATAATTTTACACATGTTTTTAATAAAGAAGTATTATTATATTCTCTTGATACTGATAATATTACTAATTTGGTTTTGAAAAAATTAGGTGTAACACCAGGTGCTATTGTAACACCAACACCTACTGTGCCAAAAACAACTGTAACTCCAACACCAAAAAAATAAACATTAAGTAAAATTTTTATAAAAAAACCTTTCCAAATTATGGAGAGGTTTTTTTGTTTTTAAGAGTATTTAATCTCTCAATGTCGATAAAAGGATTTTATCTAAAACCAAAACAGAAAAAAAATATATATTTATTTTTTTTATTATAAAATGCAAAAAATTTTATCAAAAATAATTATTGGTATGGTTCGCTTTTATCAACTTGCCATATCTCCTTATTTTCCAAAAAGCTGCCGTTACCATCCAACATGCTCACAATATATGATTGAAGCGATTAAAGAGTGGGGATTTTTAAAAGGTATATGGTTAGGTATAAAAAGAATTTTAAAATGCCACCCATGGGGTGGGCATGGTTTTGACCCTGTTCCACAAAATAAATTTAAGCATTAGTTAATTGAATTAATATTTAATCATACATTGTCATAATAAATTTCAAATATTTACGAAATCTTAATGCTTGAAATTCTTATAATTAAATATTTTAAAAGTAAAAGAAAAAAAAGCTTTATATTTTTATGGAATTTAAACAAATTAAGCATCTTTATAAAAATTGACTTGAATAAAGCTTGACTATTGTAATATTCTAAGAAACCCAAATTATAGTTTAATAATTTTTAATATTTTCAAGCCAAAAAGTATAAGATTTTTAATATTAAATATTTTTTGTTTCGTTATATTCACTTATTTTTGAAAATATTTTATTTTGAAAAATCAATAGGTTGATTATTTTTACAAGCATTAACTAAACTTTTTATAAACTAAATATCTCTCTGTAACCTTAAAAATTAGTATTTACAATGGCACAAACGACACCATCAAGCACTGCATCAAAAACACCAACTGCCCCAAAAAATCAAGCAGGTTCTAACGCTGGCTCTTTTGCAGTAATAGCAATTATAGTATTACTTATTTTAAGTATTTGTATTTGGAAATTTTACATGGGCGATCCCTCACATTTTGAAGGTGGAGATCCAGTAAAAGGCCATCCAATTGATGCAAACTTACCTGGTACAATTTACAAAGGAGGTTTCATCGTACCTATTTTGATGACTTTCTTATTAACAGTTATTACCATTTCAATTGAAAGAATTTTTACATTAATGAAAGCGAAGGGTAGGGGATCAGTTCCTGCATTTGTTCGTAAAATTAAAGCTTACTTAGATGCTAATGACATTGCAGGTGCATTAAAAGAATGTGATCGTCAACAAGGTTCAGTTGGTAATGTTGTAAATGCTGTTTTACATAAATACCAAGCAATGCTAAATGAGCCAAGTATGGATAGAGAACAAAAAACGATTGCTATCCAAAAAGAATTAGAAGAAGCAACTGCTTTAGAGTTACCGATGTTAGAAAAAAACCTTGTTATCATTGCAACTTTAGCTTCTATTGCTACATTGGGTGGTTTGTTAGGAACAGTATTAGGTATGATTCGTGCATTCGCAGCTCTTGCTCAAGCAGGTGCTCCTGACACTGCAGCTCTTTCAACAGGTATTTCTGAAGCTTTGATCAACACTGCGTTTGGTATTGGTACTTCTGCTTTAGCGATTGTGATGTACAATTATTTCACAAGCTATATCGATTCATTGACTTATTCAATTGACGAAATTGGCTTTAGCATTGTTCAAAACTTTCAATCTAAAGTTCCTGCATAATCCTAATATTGATTAAAATATAAAAGGGTTTTTTGAAATCCCCCTTTATTATAACATTTAAAAATAAACTTTATGTCAAAAGTAAAAGTTAAAAGGCAAAGTGTTTCTTTAGACATGACAGCCATGTGTGATATGGCATTCCTTCTTTTGACTTTCTTCATGCTTACTTCCAAATTTAAGGAGGATGATGCCTTGGCAATCGATACCCCTTCTTCAGTTTCAACAACAGTAATCCCGGATACGGACATGATGCTGATTGAAATTGATAAAGAAGGCAAAGTAATATTTGGTGTTGACAGGCAGAGAACGCGCGTAGAAATGCTTAAACTAATGGGTGATAAATATAAGCAAAAATTTAATGAAGATGAGCTTAATTTATTTGCCAGAATCACAAATTTTGGTGTTCCAATTGGGCAAATGAAACAATACCTTGCCTTAGATAGAAGCAAAAGAAATAAGTATATGCCAGGTATACCAACTGATTCAACTAATAATGAATTAAAAGATTGGATATATTCGGCACGTAGGGCTAATCAAAATGCTTATTCGAAAGCAATGAAAATAGCCATAAAAGGTGATCAGGATTCCAAATCACCCATCATTAGGCGAGTGATAGCTACCTTGCAGGATCAGGAAATTAATAAATTTAATTTCATTACTGATTTGGAAGAACAGCCAGCCGATGCAGTACGAAGAAGAAATACGGCACCAACTCATAAATAGTGTTTTTAAAAATATTAATACTTTAAAAATATACAAACATGGCAGAAATTAGCACTGGTGGTAAAGGCGGCGGCGGTAAAACCAAGAAAGTCTCAACCAAAATTGATATGACCCCAATGGTTGATTTGGCATTTTTATTAATTACTTTCTTTATTATGGCTACTACATTAAGCAAGCCAAAAACAATGGAAGTGAATATGCCTGATAAACCAAAAGATGAGCAAGAAAAAAAACCACCTCTTAAAGAATCTAATGCTTTTACAATTTTATTAGGTAAGGGAAATAAGATTTATTATTATAGTGGAATCAAAGAACCAAAAGTAGAAACAACAAATTTTTCAGGAATCAGGAAAGTAATTTTTGAAAAAAATAGAAATCCTGATTTAGTTATCATCATTAAATTTGCTGATGAATCTAAATATGGGAATTTTGTTGATATTCTTGACGAAATGGCAATTACAGGGTCTAAGCGTTATGCTGTAGTTGATATAACAAAAGATGATAAAGATTTGATGAAGAGAGCGGATGATGATAAGCTTTAAAATATTTTTATAAACGTTTATGGAATTTTCTATTTTTTGAATCATATAATAAAGACAATAAATCTTTATTAATATGGCTGAAATAGAAAATAAACAAAAATTAAAAAGTGGTGTGACCAAACGGGTTGCAACCAAAGTGGATATGACTCCACTTGTTGACTTAGCTTTTTTACTTATTACCTTTTTTATGTTGGCAACAACATTGGCTAAACCTAAGGTAATGGAACTAAATATGCCATTTGGTAATATAACAAGTCCGGTTAAACACGCAGTAACTTTGTTATTGTCTGATAAAAACAGTATTTATTATTTTTACGGTGTAGATGGTAGTAAAGCTAGAGTAACTAATTTTGATGGTATCCGTAAAGTTTTATTAAAGTATAATAAAACTTATCCTAATCTTTCAATTGTTATTAAGATGGATAATGAAGCAAAATTCGGAAATTTGGTAGATGCTTTGGATGAGATGGTTATTACCAATTCCAAACGATATTCAATTTCAGATTTTACTTTGGTTGATAAAGAGATTATTCGTTTATCAGATACCAATTGAACCCAAAAAGTTTATTTTAACTTAATAGGATATAAATTATTAATAAATTATAATTTAAAATCTATAATTAATTATTAAAAAAATCATGGCAGAATCAATAAATATGACAAGTCCTTCTCCTATGAACCTTGGTAGTGTTCCAACGGATATAGATGATATCATCTTTTCTGGAAGAAACAAGGAATATGGAGCATATTTCCTGCGAAAACGATACGGAAGAAATATTATATTAGCCTCTATCATAGGCATCGGCTTAACAATAGTCGTTGTTGCAGGTGGGATTATTTCTAATATGCTTTCTGATCAGTTGGAAAAGGATAAAAAATTTAAAATGAATGAGGTGGAATTATTACCACCGCCTCCTATTAATCCTGATGAACCACCACCACCACCACCACCTGAAATACCACCGCCACCCAAAGTAGCGATGATTAAATTCTTACCTCCAGAAATAAAACCAGATAAGGAAGTTAAGCAGGAAGAATTACCTCCTCCAATTGAGGACGTAAAGGATAAACAGATTAGTACCATTTCGCAAGATGGTAATACTACAACTGATATAATTGTTGAACCAGGTAATGACAAAGGAGTAGTAGCAGAACCAGAAAAAGATCAAATTTTTACTGCTGTAGAAATTCAAGCAGCTTTCCCTGGTGGTTTTGAAAAGCTATCTAAATTTTTGCAAAATAATTTAAAATATCCTAAAGCAGCTCAGAGAGCGAATGTGAAAGGAAAAGTTTTTTTATCTTTTGTTGTTAATAGTCAAGGTAAAATTTCTGATATCAAAGTGTTAAAAGGTATAGGATTTGGTTGTGATGAAGAAGCGGTTCGTGTAGTTCAATCTATGCCAGCATGGACTCCGGGTAAACAAGGTGGTAGATCTGTTTCATCAAGATTTACATTGCCTATTAGCTTTACCTTACAAGAATAAAATTTTTGATTTATAAAAAAAGTCCCAGCAAAATATGTTGGGACTTTTTTTATGATTAAAATTTACTCTACGAATTTTTATAATTAAAATATTGAAATAGGCGTTTAATTTATAAGGGTAATTTGCCGTTTACATAACGAAAACAACATTTTTTGCTCTTATGATTTGTCACTTTATGATTTGACGCAAAAAGTAACCAAAAAAGTCAAGAAATTCC
>Ga0123338_10004357_pt1 | contig 12402 bp, 9 predicted proteins | sample grotaG_FD_89793 | JGI IMG/M metagenome (GOLD analysis project Ga0123338, IMG submission 89793) | Glacier valley bacterial and archeal communities from Borup Fiord, Nunavut, Canada, to study Microbial Dark Matter (Phase II) -... | ecosystem: Environmental > Aquatic > Freshwater > Ice > Glacier ... | reverse complement strand
TGGTAAGGCGAAGGCAAAATCTTCAATCAAATCTATCTCTGTACGGCTACCAAGGCGATCGAGTAGACCGTCGGCGATGCTGAAGATGCCGGGACGGAGGTTTTCAACCATTTTTGGAGAGAAAACTTTGTTGACTAAAGTCCGCAGCCGCGTGTGATCTGGTGGATCTCGAAAGACCATCCAGTTGCTCACCATCGATCGCAAACCTTTAAAAGCTGGCGGAACTGGTGAGCCTTGACCGTCGTCTCGGACTTTTGAAGCCTCGCGCCCAAATTTAGGACTCTCTAGCACCTGCATTACATCTTCATAACGGAAGAGATACCAAGCACCTCCGAGTCGCGGGTTTGGAGAGACTCCCCAATGTACTGGGTCTTGCTCGCGGTAGCGACTGTAATATGTATAAGGATCGGCGATGACTTCTGGTAAAAACGGATTCAGTTTTTCAATTGTCGAAGTTGTCATTATTATCCTTTGATTATTATTGGAAAGCTTCTAGAGGCACAAGTTTTAATGGATTCTTCAGTTCAGCTAGCATCCGCGTCATCTGGTCGCGTCCTTGACTTTGAACTCTGGCTACAGATGGTCTAGACTCCAATCGCCGGACGTAATTTGTCAGGAACGAAAAGTGGTTGTAGTTGTAAACCATCCGCAGGTAGGCGAGGGTGGGAGCGGCGGCGCAATCAGCTAATGAGAATTCTTCGCCTCCGAGCCAGGTACGATTCGCTAGTTTTTCATCAAGTAAAGCGAGGGCTGTTTCTAATAGTCTCTTGGCTTTCACAACTTCTTTTTTACCCTGCTCTTCTTGTGGAAGTTGAGAATCAGTAAACAGGGCTTCGCGTCCAGCGTTGATGTACACATCAATTATTCTTTCTAGCATCCGCACTTCTAGGGCTTGTTCTCTTTCAGTAGGAATGAGGGGAGATGTATTGGGTAATTTTTGGTCGAGGTATTCAATGATGATGTTTGCCTCAAATAAAACATGTCCTTTCTCTGTAACCAGGGTGGGTACTTTGGTGAAAAAGTTGATGTGCATATACTCTTCGCGGGCTTGAGGGTCAAAAAGATTTACGGAAATTGGGATGAAACGAGCTTTCTTTTCAAACAGGGCGATGAGAACTCTTTGAGAATAGGATGATGCTGGGGCGTAGTAAAGTTTCATGACTTAGTTATCAGTTATCGGTTGATAACTCCATAGGGAAGGACAAAATGGATGTATGCATGAATTAACTGATAGCTATGAACCAATAAAGCACCCCCGGACTCGGTTAATCAAATCTGTTGGGTCAACAGGTAGGCTGTCACCTCTCCAAGCTACGTGTCCGTCAGGTCGCACTAAGACATAGGCGCGTTCATAAAGCTTGGCAATTTCGGGGTTGTCGATGTGTTGGCTCATGAGAGGTACGCTTTTTTCTTGGCATACCTTGACAAATGTATCGACTCCTTGTGAAGAGTTGAAGTACATCAGCACAAAAGAGTGACCGAATAAATCGAGGGTAGATTTACCTGGTGCTAACCAGGCGTGGGGGGCGCGATCGCCTGGGTAACTACTTTGTTGCCACTGGTGGGGATCGTTGGTGGGGGGGATACCGTCGGGAATAATGGTAGGAGAAGAGTAGCGGTAGCCGAAGTGAACTCCTGGTGCGTCGAACTCGCGCTTGACGTTATTGCGTTCCATACCCTCTGCCATTGAGGCGCGAATCTGCTCGCCTTCCGGAGAGTCGCTCATGATTACTGGTGGGATGCTGCGTTTTTGGGTGCGTTGTAAGTTGGCGTTTGCTTCTTCCATGTTTCGCACTGCGATTGGACGCCGCTCGATTTCATAGGTGTCGAGTAGTTTTGGATCTGCCCAACCTTTAATTGTGGCGGCGAGTTTCCAGCCGAGGTCAACTGCATCACCGATGCCTGTGTTCATCCCGAAGCCGCCGGAGGGTGATAGTGTATGGGCACAGTCGCCGACAAAGAAGATCCGTCCGGAGCGGAAATGGTCTGCTACTCGGTGAGTGAGTCGCCACTGCACATTGGAAACTATCTCGAATGGGGTATCTATTGAGATGGCGGCTCGGATGGCTGATTCGGGTTCGTGGATTTCACCGTCTGCAAGGGGTTTTAAAATTAGGCGATACAGCGAGTGTCCGTCTACTGAACGCAATGGTTCTTGGATAATTGGGTTGACTAAATAAAAGACCATTGCATGGCGCTTACCTAGTTGAGTTGCTAGTTCTGGTGCTCTGAAAACTACACTCTGAAATACTTGGGTGGGGTGGAAGGTGGGAGCGCCAACTCCACAGAGTTTGCGGATCATGCTGCGGGCACCATCGCAAGCTACTATGTATTGGGCATGGATTGTTTCTGGAGATTCGGTTTGCAGGTTTGTTACTTGGGCTTGAGTGCCTTCAGGAGTTTGCTCGAAGCTATCTAAGCGAGTTAGTAGCCGAAGTTGTCCTTGGGGATATTGTCCTAAGTAATTTACGAAGATTGGGGCAAACCAGTTTTGTGGGCAGACTTGTTCTGGTTCTGGTGTGTAGTCAGGTAGGGCGCGATCGGCGTATGAGGGAAAGTGGGCGCGGTATATTTCGTGTCCGCCAACTGTTGTGACCCAGGCAATATCTAGGGTATGGTCTGCTGGCCAGCCGGCATTGCGGATCTGTTGGGCTATGCCCCAACGGCGGCAGAATTCCATTGAGCGCGGTCCGATGGTGCTGACTTTGGGGTCAACAACTACTCCGTCGCTCTGTTCTATGAGGATGCAATCTATACCTTGGTGGCGGAGTTCTACTGCCATTGCTAGACCGACTGGTCCGCCACCAACTATTAGGACGTCTGTTTTGATGTTGTTCATGGAATTAAAGGAATTTAATGGGTTAGGGTTTGGGGGTTGTTGGCTAGGTCTTTAAAGAATTTGGTGTAGAAGTCGAAGAGTTCGCAGATGTGGTTGGGGATGATTTGGCATTCTTGGGCGCGAGAGGAGAGTTGCTCGAATCGTCGGGAAATCACGTTCATGGCGATTTCGGGGGTGGGGATGTAAATGGGGGTTTCGATCTCGAAGGATGGTCCGGCTGTTTTGCCGCGTTTGCCTGAGGGCATACTCATTAATAGTTCGCCAAGAGGTCGCATCATTCCTGTCATAATGTCGATACCGGCGTTCATCAGTTTGGAGCGGCGCAAGCTACCTGTTGGCATTAAACCGAAGTGTTGCACCATTAGCTGGGTCATGAGAAAGTAACTTTCGTTAAATATCTCCATGACGGCGCGGGTTTGAGGTACGGTGACGATGTTGGTGTTGTAATCTCGCTGGTGGAGTGAGGGGTTACGTATGGCGGGATATGAGGGGTTCCACGGTATTTTGTCTCCTGTCAGGCGTAAGGTCATCTGCTCTTTGGATAGTGCATCTGCCAAACGACAGAATTGTTTGTAGTGCGATCGCTCAAAGTGGGGTGATTTGGCGTGACATCCTTCTCCCTGTTCGGTAATTAGGTCGATGGCGAAGAGGGCGCTGTTGAGGTCGTCTACCTGGAATTGGTAATCTGGGTGAACTTTATTAAAGTCATCGCGCAGGAATAAGCGGTGTTCGCCACCGACTTGACCTTTTTTGACGACGAATAAATCTGGGATAGTTTGCAATGCGGCGCGAATCTGGTGGTACAGTTCGCTTAAGGAACCGTAACCGTGCAGTTTGTTAACTGCTGGGTCGTTATTAGGTTCGTCGGCGAGATTTTCGGCTAAAAAGTCGGGCATCTCTAAGTGCATGAAGCGCTGTAGGGATGTGGTATTGAATGGTTCTAGAGCAAAGTCTACATCGATGGGAATGCGGTGGTTAAGTTGGCTGAAGTCGGGTACTCCTGAGTAGAAAGGTTCGCCAATTGCCATCAATATATTGTTGACCATCAAAAAGTGAATCATTTCTTCACGGGAAATTTCTAGTAACACTCCCCGCATTCCGTAACTTCGCACTTCTTTACCGTCACCACAGGCTAAATTTAGCTGTTCGGTAGTCCATAAACCCCGACGCACATATTCTTCACCAGTAACGTAGTTAGGAATAGAGTATCCTGCATAAACATATTGCAACATGACAGCTACTTCTAGTTCTGCTGCTTGTCGCAGGGCGCTGACTAATTCAGAGCGAGTTTGGATGGTGCGCTGAGTGTGTTTTGGTTCAGGTATTGTCGGGGGAATGTAGCCGACTTGCTGCTGATTTTGGAGGAACTTCCGCATGAGTGCTGTTTTGGGTTGGGACATATCTCGTGATGGGGGCATATAATAGGTTTTGTATTTGTTGCGCGGGTCGGACATCTGCCACATTAACCGTGCATACATTTTGACTTTGCACTGGTCGGCAAGACTGAAGACATCCACTTTCATGAATGAGAAACTAAATTCGTAAAAAGCCAGGATATGTTTGTAGATCAAGTTAAAATCTACAGCTTCATCAGGAATGTCTTCTAAGTGCCAGTCGTCACTCATCACCCGCACGGCAAAAAAGCCAGCACCTGACCAGAAGCCAAGTTTGTCGTCGTTGTCGTAAGCAATTTCCGCTTCATCTGGGTGATTGGGGTCACAAAGTATGTCAGGTTGAGCGGACAGCAGCACCCGTGCAGTTCCCGGTTTGGCACCGCGCAGGGACACCGATGCTCGTCCCTCGGAGTTGGTGGAAATTACAGATGTGGGCGCAAATCCCTTTTCCCCTTGGAAGTGGACGATTTCCATTTCGGAATTGCGGGGGAAGTGGAAAGTTTTGTCGGCGTTGGCAAGTTCGTTTTCAAACTCGTAGCGTAGTTGAGGGAAGGCTCTAGGGTTGTAAAATTGGCGCAGGTAAACTGCAACTGCTGCGGGACGCCCTCTGATAAAAGACCGTACTTCTACTTTGGCTGCATGGTCTTCGCCGTTCCAGTTAGGGAACTCAACGAACAGACAAGCGTCATCTATCTGAAGATTGATTTCTTGTTCTTGAAGTAGAATTTGCCGCTGTCCGTCAGGGGTTGTGCTGATGATGCACAGTCCTTCATCGTCTGGGTTTGCAAATGGTTCTACTAAAGGTACGTCTACAATTCCACTTGTGAGTTGATGCGCTTGTTGCTGGTAGGCATCTTTGGGTATCCGCGCTATCAGTCGTTGAGTGTGAACTGTACGCACTTCTAAGTCGCCGAGGTCGAGTTTGCCACCGATAGCGTGGGTGGGTCCAGGTCCTGGTTTCGTAGCGCGTCCGGTGCAGGGTACTGCCGTCACCATGTTCAAACTTACACCTTGCGGAGTAACTTGTAAAGTGAGGTTGGACAATCGCGGTTCTGTAATAGATTGAGGAGTTAGCAGCCGTCCGTGAGGATATGTGCTCAGTTCGTCTTTACACCATAATCCGATAGTGCCGTGTAGTGAATGGAATGTCGCCGAGTCGGGTTGATCTGGTGCGGACATATTACTAATACTGAATTGCACTACCAGTCCCAAGACATCGTCGCGATTCATTTCCCGGCGCAACATGGCTACTGTTGGTGAGTGGGCGACTTCTTCGCCCCACAGCAAATCTTCGGTTTTGGGAATGGCAAACTGATAAATAGCGGCTCGTTTAAACTCGTTGTTAAGACAGTGTTCGGGTAAGTCGCGGATATAATTGAAGTTCTGCCAACGCGCTAATTGCATACCGGCGATCGGTGCAGTGAGCATATATGGGACTTCGTGGGAAACTCCTTTGCGTCCAAAACCCAGTTGACCTAACATAATTGTATTGGTCCAATTAGAGGCTGGGTCGCATTCAAAGAAACGGGCGCGATTAAAACTTGTTTTGACGTATTCGTTGTGATGACCCCACAAATCAACGCTACGTCCTACTACTGGGTCGTTTTGGTCGATTTGTCCAAACTCGCGTTGAGTGCTGATAATTTGTGCTTCGATGGAAAAGTGACCGTTACCGCCAAAGTCCCACCCCATTGCCATACTCAGTGCCCCATTTTCATCTAATTGCCCTTGGGCGTTATATCGAGGTCCCAAATTGTGGAGGTATTCGTGGTACTCGGATGCGGGGCGGTTGTGGTCAACGGGTTTGCCATTCATGTAGACTGTGTTGGTACTTACATCCACCAGACCGTTTTTGTGTCCTGTAGGAGCGTGGATGCGGGCGAAACCCTGGAAGTGCAGGCGAGGAAAGTTTAAGATGCTCATATTTCATCACTTTGGACAACAAGGGGTGCAATGCTATTGTTCGTAGTTGCGATGCGCGCGGGCAATTGCGACTACGAACCCAAGTAGAAATATATAGAGGTGAGGGAATATAACTTATGCACTTGCGGGAATGAATTGGGAGGCGAGGTAGTCTTAATTATGTGTCTTATTTCAATAACCGTAATCGGGTGTTCCTAACGCTGAGGATGAAAACGGAAAAAGCCCCCGTAATTTATCGGGGGTTGGGGGGGGAACGCTGTTAAGACGTAGCTAAATGAACTGTATTGGGGAGGCGAATTGAGATTAAGCAGCTTGAAGAGCAAGGTACGGTTGATTTTGGATGTTGGCATTTTTGACGCGGGTAGGGGACACTGTGGTTACTACTGCAGGTTTGGCGGAGGCGATATCGTAGATGGCTTCGAGTGCTGACTCGATGGAACCTTGCAGCCATGCGGGATATTTGGAACAATGTTCGCCAGCGAAGAACAAGTTTTTTTGCGGTCTTGCGGCTTCGAGATAATTAATGGTGTGGTTGGATTCATCGGTCATATCGTCGCCCCAATGTACTGTGCATCCACCTGCACTCCATTTGTAGTTACCCCAAGCAATTGAGGCTACGTCTGCAACCATCCCGTCGGTTTGTAATTCTGGGTGAACTTTGCTGACTGTGTCTAATACATAGTTGTGGCGATCTGACTCAGACATATTTCCCAAGCGGACAGCATCGTCGCCGATGGTGTAGCTGGCGAGCATGACGCTACCACTTTGAGGGTTGAATTTCACGGAAGGATAGTAGGTTTGGCGGACGCCTTCACCGCTGAAGGATGCACCACCGTTGATGCCTTGTTTTTGCCAAAAAGCTTCTTTGGTGTGGAATGCGACTTTGGTGGCGGGACAATATATAGTGTTGTGGATTGAGTCGAGTTTGCGATCGTCAAAGCCACTTAACTCCATCTTTCTCAGGATTGAGAAGGGAATTGTGCATAATACATAGTCGCAACGGCGGGTATGTAGTTCGCCATTTTCTTGCCAATCAATTTCTGTGTGGTTGTCACGAACGCGCATTGCCACTACTTGTTGGTTGCATTGAATCGGCGCTGCAATTGATGCTACCAGACGTTGGATAATTTGATCCATTCCACCTTGGAGTTGCAATAAATCGTGACTGGTTTCGACGATGATGTCACTCATGAACAGATCCAAGGCTTTGCTGCAACGAGCGCGGAAACCGGGGTTAGAGGTGATAAAGGATTGTAGGTCAATCGTTTCGCCATCTTCGCTAAAATAAGGTTCTAAGTCTAGGCGTTCCAACTCGTCCATCAAATGTGATTTCAGGTCAGCGTCTAAACTTTCGCGCAGATTGCCGGGGGAGATGGTATTGACAATTGTCGTCAGCCATGCCGCAAATAACCGGGTGTTTTCACTGTAACGAGGATCTGTAAATATGCCTTGATAGCGTTCTTGGAATAAGCGTGGTGCGTCTTTCATCCGGAAAATATTTCCTTCGATGTTCATGAAAGCGTTTTGTTCTTCAAAGACTGTGACGAATTTGCACAGCTTGTCTGCCAATCCCATTTCTTTGACATAATGTAGTGTGTGTTGGTGGTCGCCGGGAATCCGCATCGCTCCGAGTTCTGCTAATGGTGCGTCAATTTCGTTACCGAAACGGTGTGTCCAGACTCGACCGCCAACGCGGGGGCTGCCTTCCATGATATCGACTGTGTGACCTAAGCGTTCTAGTTCGTAAGCTGCGACTAAACCGGCAATTCCTGCACCCAGGATGGTGATGTGTTTGCTTTCGGTGTTCGACAATTGGCTCATATCCAGCATGAATTTGGTGTCCATTTTAAATACCTCTTTTTACGTGTAATGATTTGGGGAAGTTTGGAAGATTGTGTTGAAGAAGCTTCGTTGCTGTGTTTCAGCCTCTTCATCTGTTACATACGAGGAGGGAAAATTTTTTATGCACGCACCCTGAAGCGATCGCACAGGAATTGACTGATGTCAGAGACCGAACGGAAGATGTATTCGTTATATATACGAAACAATGAAGATAAGGGCAATAACTACTGCCAAATGGACGATTGAGGAATATCACCGCATGGTTGACGCGGGGATTCTTAGCGATCGCCATGTGGAATTATTAAACGGAGAAATTATCCAGATGTCTGGCATTGCTCTGATGCGATCAATATAGTTAAAAACTCTGAGGTTGAGTAGTGCATAACTAGATTTTTTTACCACTAATAAACAGATAGTTCACCAAACACTCGTAAAATCACATGAGTTCCTCATTGTCAAGACAACCAAACCGCAAAAAGACCGACTCCATACAGATAGATGGAAATCTCTTCATCATTGTTTGTATCTCGCTCATCTCAATCCTGGGAGTAACGAGTATTAGTCCTGTAATGCCGACAATCGCCAAAGGTCTTAGCATTCCACCCCAACAAATTGGACTGATCATGGCAGTTTTTCTAATTCCGACTACATTTGGAGCTTTTATTTTCGGCGCATTAGCTGACCGTATCGGTATCAAAAAAATCCTTGTTCCTTCATTGTTAGTGTTTGGGTTAGCCGGAATTTTATGCGCCTTTGCCCAAGATTTCCGCAGTTTGCTTGAATCGCGGTTCTTGACAGGTGTTGGTGCTGCTAGTTTAGATACTTTAGAATTGACTATCATTAGCCATTTATATAGTGGCAAAATGCTCACGACTGCGATGGGGCTGAATGCTGCTGCGATCGGGATTGCTGCGACAATTTATCCGGTTATTGGTGGCGGATTAGCTGGGTTAAGTTGGAGGTATCCGTTTTTACTATCGGTATTAGCTCTTCCGGTAGCGTTTTTGATTGCCACAAAGCTCAAACTACCTAAGAAGCCAAAGAATACTGAGACTATTAATCTCCGCGTCTACCTCAAAAATACCTGGAACAGCATTAACAATCTACAAGTATTAGTGTTACTGTTTACGGTGTTTACTCTATTCATCGTTGAGTTTGCTGCCTGCTATACCTATATCCCCATCTATGCAGGAACTTATCTAAATGCTTCTGGTGCAGAAATTGGGATCATTATTTCCTCTTTCTCATTGGCTTTGGCTTTTACTGCTTCGCAATTAGGTTTACTGACACGTTGGATGTCGGAAAAAAGGTTAATCGTTATCGGTTGTCTTCTCTGTGGATTATCGGTATTGCTGATCCCGGCAATTCATAACCCTTGGTTGTTGACTGTTCCCTGCATTTTGTTTGGTGTAGGTCAAGCCTTTGCTTTTCCACCTCTGCAAGCAATGTTGGCAGAAATTGCACCAGAAGGCTACCGGGCTGGATTTATGTCGCTGAATGTGACAGTTCAATCACTGGGAAGAGCATTAGGTCCGTTGTTTGGTGGTATTGCCTTTGGTGTTTGGGGAGTCCAAGGAGTCTTTTATGCCTGTGCGGTTCTTGCCATCATCACTTCTGTCGTCTTTAGTTCGTTCCTAGCTTACAAAAGTCCGATAAGAGCACACAGCTAAAGTTGTAGAATTAATGTTCAAAGAAAAATGTTCATCTTCATTAGGGTCGAGAAATATGACGCTCGACCTTTTGAATCTGTAATTTCAGCAAAATGATACTCTATCTAGCTTTTTAATCCGCAAAATAGGAGGAAGTATGTTCAGAAAAATTTCCCAAACTATCAAAAATTTGGCATTAGCTCAAAAGCTAACGGTACTACTGTTACTAATCTTTTTAGGAGGAATTACCTTGAGTGGGATAGCTTTAGCTAATATCCTGAATTATAAAGCTCAAGCTGAAATTACCTCAAATGCTTCATTACTGTTTCAAACCTTAAACTCGGTTCGCTCTTATACAAATGACGAAGTGACTCCACATTTACAGGCGAGTTTAGGTGTTGATGGATTTTTACCGCAAGTCGTCCCATCTTATTCATCGCGCAAAGTCTTTGAAAGGCTGCGTAAAAACAATGATTTTTCTAAAAGTTTCTTGTATAAAGAAGCTATGCTGAATCCGACTAATATTAAAGATTTAGCAGATAGCTTTGAAAAAAATATCGTACACGGTTTACGTGATGCTAAAAGTCGGAAAGACATATCGGGATTTCGTTCTGTTTCGGCAGAAAAATACTTTTATATCGCTCACCCATTAGCCATAACTGATGCTACTTGCTTGAGATGTCACAGTACACCGGACAATGCACCCAAACAAATGATTCAAGTTTATGGTAAAGAAAATGGCTTTGGGTGGAAGTTGAATGAAGTTCTGGGCGCTCAGATTGTTTCTGTACCAATCAGTGAAGTTTTCCAGAAAGCACGGTACTCTTTTCTTGTCGTGATGGGTATTGTGACGATGATTTTTGCTCTTGCTATCTATATGGCTAACTTTTGGATCAAGCGGTATGTTGTCCGGCCAATCAAGCGCGTTGTCCGCGTTGCTGAAGCTGTAAGTACTGGTGACATGGAGGCTGATTTTGAGAAGGTATCCAACGATGAGTTAGGTAGTTTGGTGGAGGCTTTTACCCGGATGAAGTTGAGTTTGCTTATGGCAATTAGAAAATTGGAGCAGTACCGGACAGAAGACCGCCATCATTAAGATAAATTGTGAGTTTTATTCTTAATTATATATGGAGCTTGATTTCTGTAACTAGCTAGCTCGGACTGATGCTAACAATTCATCGATCCATTGAAGATCTTCTGGCGACAAAGCAGGTGGTGGTACACTGTGGCGATAATCAATTCGTGAAAAGTAGCGACCGCGTTCGTACACACCATTAAATATCTCTCGTAAAGAAATCATGAGTTCGGATTCTTCTGGTTTGAGTGGTAGTGGAAAATTTGGTAACATTTCCTGGAGCGTTAATCCGTAAAGGTCTGCGATCGGACGGGTATGTCCACGACCAACCAAAATTCGGTAAGCAGTTGGGGAATTGTTTCCAGTCATTGACATCGGTTTACCACCGCGAAGTAAATCTAACTCGACTAAATTAGTTGAGCTACCAAGAATTAAGGAACGCTTTTTTTCATAAGTGCTTCGACCGTCCCCAGTGCGCTTGTTTTTAGGGGATAAAATTTCAATTACAGTAATCACTTCGTCTGTGTCGATCGCTCTCACCTCTAAGTAGCGTTCGTTCACGATTTGAGGAACAGGTAATGTTACTTGCTGAGGACGTGCTTGCACCACTACCGATTCATTAGTTATCGACTCGGAAATTGGTACGGACTGGCGGAGGAAAACTGTAGCGTCTGGGATACCAATTAGTAAACCATCGTCTGAGTCACTTTGATAGGTTCTCTTTTCGACTTCTACATAATATTGCGAACCTAGTTGCGGTTCGATTGCATCAGCAATGGCTACTATCAATCGGCTATGGAAAGATGACCAAAAGGTTGGTTGCTCTAGATATGGGTCCATTCCCGGAAATGGCGAAAGCATAGGAAACCCCTGTGGCAAGCGACTTTTATAACTCTAACTATAAGTTAGCCCATATTAAGTTTCACTCGGCATATCTGACATAATTTCCCAACTGACGGCACTTACCCCAGCTTCTAAGCTTAAACGGCTAACTACTTGTTCCAAAAGTACATCATCACGATCTAGAGTGACGAGTTGTGCTTTAACTTCTACTTTTGTGGGATTGTCTAAATCCTCGCTTTTGAGAGCACGTAACATTAATGACTGGCTATTTACTGCCTGCAAAATTAAGGCACGCACATGAGCTTCATCTTCGCTGCGACAGATGATTGAGCATTGATAACAAATCTCGACTTCTGTATTTTTAATTGGTTGCCGATTGATATTATATGCTAAAGGTCGGAGGAGAATGTTGGCTAATAGTACAGCTATTGCACCAATAAACGACTCCGACAGATGCCCGCTTCCAGATAAGCAACCAACTGCGGCTGCACACCACAAAGTTGCAGCGGTGTTTAACCCGCGCACGCTTAGCCCTTCGCGCAAGATTACACCTCCTCCAAGAAAGCCGATACCAGAAACTACTTGCGCGGCGATGGCACTTGGATTTTCACCAGGAGTTAGTGCAGATAACATGACAAACAAAGCTGCGCCTGTAGATACCAGTGCATTAGTTCTCAGTCCTGCCATGCGTTGTCGCCACTGTCTTTCGATGCCAATCGTCGCCCCCAGCATTAAGGCTACACCTAGGCGGATCGTGAATTCTGTCCCTGTCATCCTTTTTCTTGGTATAAAGATGTGATTTTACTCGCAATGGCGAGGTAATTTCCCGTCTAATGG
>Ga0123338_10004355_pt1 | contig 12404 bp, 10 predicted proteins | sample grotaG_FD_89793 | JGI IMG/M metagenome (GOLD analysis project Ga0123338, IMG submission 89793) | Glacier valley bacterial and archeal communities from Borup Fiord, Nunavut, Canada, to study Microbial Dark Matter (Phase II) -... | ecosystem: Environmental > Aquatic > Freshwater > Ice > Glacier ... | reverse complement strand
AGATCTTTTAACATTGGTAATCCATAAGAGGAGTTAAAATGAATTAGCTCAAAATCATCAGTATTGATCCTCTTTTTTAGTCTGGAATAGAATGAAAATGCTTGTCTCAGATTTTCCCAATAGAATTTCCCGTCAGAATTTTTACTCTGATTTAGATAATGAGAGTTAAAAAGCTCGAGTTCAATATTCTTATTTCCAAAAAGCCGTTGCGAATTTTCCTGACTTAAAAATTCGGCAATTTTCAGTATTCCTCCTTGATATCTTGATTTAACAAAAGGAGCGGTATACAAAATTTTTTTCATAAATATTTATTAATTTATTCAGGCATTTTGTAATAGTTTTAAATAGCTGTCAATAATTGTCTTTTTGTCAAAAAGTATAATTGCCTTGCTGCGGTTATGCTTTCCCATTGCAATTAATTGTTTATTTGAACAGGATAATATTTTTTTGATGACTTCTCCTATCGATTCAGCAGAAGGAGTTTCACATAAATACCCCCCTAATTCTTCATCAACAAACTTAGGCAGATCAGATACTTTTGTTGATAGTATTGGTTTTCCCAATGCCATTCCTTCGCACAAAGTATTTGGAAGCCCCTCATAGTAGCTAAACAAAGCGCAACAATCAGCATCATTCATTTTTTCCGCAATATTATTTGTCGGAGGTAAAAACTCTATAACATCATTCAAGTGATAATGATTGATGAGCTCTATTGATTCTGTATAGGAACTATCGTTTTTATCATGTCTATCGCTTCCATACCATTTAACAGAGAGTAACGATTTTTCAATATCGGTTAACTGGTTGAGAGCCTCAATCAGATTACGGGAATTCTTGGAATACTGATGACCCGCTGCAATAACGATTGTGGTTTTTTTATTCTTTCGTACAACATAATTATCGGAAGGTTTCCAAATATTGGTATCCACAATATTATAAATTGTATGGTATTGATTTTTAATGAAGAAAGGGGTAATTTTTTGTATCATCTCGATATTTGTCTCGGAATTTGCAACAACAGCATCTGCAAACAAGTGACAATATCTGAAAAACTTCAACCTATATGAGTTTGCGATTCCAGGGTCAGCACTTCTTTCACCAACTACCAGTTTCCACTTCCTAAAAGGCAAACCTGCAAATTCACAGATGAAATTAGGCGCTTCCAGAAACGACAACACAGAATCATAGTTCTTCTTCCGAATAAAAGCACGAATCTTAAAAAGACGAATTAGATAATTGGGTTCTTTTATGGTCAAAATAGAAATCTTCATTTCATCAATAGATTCTTTATAAAAATTAAATGAATGGTAGGTAAGGACTGAAACCTCATGTCCCCTTTCTTTAAAGCCAACTGCTAAATTAATAAGTTGACGTTGTGCTCCTCCCATTACCAAACTATCAATTACACAAAGAATATTCATGACACTTAGATTTTTAAATTAACTACCTGTATTTATATGATAAAAGTCCACGTCACAATAAAAATTGCCAGCTTCTTTTATATTTCTTTGTGTTTTGAAAGGATCGTAAATTGTAATTAAATTAATATATTTTCTCCTTCGATTTTTTAACTACATCTCCCAATTCGTCTGAATTCATAAATTCGACATCAGGCCATTGTTTAATAATTTCTTTTAATAAGATTGAAAATTCGGTTAATGTTTTTTTCCTGTTCTCCGGATCAATATTGCCGATAAAATTGACCCGATGACATGAAATAATTGCAGGTTTTTTCGCTGAAAATGCGCTTCTTATATCACTTAAACATGAATTTACCCAATCAACACTTTTATCAGAAGAAGGTTCAAACCAACAATTCCTTGTCAGGTATAGTTGTTTATTGGCATTTTGTTCACCACAAAAATGAAATTTACGACGAAGATTACCTTTCATATTAGGTTGATTTTGAAAGATGGCTCCTTTGATAAACTCCACACTATTATTATGCAATGTATTTTCTATGCTTGAATGCCATATATAATTTGGGGCTATAAATGATCTGGATTTGTAACCAAAAATATCATGAAAAATGTTCAATCCATCTTCTAAAATCATTTTTTGATTTACTAAATCTTCATTACAATCAAAATCCAGCGCAGCCATAAAACTTGGATTATTCTCATTACTAATTGTACTGCTTATTCCGAACATTTTATTTTTAAATGCAAGATGTATTTCCTTTGAGTTATTCTGTAGAGCTCGCATCCATCTTGGTACATTAAGATGTTCTCTGCCATGAAATTGCGGATAAAAAATATTTTGCGACATACCTTGTTGCCATAATTTAAAGTTATGGTTTGGATAGTTTTTAATAGTTTCTGTAAATGGCTCATAAAAGTATTGCTGGTAATTTGATTCCCTGATTTTTTCGAAATCTGGATTCGATACGACTGCATTAGCCGTAATAACGGGATGATTACCATTAATATCTTTATATTTAATTAGAAGATTGTAGAGTGATTCAAAATCTTCAACATTTGCAAGCGAATCATATCGCATGAAATGGCATTTGTCGACTCTTAAGCCTTGTCTCAAAGATTCCTGATACACGTGAGCAGACGGCATTCGAATGCTCCCCCAGTCATCGGATTCAAAAACAACAATTTTTCGCTTGATTTTAATGCCCAAAAAATTGACAAATTTCATGAATACTAAACTCTTTAATTTACTCATAACAATTTATTATTAAATAACCAACAACTTAAAACTAACATGCATATTATATAGCGAAGTGAATATGTTTATTTAGCATTTTACAACTTTTCATCAATGCCTGGATCTCTCAATTCAATCATTCAGTATTTTAATTAAAAGATCTCTATGAGCTTCGCACCGAATGATATTAAGCAATGTTCTTTTCTTTTTTAAGGAAATAGAGGAGGGTAGCAGACCTCTATTAAACAAACCTACTAAAAACCAATTTGAGTAAGGTTCTAAATATGACAAATAATTTTTTTTTTGAGATTTCATATATTCCTGAAATTGCATACTCAATTTTCGGGAATCATTTATTTGTAAATTTAACATCTCAAGGTTTGCTTTAAATGCTATTTTTTCTGGTTCATTCATTAATCTTACTCCGGGTTTCTGATCTCCTTGTATAAATGGATTTAACGCGAAGGTAATATGGTCATTAGTAATCGTAAATTGTACAGCATATCCTTTATTCCAAACAGAATCAAATTTATCCGGCCAGTCAAATATAAAATTTCCTAAACTGTAAAAAATAGACTTTCCTTTATATATTTCATATCCGCTGTAACAATGAGTATGATGCCCGATTACTGAATCAGCACCCGCGTCTATAAAGAAACGATAGGTTGATTGCATTCTGGGGCTAGGTAATTGATAGTATTCATGCCCCCCATGAACAATAACAAATACGAAATCTGCCTTTTTACGTGCCTCAATAATATCATAATAATTCGATATGGGATTTAATGGATTGGCACCGGGTTTATTATCCTGAGAAGTCGAGAATTCATTTTCTGAAAAATTTAGTACGGCAATAATTTTTCCTTTAATTGTTTTAAACAATGGAACTCGTGCTTCGCTCAGATTCATGCCAGCTCCAATGGTAGCTACATTCTCAATTTTGCAAGCATCTATGGTAGATTTTAAACCCTCAACTCCAAAATCCATTGAGTGATTATTTGCCAGAGTAGCTAAATGAAAATTTCCATAAGAAAGAATACTAGCAATGCTTACATCTACTTTTAAGCTGGGACCCATTTTTTTAATAGCTTGAACTCCGTTATATAGTGGACATTCCAGGTTTGTAATGTTTAAGTCATTATCTTTTAAAACAGAAATGAAGTCATTGAAAATAGAACTGTAGTCTCCTGCTTTTGCTAATTGCGACGTTCTGTTTATAGGGCAAAAGTCTCCTGAAATCAAAATTTTTATCATATCCTAAATATTATTTGTCATTCGATTATTATATCGTCTAACATATAACCATGTTAAAAATCCTCGAATACCCCATACAATTGTAATTGTAATTGCTGCCCCCATGAAACCATATTTTGGGACAATAATCCATGAAAGTATAAAACCGCCGAGCGAACAAAAAATCACAATATTTCTAAAAATACTTTCAGCACCTACTAATACCAAGTAGTTTGCTCCATATGTATTCATTAAAAAAAGGAAAAATGGACTGATGGCCATTATTTTAATAACAGTTGCTGAGTCTGTGAATTCTTTGGTGTAAAAGATGTTGACCAACAAATCAGCTCCGAAGAATAAGAATAAGCTTGCTAATACACTTAACGAAAATCCAATTTTCACAAACAAACTATGCTTATCAATTCGTCTGGCTAAAAATGGATAAAATGTACGGGACAATACGAGTGACAAACTGTCGACCAAACTAATGAATCGATAACCACTTGAATATATACCTGTTATAATTTCTCCTCCATATGATCTTAATAGTATTGTTGAAAAATTCGTGTAAAGATTTGGAAGGAATAAAACAATAAACATATTTGCGCTACCCTTAATTGCTAAAAATATATCTTCTATAGATGGATACGAAAATTGAATATGAAACTTTTTCCTAATTATGATAATTGCTATAATTCCACTAACAAAAAAGCCTAATGAAACCAACAAGGGCTGATAAATATAATCGCTTTTTTCTTTTATTACAAAAAACACCAATACAGTGAATAATAATTTGGATATTACATTTATTATTGTAATGTACTTCATTTGTTCAACGGCCTGGAAAAACCATTCCGGAAACATTATATTGCCTGGAATATATAAGAATGTCAACCAAAGAATCAATCGATTATCGTAGAAGAAAGGTATTGTCAATATGCAGATTTCAAGCACCATCAAACTTATCAACATAAGAATAATTCGTGCAGCCATTACTGTCGAAAACACTTTGGACATAAAGACAATGTTATCTCTGTTTTTTGCAATGTCTCGAATTGCTGTATAATTAAATCCAAAATTCACTAAGGTTTCAAAATATATAATTACTGCTGATGCAAATGCAATTTCTCCAAATTTGTCTATTCCAATCACTCTTGCCAAATAAGGCAAGGTAATCAAGGGAAATATATATCCTGCAACCTGCAATAAAGATAATGAGAGAAAATTTTCAATAAGCGTTGTTGCTGCTTTGTTTTTTAAGAGTGATTTTATTCTATTCTTTATTGTCATTTGTATAATATAAATAGACCTCACCAAATAAAATATACAATCTTACTAAATCAGATCTTTTAATAATGTTATAAATTATTTTGGGTGTATATTTAAATAAGATTGCCTCATTAAAATCAATCAGGAAGACCTTATCATTTCTGATTATAATATTTCCAAATTTTATATCAACAAGTAATACTTTCCTTTTATGAATCTCTGCTATTGATTTTTCGATGTTTTGCAGAGTTTTCAGATTGACAATCCTTTTAAGATATAAATCCATACTGACAAATTTGTTTGCATTTTCTTTGAGATGAACATTCATCTTTTTATCAATATCCCGGACTAACACGCCACATTTTGCAACCTTTTCACGAAGCACATATCCTTCAATATAGTTCATAACAAATGAAAGATTTTCATAGTTTACGAAATAGACTTTGGGAACACAATCAGTATTTCTTAGTTCATGAAGAATTGTTAATTCATTATAAAATGAAAAAAAATTATTTTTGAATTTTTTTTCTAAAAAAACCTGATTTTCCTTTAATATTACCGTAATTGAAAATCTTTTTCTATGTAAGAAATCACCTTTAATATATAAATCACCTGAATTTACATATGAATAATATTCGGAAGGAATATGAATTAATCCATCCTGATCAATAAAACCAATTTTCTGAAGATTAGTAGGATTTTCACTCCTGAATATCTTTATGTTGAAAATCTTGTAAAATGAAAATATTATAATTGAAAAAACATAAATGTATTTTTTGTAAATTTTAATTATCAATTCCAGTATGTTTTTTTTCACTTTAATGTTGTTCGGTATTTTTAAAGTTGCTGATGTTTTCAATATCACCATCGCTTATATCTTTATTTTACAAAAAATAAGTAGCTTTTCTAATAGAAAATCATACTTGTTCGAATAAAAAAATCTAATTGCTTTAAGAGCTGGTTTCTCAATTTTAAACGTTATGAGCGATGCCAGAGCAACAACAATCAGTAATGTAATCGGCAAATATATAAATTGGATATCTACGATCTTTCTCAACCAATAAATAATGGCTCTTCCAATGTTTTGGTGTATTAAATATAGTGGATAGGAAATTGAACCTAAAAATATAAAAAATTTATTTGTTAGAAAGGTTAGTTTGTTAAATATGAACAAATAAAACAGACCATAAAACAACGTTATAACAACATAAGGTACAAAATCAATGCCATCAATATTTGGTGCTTGATCAATTTCCTGCAAATGGAACAAATAATACTCCGAAAGCAAACTCAGAATAGCTATTATATGGTATGAATACAAAGTTCTATCTTTTTTGATGTTATAGAATGCGATACCACCAATAAACAGCGGAGCATAATTCAAGTCCAAAATGAATTTAATATAGTTTTCAAAAGGAATTTTAATAAATGTAAAAGCAACTGATAGAATCAACCAACCCAAGCAAAACCAATTTATATGATGTAGTTTTTTTATCATAAAAATGAACCACATAATAAAATAAAAAGTCAGTTCAACTGCAAGTGACCAATATACTCCATCTATATCTTGAATTTTGAAGAAATATTGAAGCATTGTAAAATTAATCAAAACCTGATCGAAACTATATAATCCTTGCTGGAATGGCGCTGACAAAAGGGTGGTTGCTATGATTGTTACAATTATAGACGCCCAATAAGCTGGATACAACCTTGAAAACCTGGAAACTATAAAGTCGGTTGATTTTTCCGTTTTTTCAAGAGTCATAAATATTACATAGCCACTGATTATAAAAAACAACGGGACACCTAAATAGCCATAATTAAAGTGGAATTTATCGTCAGAAATTTGTCCTAAACCAATCGAATATACAAACGTAAAATGATATAATACAACTGACATTGAAGCAAGGCCTCTTAAAACGTCTAATTCGTAAAAACGCTTGTTTGAAGCACTATTATTATTCATGTTGTTATACTTATTAAAATGATTTAATTTAAATTCTTTTGCAATACTTCCAGATAGCGGTTAATTATTATTTTTTTATCAAAAAGCAAGATTGCTTTTCTCCTGTTATGTTTTCCCATGGCAGCTAGCTGTTCATTTGAACTGTGAAGTATTTTTCTTATGACCGCTACTATCGATTCTGCAGAAGGTACATCACAAAAATAGCCACCTAATTCTTCATCAATAAATTTGGGCAAATCGGATACTTTTGTTGCAATTATCGGTTTTCCAAGGGCCATTCCCTCGCATAATGCATTTGGGAGCCCTTCATGGTAACTGAACAAAGCACAACAGTCGGCAGTATTAATTTTTTCAGCAATATTATTCACCGGTGGTAAAAACTCGATAACATCATTCAACAGATAATGATTGATGAGTTCCTTTGATTCGATAAATGAATGGTCGGGTCTGTCGCTTCCATACCATTTAACTGAGATTAACGACTTTTCCGAATTAGTTAGCAAGTTGAGAGCCTCAATCAGGTTTCTGGAATTCTTCGAATATTGATGACCTGCTGTAATTACAATATTAGTTTTTCCATTTTCTCGCACAATGTAATTATCAGAAGGCTTCCAAATATTTGTATCGACAATATTGTAAATAACAAAGTATTTATTCTTGGGTAAGAAAGGTATTATTTTTCTTATCATCTCTACATTTGCTTCAGAATTTGCAACTACAGCATCAGCAAAAAAGTGCATATATCTGAAAAACTTTGACCGAATTGAGCTTAGGATTTTTGGGTCCGCATTTCTTTCACCGACTACTAATTTCCATTTTCGGTATGGCAAACCAGCTAACTCGCAAATGAAAGAGGGTGCTTCCAGGAATGACAGCACAGCATCATAATTCCCATCGCGAATAATTGCACGTATTTTAAAAATCCTTCTAAAATAGCTGGGCTCGATTATGGTCATAACCGGAATCTTAAATTCATCAAGTGGATCCTTAAAGAAATTCAAAGGATGGTAGGTGAGAAAAAAAATCTCATTACCCCTTTCTTTAAATCCAATTGCTAAATTAATAAGCTGACGTTGTGCACCTCCTGATGCTAAACTGTCAATTACGCATAAAATTTTCATTTTTTAACATTTTGATCGGATTAACTTCGATTTTTACTGCAGAACTGCATATTATATAAGCAAAAATAATCCATCCAAATTTTACATCAAGAATTTGACCGCCTAAAATCAAACCTATTACCGGGAGAATTAATAGAAGTGGTAATAAAATGCCATTATTTTTATAGCTCAGGTAGCTACGCTTAAAGATCTGATATAAAAAAATCAGATAGAAGGACAATCCAATAATTCCGGTATAACATAGAACCTCCAGGATAACATTATGAGGGCTAAAAGTTTCTCCATAAATATATGTTGCGAATTGTCGATATCCTGTTATTCCAACACCAAAAACCGGATTTTCCTTTAGCAACGGAAAAATTTCGATCCAAATTTCATCCCTACCTCCTACCTCCTTAGAATTTACAGTATTTAACAAACGTTCTTTTAATATTTCTGAGTTCAACATCCATAAAGTCAAAAAGCTAATAAATAATATCCCTCCTGTAATCAATAGAATTTTGCTCCAAAGATATTTTGATTTGTATAAAGTAATACCAATAACAAAAGCCAATATGAAAGAGATAGTGGATAAACGTGAACCCGTTTCAGCAATAACACGCAGCATAAAGGGAAGGAGCAGGAGAATTACATAACGATAACTACCTAAATTTAAGCGATTTTGAATTACGGTAACAAAAAGGATAATTGATGAAATTGAGATTCTCAATCCGATATTATTTGCATTAGAACCAAACATTGAAAGCCTGCCATCTATATATACAACTCCAATGTCTGCAATGAATAAAATTGCAAGTGTAACTGACCCCAATGCAAAACTCAGCATGGCCTTTTCCAAAATAAAATAATCTTTCCGCACATGATTTATAATAAACCAGAAAAGGAGAATATTAAGAAATATTGGAGTCTCAAAGAATTCCGGATAAAATTCGTTGGCATTGATCAGGCCCATAATCGTAAGTAATCCAAAGAAAAACCATAAAGGCAATAATATTGATTTTAAATTATCAATACGAATAAACTGTTTTAATTGTGGAATTACAGTTATAAAATAGATCATTGCAGTTAATTTCGCAAGCGAAAAGTCATTATCGGTGTCGAATGGATCGTATATTTCGAAGTTGATTGAAAAGAAGAAAATGCATAGTGCAATTCCTTGTGCCTGTTTTAAAAAACGCATAAAATATTTATTTTGTAAATTTATAACGATTACATTAAAAACTTTCAAAAAAACTTTTAAGAGCCAGCTCCTGAATCCAATATTTTCCTTGCTCAAAATTATATACACCTTCTGAATTTCGTATATATCTGCCAGGCAATCCATCTATTAATAATTGCATTGCAGTTTCGACGCCAATAAAGATTGAGGATTCTATGATGTAATATTGATCATCCTTTGGTGAATAAACAAAATCAGTTGCCAAACAGTGTGAACCATATTTTTTTTTCGTCTCCCAGGCAATATCCATTGCAGCAGTAGGAATTTCCTTTTTTTCATAATGACCTGCACCTGAAGCCCGGAAGTCTCCTTTGTTTGGGAAACGATAATAACCGAATAAAGAATCACTTATAACTATAACTCTCAAATCAAACTTAGCATCGTCAATGAATTTTTGAAAGTATACATAGTCTTTTTGGTTTACATATTTCCAATATGTTTTATTTCCATCATATTGGAATGATTTGTTAATTAATTTTAAGGCGGATCGTTTGGATCGTAATATACTAACACCCTTTGAAGCTGAAGCTGTCGAAATTTTGGAAACAATGGGGTATTTTGCGGAAGTTGCAAATTCAATAGCATCATCCTTTGAATATGTAACAAATGTCTCTATCTCGGGAAGCGAATGTATTTGATAAAAATAATGCATTACTACTTTATCCTCATACTTGAAAACCTCTTCAAACGAGGGGAAACACTTGATCCCTATTTTTTCTAAAAAAAATATCTTTTGCATCGCTTCAGTTTGTTCAGCTGGAGAAGAAGGAGTTCGCCATACGATGATATTAAACTTTCGAACCTGTTTTAACCAATCATAACTGTGAATATCAAAATAATCATATTTTATATTGTTATTTTTTAAAAAACGTTCAAATTTGGGATAGTACGAATTCGGATTTAAATATCCCTTAAATTGTGAATTCTCGTCTTTAACTAAGCCTACATAGTTATTATCTGACAATGGATTATCTAATAGAACTTTATTTGCATCATCCAAATTGAAATTTTCTATTTTAATATAATATCCGGTTTTCTCTTTGTGCCTAACATATAAATACCTGAATATTGAAAAATTAAATAGAACTTGCTTAATTCTTTGCTTATTCATTATTATTTAAATTTGAATTGTTGAAAAGAATTTGTATTCTGATGGTTTTATTTCTCTATTCTGGAAATTGGCAATTTTTTGATCAATTATATCTCCATCTTTTATAATGAGTGATTCTAAAAGTATTTTGTTGGGACATTCTTCTATCAACATATCAACAAAAGAGGAAACTAAATCGCTCAAACTATAAGAGATGGTTTTATAGAATAAAGCCGGTGTGTGGTCGACAACATAATGTAAGATTCCATCCTCGGTGTAAGTAGGTTTATGAATTGATGTTGGTGTTGAGGATTCAATAGCTCCATTTTTATCACAACTTATATCAACGATCATAGCTCCTTTTTTCATCCTAATTAAATCTTCTCTATTGATGATATGATCTTTTCTCGAAGTATCCCATAAAATGGCATTTACTACAACATCATACAGCGGCAATTCTTTCTGAAATAATTTTTCTGTTCTGCGATCATATATCCTTACTTCAGCCCCCATAAACGTTAATATTTTAAACGCGCCACGAGCAATATTACCTCTTCCCAATATAGCTACTTTGGTATCGTAAGGAAACTTCCCATAACATAAATAGGCATGCATTATCGCTGCTTCTCCGGCAATTTCGTTGTTTCTCCAAAACACATGACGGCCCTCTTCGTACATATCCTCCCATGCAAATGCTGTAATTTGGTTACGAAGGAGAACATCAGTAACATCTCTGTTCTGTACGGCATGTACCCAACCAAAAACAGTCTGGTTTTTCAAATCAGATAAGTACTCAGAGTCACCAATTTTTGGATCACAGATAATGTCCATTTTTAGTACTTCATCACGTGATGCGATATTTACTCCATTTTGCAGGTAATCATCATCTGAATAACCTAAAACATTGCCATATCCTGTTTCTACGTATATTAACTCCTTATTTTTAATGTTCTTTATGTGTTCAGGAATCAAAACACGCCTTTTTTCATTTTCCTTTTTACTAATCACAAACCCTAATGTTTTCATATCTCTTTATTTAGATGAGTTTACTATTTCAAATTTGAAATACGATTTTGCGTTATCACAAACCCAATATTTTTCTTGTGTCAGTAATTGATAACAAAACTGCTGTTACTGAAATATTAAATTATTTCAGTGTCACTTGCGCATTAATCAGTCTTTTACACAGCGCACAGAGTATGCATCTTCTTTGAAACTAAAACTTCGATAAATTTCCATTCGGTAATAAGTAATATACCTTAACCATGACTTTAAATTATCATTTTCAGTGGCAGACCACCAATAACCATAAGTTCCTGTACCATAGTAACCTCCAGAATTGGTGCGAAAGCCTCCTGGCAGAGCAAAAAAACCAACTTCATCTGTTCCATTTCCAGATGTATTACCACTATCAGACCATCCATTGGTAGCTTTTAATTTACTGCCTTCAGTTGTTCCCCGAGTATCATCACGGTTTGCTTCACTTTGACTCATACCAAGATTCATTTCCAACTGCTTCCATTCTAAGTCAGAAGGTAAATGCCAACCAGCAGGAGCTGCTTTTAAGGCTGCATCCCAGGTATATAAACGACCGAATTTAGCGCCTTGTACTTCAGAATCCCAGGTAAACCATGATCCACTTGCAGTCTTAAAAGCCAGATTTTCTGCCATCCATTCCTGATTACCAATTTTAATTGATTTGTAAACTTTTCCATCCCTTGAATCGGTAAATGTTGAATAATTCCATACTTGAGGTGTCGGTTCAACAACATCTTTATTGCAACTCAATAATAGAAGGGTGAATGCAAATAGCAGAACCGATTTTGAAATTGTTTGTTTATTTTTCATCTT
>Ga0123338_10004353_pt1 | contig 12406 bp, 14 predicted proteins | sample grotaG_FD_89793 | JGI IMG/M metagenome (GOLD analysis project Ga0123338, IMG submission 89793) | Glacier valley bacterial and archeal communities from Borup Fiord, Nunavut, Canada, to study Microbial Dark Matter (Phase II) -... | ecosystem: Environmental > Aquatic > Freshwater > Ice > Glacier ... | reverse complement strand
GCGGTGAAATGGGGGTGAGAAAAGGGGGTAATGGGATTGTCTAATTCTGATCAATCCAGCAATCCGATTGCGGCGGCGGGGTGTATTATTAGGGAGCGACACACCCAACCGGCCGGACGGGACACGCAGAACATGAAAAGGGGCCGACAGCTCCCGGTTTCATCTACTGAGAGGAGATTACTCGAATGGACATTCAGAACGACGGCGTGAATCGCCGCGATTTCGCAAAGGGCGCGCTGGCGCTGGGCGGCGCGGGCCTCCTGAGCGCCGTGGCCCTGGGGGCCAGCCACAGCGGTGGTTTGGTCTTCGCCCAGAACGCGCCGTTCAAGAACGACATTGAGGTGCTGAACTACGCCCTCACCTTGGAGTATTTCGAGGCCACGTTGTACAAGACGTTGACCGATGCCGGCAAACTGCAAGGCAAGGATCTACAGTACATCCAACTGTTCGGCCAGCAGGAGCAGGCCCATGTGGATGCGGTCAAAGCCACCATCGAAAAGCTGGGCGGCACGCCGGTCACGAAGGGCAACTACAACTTCCCGACGTTGAACACGCGCGAAGAAGTGCTGAACCTGCTGAACGTGGTCGAGCAGACCGGCGTGGGTGCCTACCTGGGCGCGGCCGGCTATATCCAGAACAAGGACATCTTGGCCGCCGCCGCCAGCATCATGCAGGTGGAAGCGCGCCACACGGCGCTGATCCGCTTCCTGCTCGGCCTGCCGCCGGTGCCCGATGCCTTCACGCCCGCCTTTACGCCCGCCGAAGTGCTGGCGAAAGTCAAGCCGTTCTTCAAATAATTGGAATATGCGGCGATATGCGCCCCCTGTGGGCGGATCGCTGAATGAGAGGAGCCTAATCGCATGAGCAACATTATTCTGCCAGAGGGCGAGGGGAAGGGTCTTTCCCGCCGCCAGTTCCTGGGCGCATCGGGTGCGCTGGCCGGAGCGGCCGCCCTGTTCGGTGTGGCCGGCATGGGCCGCATGACCGGCGGTCAAGTCGCGGGCATCCGCCTCGCGCAGGCCGCTGAACTCAAGACCGACTTGGACATCGCGCAGTTCGCGCTGACGCTGGAACATCTGGAAGATGCGCTGTATCGCCAAGTCAACGCGAGCGGCATCCTGAGCGGCAAAGTCGCTGAGTACTTCAAGACCTTCGGCGATCACGAACACACCCACGTTCTCGCCGTGACCGACGTGGTCAAGAAGCTGGGCGGCACGCCGGTGCAGGAGCAGGCGAAGTACAACTTCCCTAAACTCACCACCCAGGACGATGCCGTGAAGTTCTTCGCCCAGGTGGAAGAAGTCGGCGCGGGCGCGTACCTCGGTGCGGCCCCGTTGATCCAGAGCAAAGACATCCTGGCCGCCGCCGCCGCGATCCACAATGTGGAAGCGCAGCACGCCTCGATCTTCGCCGCCGTGCTGAACAGCCCGGTGCCTTCGCCCGCCTTCGGCAAGCCGCTGACGGTGGACCAAGTGCTGGCGGCCGTCACGCCGCTGCTGGATGCCAATGCGGCTCCGGCCGGCAAGTACTACACCGTGCAAAACCCGGCCCCCAGCATTGCCGTCGCCGGCATGGCGGTGGACTCGGTGGCGAGCACCAACGAACTGGCCTACTTCGCCGAGACCAAGCACGCAGTCGCGGGCGTGTTCCTGAACTTCTGGAAGCAAAACGGCGGTCTGGTAACCTACGGCTATCCGATCACGGAAGCCTACAACGGCCCCAGTCCGACCGACGGCAAGAACTATGTGCAGCAGTACTTCCAGCGCGCGCGGTTCGAGTATCATCCCGAACACGCGGGCACGCGCTTCGAGGTGCAGTTGGGCCTGCTCGGCGCCGAGCAGTTGTTGCGCGACATGATGGGCGGGCGCTAATCCCGGCCAGTCCCCGCAGTGGGACTCGGTTGCCGCCCCCGTGGGGGTAGCCGAGTCCCGCCGCCCGCAACCCCGCACGGCAACTGAGGAGAGTCCTATGGAACTGTTTGGTATCGGCCCCGGCGAACTGATGATCATCTTGGTGTTGGCGCTGATCATCGTTGGTCCGCAAAAACTGCCGGAACTGGGGCGCAACTTGGGCCGCACGGTAGGCGAGTTCAAAGCGCAAACCGATCAAATGCGGAGCGTGCTGAACTTTGACACGCTCACTGCCCCGACCACCCCCGTTGCGTCGGTGGCCCGCAGCGAACGCGACACACAGGCACTCGTCCATAGCGATGAGCGCGTGCTGGCGCTGCAAGCCTACGCCGGCGCACCCAGCACAGCGGCAGCTGATCTGCCTGAAACAACGGTTATCACCCCCGCCGCACAACCGGCGGCACAGGAGCCGGCTGCTTAAAGCCCGTTCCACCTAAAGGAGCTATTGCCATGTTTGGACTTGGACCGACGGAACTCTTGCTCATCTTGGGCATCGTCTTTGTTATCTTTGGCGCCGGCAAGCTGTCGGAAGTGGGCGGCGCGTTAGGCCGCAGCATCCGTGAGTTCCGCAGCGCTTCGGAAGTTGCGCCCAGCACGATAAGCAAAGAGACCACCGTCACAGAGACCACCACCGTCTAAAGCACGGTGCCCCGCCCGGCAGGCCGCTGTGGCCTGCCGGGGCACCCCAACCGCGCTGTTGCTGTCGTATTAGGAGCCTACGCTATGAGTGTCCTGACCTGGAAGCCCAAATCGCATACGCCCGGTCCGCTGCCCACCGCGGATGCCGAAGGTCGAATGTCGCTGGTCGGGCACCTGCAAGAGCTACGCGACCGCGTGATCCGCACTTCGCTGGCGGTGATCGTCACCACGGCACTGGCCTTCCTGTTCATCGAACGGATTATGAGCCTGCTGCTCGACTTGGCCGGCACGCACGTCATCCAAGCGATTGACCCGACGGAGACGTTCGGCACCTATTTCAAGGTGGCCTTCAGCGTCGGCTTGGGTCTGGCGATGCCGATATTGGTCTATCAACTGCTGCGCTTCCTGGCTCCTGGCCTGACGCGCGGCGAACGGCGGGCGCTTTATATGAGTATGCCGTTTGTCGCTCTCTGCTTCATCACCGGCGCGCTGTTCTGCTATTTCATCATCCTGCCCTCGGCGCTGAACTTCCTGCTGGGCTTTGGCGATGCGCGGATCTTGAAGCAGATTTCGCTGACTAAGTTCATCAGCTTCGTGACCAGTTTTATGCTGGCGGTGGGCGCGTCGTTTGAGTTGCCGGTGGTCATTTTTATGCTGGCAAAGCTGGGCATCGTTACCTATGCGCGGCTGGCAAAGTTCCGCAAATACGCTTTCCTGCTCTCGTTTATCGCTGCCGCCGTCATCACGCCCACACCTGACCCGATCAACCAGAGCCTAGTGGCCGTGCCGCTATTCGCCCTGTACGAACTGGGTTTGCAACTAAGCCGTTTCGCCCGCCGCCCAGCCGCCGCGTAAAACTACCGGGCACACTTCCTGCTTTAGCTGAATTACACTCCTATACTGGAGGCCCACAGGAGTAGGGTCTCTACCCACCATCTTAACTCTGTTGCCGCCATTGGGGATAAAGGAGTCCTATTCAGAGGAGCGAATCAAGGTGCTAAGTAATCAACTAGGCACAGTGGCCGGCGACGCAGAGCTGATGGCCGCCGTCGGTCGCCAAGAATCGGCCGCTCTACAAGAGCTGTATGACCGCTACTTTCGCCGGGCCTATGCTTTGGCTCTACGAATGCTGGGCGATGGCGCGGCTGCCGAAGATTGTGTGCAGGATGTATTTCTGAAATTATGGCAAAAGCCGCACCTTTATGATCCGCAGCGGGGAGCCTTCGTCAGTTGGTTTCTGACCCTCGTGCATCATAACAGCAGTAATTGCTTACGCCGCGTGGGGCGCACGCAACCGTTGGACCTAGCTCCCGATGCCGATGGGGAAGCGCAGCGATCTATTGAACCGGCGGACCGGTCCGCAGGAGGTTCGAGCGTGGAAGACTCGTTGGCACAAGCAGAAACGCAAAAGATGGTACGCGCCGCGCTGGCCGAACTCAGCGCACCGCAACGCGCCGTGCTGGAACTCGCATATTTCGGCGGAATGTCGCAATCAGAGATTGCTGAACACCTCAAAGAACCACTCGGCACGGTCAAGACCCGTATCCGCACGGGGATGCTTAAACTGCGGACCGCTCTTTGAGACACAGGGCTGGAGCAAGGATCTGGGCTACGGATGAGTACTCATAGGGCGACCGACGATCCCTACCGCGATGAATTAGCCGCTTATGCACTGGGCGCACTGGACCCGGCTGAGGCGGCAGCGATGGAAGCGCATTTGGCAACGTGTCAGAGTTGCCGCGCCGAACTCCGCAGCTTTCGCGCCGTGACAGTGGCGCTAGCCGCAGACCCCCTGTTGGTCACATCGCCGGCGGGCCATCAAGTCCGCTTTCAGCAACGGCTGGCGGCTAATGTGCCGGTGGTGGAACCGACCGGCCACCGTGAACGCTTTTTACACAAACTAGAAACCCAAAGTAGCGAGGGCGAAAGCCCCACGCCGCGTCCGCTAGTTGCTGCGGTGCGTCCCCCCTGGTGGCAGACGTGGAACCCCTTCGCCGGCTGGGGCACTGCCGGAGCGCTGGCCTTGGGCCTGCTGCTGGCGCTGTGGTGGGGCGCAGCCGGGCGCAGCGACCTGAGCCGCCAAGTGGTGACGGCGCAAGCCGCCGCGCAAGCCGCCCAATTGCAGGCCGCTGCCGTCGCCACCACCAGCACGGCTGTTGTTGGCGAGCAGGCACGGGTGATCGCGATACTCGGCAACCCGACCGCGAAGTCGGTGCAGTTAGCAGGCAATTTGGGCGCACAGGTGCGCGTTTGGGTGGACGCGACGAGTGGGCAGACGCTATTGCGCGCTACCAACCTGCCCACCGCCCCCAGCGGCAAACAATATGAATTGTGGTTGCTGCGCGGCACGACCCCCGTGGCGGTGGATCTGTTCCAGGCCGGCGCGAATGGGCAGAGCGAGGTCAGTTTCCCGCTACCGCCCGGCCCCCCGAACGAATATATTGCCGCCGCCTTGACTCTGGAAGTACAGCGCGTCGAGCGGCCCACGAGCGCCCCTATTATGCAAGGCCAGTTTTAAAGCCGACCGGCCTAGCAAGTAGCCGCTTTGTGGTATGTGGTATAATGAGAACCGAACCGGGGGCGAGTACGTCTCCTTAGATAGCGGGTTGCTCCCTTGCCGCCCGACTCTGATCCCCTTTATGAGGGCTAACGAGCTATGATGAAAAGCGAAACCCGCGCCGGCACGTCCAGCACCGCCGCGCATTCTGTTGAAGCTGACGAGTCTGCCGCACCTGTGGTGTTGCAGCCGATACGTGCCAGCGGGTCGCCCTGGCTACGCCGGCTGGGCAACGGGCTGATCGCCGCCGGCCTGCTGCTGATGATCGGGGTGGGGGGCTATCTGGGCATCCAAACCTATACCAACAGCCAGGAAGCGCAACAGATCAGACAGAACCATGATGTGGTGCAAGGCTTGAACTTGGGGCCGGCCGGCACCGTGCCCACGCAGGCCGCCGGCACGGCTGATAGCAGCAATCCGGCACCCCCCGCCGCCGCACCACCTAGCGATAGGATCGTGGTCAGCGATGCCCCGTTGACCAACCTGAACAGCGGCGCGGCAATTACCAGTTGGGTGGGCATCGTTAAAGAGGCCAAGCCACCGATCAAAATCACCGTGCCCAGTGTCCAAATTGATACGCCCGTAGTGGCGGTGGGCTGGCAGATGCTACCGGGCAAAGACGGGCAGAATAGCAGCCAATGGGATGTGGCCGCCTTCGCCGCCGGCCACCATCAAGGCACCGCCAACCCCGGCCAAGTGGGCAATGTGGTTATTTCCGGCCATGACGATTGGAAGGGTGAGGTTTTCAAGAATCTGCATAACGTGAAGCGCGGCGACGAAATCCATGTCTTTAGCGCGGAGCGGGAGTTTTTGTACATCGTGCAAGACAGCGTGACTGTGTTAGAGGATGGCGCAACCGAGGCGCAAAAACGTGATAACGCCCGCTACATGGACCCGACCCCCGACCAACGGCTGACGCTAATCACCTGCTGGCCCTATGGTGTGGATGACCACCGCCTGATCGTGATCGCCAAACCTTATGACTCCGGTCAAGCAGCGCGCCCGGACTTGATCGTGCGGTAGGCGGGGGGCGGTGATCCGTGGTCCGTGGTCCGTGGTCCGTGGGCGGTAAGCCGTTGTGCTGCGCTCTAAATAACAGGTTGCGCGTTTCACAACGTCGGCTGAATCGTTACTTACATTCTACGGACCACGGACCACGGACCACGGACCACGGACCACGGATCACCGCCCACGGACCACGGACCACCGCCCCCCGCCCCCTATGCTATAATGCTTCCGATGGTCCACCTCAAGCCCCTACTGCAGCTACTGCACTTTGGGCCGAGCCTGTTCACCACGCTGGCGTTTGGCGTGTACCTTGCCCTAGCCGCGCATGGGCTGCCGGCGGCGGGACCGGCGGCGCTGCTGCTGGGCGGCCAATTGGCAACCCAGTTCGCCATTTCGCTGCTCAACGATTACTGGGATCTGCCCGCCGACCGGCTAACCAAGCCCGATAAGCCGATCCCGGCGGGCTGGGTGGGCGCGGTGACGGTGCGGCGTTGGGGCACGGCATTGGCGGGGTTGGCGTTGGCGTTGGCGGTGCCGCTGGGGGCGCGCACGCTGGCTTGTGCTGCCGTGGGTTTGGGCGCGGGCCTGCTCTATGATTGGCGCTGGAAGCGCACCCTTGCCAGTCCGTTGCCGTTTGCCGCCGGGTTCGGCGTATTGCCGCTGTGGGCCTGGGCCGGGGTGGGCCGCGCCTGGGAACCGCCGGTCTTGGTCGGAGCCGCGCTCACCGCCTGGCTGGTAGTGGCGCTGCATCTGGCCGACACCCTGCCCGACCTAGAGGCCGATCAGACGGTCGGGGTGCGCGGCTTGGCCCATCGCTTGGGACCGCGTGCCGCCCGGCGGGTCTGCTGGGGTGTGTTAGCGAGTGGACTGGTGGCCGCCGCCGGGCTGGGCGTGGGGTTGCAGGCCGATCCCCTGCTGCTGGGCGGCACGCTCCTGCTGGGCAGCGGCTTGCCGGCGGCGGCGGCTGTCCTCTATCGTCGGCGTGGTCCCCGTGCGCTGCGCCCGATGGCCGGGCTGATCGAAAGCGCGGCCCTGCTGACGGCGCTGGGGTGGCTGGCCGCCGTCACCGTCTGAATGCGGATTGCGGATTGCGGATTGCGGAATGATGATGGGCGCGGATTGCGGAAAATTGCGGAGTAGGAGTGGCTTGCTGATGGATGAGTCCGAAGACACGGGGCGGATTGTTGCGGCTGGACTGCTGGCCGGGCTGGCGTTTATGGCCGAGCAGTGGCTCGATCAGCGCATCTGGCCCGACGGTTACAGCGATATGAAGCTGCTGGGCATGGCGGTCACGCGCAAAAGCCCGGCCTATTGGGCGGTCGCCGTGCCCTGGCACTTGCTCAACTCGGTCGGCTTTGCCCTGCTCTATGCGCGGGTGGTGGGGCCGCGGTTGCCGGGGCCGGGACCGCTACGTGGCGTGATCCTGGCGCTGGCCGAAAACAACGGCCTCTGGTTCCCTGGGTTGCCCGTGATCAATCGCGTCCACCCCGCCATCCGCGACGGTAGCATCCGCCCGCTACAGACCAGCGGCGTGGATTGGCTGGTCGGCAACCTGCGCCATTTGGCGCTGGGCTTGGTGCTGGGCGCGCTTTGCCCGGTGCGTGCGCGCCGTTGACAGGAGGCTGGTCTATGTTATAATAAGGCTACAGAGATGATCCGGCCTCCTATACGCACCTGTCTGTTGCCGCCAGGGCGTTGCTTTTGTGTATTTATGTCAACTTAACCAGGAACTAAAGCAATGGCACAAGCGACCCTCAACACACTTAAACTCTATGACTTAGTCATAGCAGGCGGCGAGACCGTGGCGGCCAACAGCCAAGCGACAATGCAGGAGATCAGCTACCGCATCGAAGGCGGCATCAAAGCCGCCAACGTGCGCGGCGTGTTTTACGCCTCGTTTCAGCAATTGTCGCGCTTCGCCGACCAGATTCACCGCTACCGCGAACTGGCTGCCTATTGCGAGCGGATCTACGTCTTCGGCATCCCTGATTGGACCCCGCCGGCGATTGAGAATGTGGTCTATGTGCCGCTGGCCCGCGACTCCGGGCTGGCGAAAGAGTGGTTTCTGGTCTATGACACGCCGGGCTACTTCACCAGCTTGATCGCGCATGACACCACCGGGCTGGACGTGCCGCGCGAACAACGGGTGTTCAAGGGCGTATGGACCTTTCAAGAGACGATTGTCAGCCGCCTACGCGGGGCGTTAGATGCCGCGCTGGAGCGGGTGCATCAGCCGGTGCTGCGCCGCGACTATGAGCAGCAACAACGCCTGAGCGCCGGCATCATCAGTGAAGTGGTCCGCAGCTTGGAACGCGGCAACCGCGAAATCCGCCGGATGTATGACCAAGTGCAAGCGACCAACAGCGAGAACACCCGTCTGCAAACTATCGTGCGCCGCTATGTGGCCGGGTCCACTTGGGACGAGGCCGAACGCAGCAGCCACGCCGGGATGGAGACCCCCAGCCAACTGCGTGAGGTGACAGTGATGTTTACCGACATCGTAGCGTTCACGCGCTTTAGCGAGGAACACCGGCCACAGGAGGTCGTGGTGGCGCTCAACGGCTACTTCTGGTGGATCAGCCGCATCGTAGCGCAGCACGGCGGCGAGATCAACAAATACACCGGCGACGGCGTACTAGCGGTCTTTCCCGATGCGCGGCGCGCATTGATCGCCGGCAATGAAATCTTGACGCGGCTGACCGAATGGAACGCCCAACGCTTGGTGGTCGGCCATATCGCGCTGCAAACGCGCATCGGCATCAACACAGGCAAGGCCGTGATCGGCACAGTCGGTGGCCCCGACCGACAGGACCGCACCGTGCTGGGCGATGCGGTCAACACCGCCGCCCGCCTGCAAAGCGCCGCCACGCCCGATACGGTGCTGATTAGCGAAGCGACCTTCCAGGCCGCCGCAGGTCCATCCGGCTATCACAGCCGCCGCCTATTACAGGTGAAGGGCAAAGCGGAGCCGTTGACGGTCTATGAGTATCCCCCCACGGCAACCATCGCCGAAGCCAGCCCCGCACTCGATGATGCGCCGGCCCAGCGGCCGGCCGACTAGGGCAGCGCAGCGCCTCAGCCACTGGCTGTGCGGAGCATGGCGGCATATTCGTGCGGCATAGCACCGGCCTCAATAGCCGCCACGGCGCGGTCAATGTCATAGGGCACACGGATGAAGGCCACCTGTAAATCCCGCCCCAGCGCATCTAGCGTGACATAGCAGGCGCGCGGGTCGCCGTCTTTGGGTTTGCCCACGCTGCCGGCATTGATCACATGGCGACCGCTGGGCAGCACACGATGGTAGGGAATGTGGGTGTGGCCGCACACCAATACGTCGGCCTGCGCGTCATCAAGCAGCCGTTCCAGGCTGCGATCCGGGCGGTCGGCGTAGAGGTACTCATTGACGCGGCGCGGACTGCCATGCACCAAGCACACCGGCAAGTCGCCCACCTGTAGCGGGATGGCCGCCGGCAAGGCACGCAGATAGGCTTTGTTGCTATCCGTCGTGTGGGCGTTGCTCCAAGCGATAGATCGCTTGCCGAGTGCTTCGGACGCGGCATCGCGGTAGGCACAGCCACAATCAGCACTGTCATTGCCCACACCCAAATCATAGTTGCCCATGATCGTGGGCGTGCCGGCAGCTTGCAACAGGGCACACACCTCGTTCGGCCAGACCCCATAGCCGACCAGATCGCCGAGGCAATAGCGCGAGTGCAGGCCACGCGCATCCATATCGCCCAGCACCGCTTCCAGCGCGGGCAGATTGGCGTGAATATCGCCGAAAATCGCTAGGGGTGGCATTACACCGTCTCCTTTTGCGCGGCAGCGTGTTCCGGTACATCGCGCACGGCTGGGGCCGGATTGGGAAGCGGCACCCGTAGGAGCTGGTACAGCCCGGCTCCCAGCGCCGCGCCCAGCAACGGCCCCAGCCAATAGACCCAGGCATCCGTCCAGGTGCCCGACACCAACGCCGGGCCGAAGGAGCGCGCCGGGTTCATCGAGGCACCACTGACCGGGCCGCCCCAGAGGGCATCCAGGGCGACCGTGGCCCCAATCGCCACCGCTGCCAGTTCACCCACTGCGCGCGTATCGGTGGCAACGGCCAGGATCACAAACATCAAGACGGCAGTGAGCAGCACTTCCACGCCCCACGCCTGCTCGGCGCTGCCCGCCGGTACGGTAGCCCCCAGCGCCGCCACCGGCCCAAACAGTCCCTGCAAGGTGAGCGCGCCGGCCACCGCGCCGAGCAGTTGGCTACCGACATAGGCCGGCACCGCGCGCCAGGGGAAATGGCGGGTGAGCGCGAAGGCCACCGTGACCGCCGGGTTGAAATGCGCGCCCGACAAATGGCCGGTCGCAGCGATCATCACCATGATGATCAGGCCGAAGGTGAGCGCGACTCCCAGATGGGTCAGTGCATGGGTCTGGCTGTCCACCATGATCGCGCCGCAGCCCGCCGTCACCAGGGCATAGGTGCCAACCCCCTCGGCCCCGGCGCGCCGCCATAACGTTGTGGTCATCAGTCTCCTTGTGCCCCAGAATACAGCGGACACTGGAAGACCTGCCCGGTTGCGGGATGCGGCAACTGTAGCAAGTAGCGAACACGGGTGAGCAAATCTTGTTGCACGCGGCAAAACTCCTTCCATTGGGCATTCGCATCTTCAATAGTTAACGGGTCGGGAATGCTCCAATGGATATGCTGTGGGTCGTCGGGAAACACGGGGCAGCGATCTCGCACCCGGTCGCAGACGGTGATGATGTAGTCGAAGGACTGATCTAGGAAGCCATCCAGTGATTTGGCATGAAACTCTTCTGCGTTCAGACCCAATTCGGTTAGCAGGCGCAACGCATAAGGATGCACGGTCAGAGGCGCGCTACCCGCACTGTAGGCGACCACCTGATCGCCGCCCAGATAACGCAGGATGCCCTCGGCTAACTGTGAGCGGGCGCTGTTGTGGGTGCAGAGGAACAGCACTCGTAAAGGCTGGTCATGCCACCCCCCACGCGACGTAGAATCGCGCTGCTCCTGGCGGCTAAAGCCCGGATGTAGCGCCGCGCCCGCTGCTTGGTAGAGCGTGTGCAAGCGATCCAGGTTCACCCGATAATAGATGTCGCGCGCATCGCCACTGCTGCGGTGATCCTGCAACAGCCCTACAGCGCGTAGCTGCTTCAAGTGGTAGGACAGCGCATTTTGCGGGATTTGCAGGCGCGCAACAAGTTCTCCGGCCCGCAAATCCGTCAACGCCAGCAGCCGAATGATCGTCAGTCGGCTTTCATCCGCCAGCACTTTAAGGAACGGCAGCACATCGGCAGCCATAGGAGCGTCTGTGGCAACAAGGTCCATACCATCACCTCGCTTGATCATGAATTATGACAATTTTAATTGTAACAAAATCTATTGATAGAATAGATCAAGGGAAGGTCGTTGTCAAGTCCCAACGCAAGGCAAAAACTCCCCAGCAACTCCGATTGCTGGGGAGGGGATCAGCCGGAGGTTCTAGCAGCAGCCGTCTTCACAGTCGCAATCGCAGTTACACGGACATTGGGTTTCGCAGCACATGGTTCTCACCTCCTTCCCCACAAGAGAGGGGCTTACTGTTGCGGCTTGGTAGCGCGGATGAACGCGCCTGCGAATAGGCCGTCTGCGTCTTGCAGGGCTGCAGTCGGCAGCGCATCCGTGCCGCAGCAACTCTCGGCCCCGGCCAGATCCGCCGCGCCATAGGAGCGGGTGATCTCAATAGCGATGTCAGTGAAGCCGGCCTCGGTCAGCAGGGCACGATAGGTATCCTCGTGCAGTGCGCCGGCGATGCAGCCGGTCCAGGCGCTCAGGCTCTGGAGGATCGCGGCGGGGGCGCTGCCACGCATCACCACATCAGAGACGGCGAAGCGGCCGCCCGGTTTCAGCACGCGGAACGCCTCGTGCAGCACTGGACGCTTGTCGGCGGCGAGGTTGATGACGCAGTTGGAGATGATCACGTCTACCGCCTGGTCGGGCAGGGGAACGGCTTCGATATAGCCTTTCAGGAACTGGACATTGGTCACGCCCGCCTGCTGCCGGTTGGTCTCGGCCAGGGCCAGCATCTCGTCGGTCATATCCAGGCCATAGGCGAAGCCGGTCGGCCCCACCCGCTTGGCCGACAGCAACACATCAATGCCGCCGCCGCTGCCCAGGTCGAGGACCGTTTCGCCGGGATGCAATTGCGCCAGCGCGGTGGGGTTGCCACAGCCCAGCGAGGCCAGCAGCGCCGCCGCCGGGATCTCGCCCGCCTCTTGTGCGCTGTAGAGGTTGCTG
>Ga0123338_10004352_pt1 | contig 12407 bp, 8 predicted proteins | sample grotaG_FD_89793 | JGI IMG/M metagenome (GOLD analysis project Ga0123338, IMG submission 89793) | Glacier valley bacterial and archeal communities from Borup Fiord, Nunavut, Canada, to study Microbial Dark Matter (Phase II) -... | ecosystem: Environmental > Aquatic > Freshwater > Ice > Glacier ... | reverse complement strand
TAGCACCGTAACCCCGTGGGCTGAGAGCATGGCCAGATATCGTTCCGCGGCCGGTAGATCTCTGCGGCGGTAGACACCCTCAAGCGATGGCCAGGTCAGGGAGTCGTTATGCCCGATAGGAGTCCAGCTGCAGCCGGATTCAGTTTGAAAGTACGGTACGCCGCGCGCGGCCTCAATCCACTCCATTACTTCTCTTTCAGCTTCACAGATTACGTGGAGCGAAAGAGAGCGGTTGCGCCTGCCCTAACGGCGCTTCCTTCGATAGAGAGCGATTGCGCACAAGCCTGCCGAGGCCAGCACAAAGACCGATGGTTCGGGGGTTGCGAGTACCAGTACTTGAAGCGAACCGGTAGCGTTGAGGTAGTCCGTCACAAGGTTGCCGTTGAAAATTTTCACATCGGCCGATGTCAGGCTATAAGTGCCCGGATAATCGAATTGGGGAGTGACGTTTCCAGTAAAAAAATAGCCCGTGCCAGCAGGGTTTGTGAAATAGGCTTCCGTATTGCTATTGCCTGCCAGAAAGAGCAGGGCCTGCGTCGGCTGGGCTCCGGGAGCCGGGGACCTTGTTACCTGCACCAATGTTGGATCGATGGGTATCGAACCTGCCAGAAAAATCGGGCTGTCGTAATAATACTGCGTCAATGCCGTTCCTGGAGTGGCGTTCCAAGTCTCGATGTAGCGAAAAATCTGGGGCGGCGCTGCCAACTGTTGCACTGTTACGCGACCGGTTGGAAAATAAATAGACGTGCCGGCCGAAAGTTGCGAGGATAAAAACGGATAAATCCCCGTGCCGTTGATGACTGCGGTGGATTCCTGAAAAATAAAGGCAAGAGCCCCGCCTACGTTAAAGGCCGGAGCGAATGAGTTGGCACTGATGTACCCCGAACCCAGGCCGGGGTACTGTGTCGCCCCTGCCCCGGGCGGCGCGACAACGGTAGTCTGCCCCGGGTATAAGCTAACGTTACCTGTAATCAGCCCACTACTTAAATAAGTGATAGTGGTCGCGAGCGAAGCCGGCGTGGGGTCGAATTGGTAGGTATAGAGGTACAAGGGGCTGCCTACACAAGCCAGAGGCGAAAGGAGGGCAAGCTGAAGTGATCTGCGAAGTATTTTCATGTCATATCCTTCAAAAAAACAGCCGTTTCAGATTATTGCACGTTTTCGTACATTTCAGGCGCAAGTACAATAAAGGTTAATGCGCGTCGCGCTGGGGCAGATAAATACAACCGTAGGGGACTTGGCGGGAAATACCGCTAAGATGATTGATTTTGCGGCGAGGGCTGCAGAGCGTCAGGCGGAACTGATCGTATTTCCAGAGCTTTCCATCACCGGATATCCACCGCGCGATTTGGTGGAAATGCCCAGTTTCCTTTTGGATTCTGAAACGGCGCTGACGCAGCTGGCGGAGCGCACCGGGCATTTGCCAATCGCGATCGTTGCTGGGTTCGTGGCGCGCTCCGCGGCGGAAACCGGGAACCGCGCCACCAATTGCGCGGCGCTGCTTGAGGGTGGACATGTGAAGTTTCGCCAGGCGAAAGTGCTGCTGCCCAACTATGACGTTTTCGATGAGGCGCGCTATTTTGTCTCCGCTGAATCGCAGGAGACGTTCGCCTTCCGGTCCAGCAAGCTGGCGATTGCAATTTGTGAGGACGCCTGGAATGACAAAAAATTCTGGGTTCACCGCCGTTATCAGCGTGACCCCGTGGAAGAGCTGATTTCACAGGGTGGCGATTTCCTGATCAATATCAATTCGAGCCCCTATTGGACCGGCAAACGGCAAGTAAGGCGGGATATGGTTGCTGCTCAAGCGCGCCGCCACAAGGTGCCGGTGGTCTGGGTAAATCAGGTAGGCGGCAATGATCAGTTGGTGTTCGATGGCAGCAGTTTCGCCATGGATGCGGAAGGGAACGTGGTAGCCAGCGCGTGCTCTTTTGCTGAAGATCTGGTTCTGTTTGAGCACAACGCAAACCACGCAGACGAGTGCGAAGCGGTGTATGAAGCCCTAGTGCTGGGCACGCGCGATTACGTCCGCAAATGCGGATTTTCGAAGGCTCTGATTGGTTTATCCGGCGGAATCGATAGCTCACTGGTCGCCTGCATTGCCGTGGAAGCACTGGGCAAAGAAAATGTGGTGGGAATCAGCATGCCAGGCCCGTACAGTTCCCCGGGCAGCATTTCCGACGCTCAGGCTCTTGCGGATAACTTGGGCATTCGCATGATTTCCGCGCCTATTACAAGCGCATATCAGTGCATGGCTGCCGCGTTGCCTAAATCGGAAGTGACGCAGGAAAATATCCAGTCACGCTTGCGCGGCGTCACCATGATGGCGTATTCGAACGACACTGGAGCACTGGTGCTCACCACAGGCAATAAGAGCGAAATAGCGGTGGGCTACTGCACGCTGTATGGCGATATGTGCGGCGGCCTGGCTGTAATCAGCGACGTGCCTAAAACAATGGTCTACGCACTGAGCCATCTGCGGGACAACATGATTCCGCAGACAGTTTTCGATAAGCCCCCGAGCGCGGAGTTGCGTCCAAACCAGAAAGACACCGATAGCCTTCCGGATTACGACACCCTGGATGCGATTCTGCGCGAGTATGTGGAGCATTACCGCACGCCCGCCGAAATCAGCCGCTTTCTGGAAGTTCCGTTAGCCTTGACGGAAGATATTGCCGCGAAAGTAGACCGTAACGAATATAAGCGGCAACAGGCCGCCCCTGGTTTAAAAATTACCTCCAAGGCATTTGGCATTGGTCGAAGATTTCCCATTGCCCAGAAGTACCGTTCTTAGCTCTTCCTGCTAGCCGACCTTACTCCCATGAAAACTTATCTTGCACTTGCGGCCTGTTTAATGATTGCCGCGACCGCTCTTGTTTCGCAGCCCGCGCCTCGGGTTACCCCCGGCCCGCAACAGGATGATTCCACGCTGCTTGTGAGCGGCTGGAAGATCACACCAGTGGGTAAGCATGTGCCTGTGGACACGCTTCCCATGTCCACGGTGCTTACTCCCGACGGCAAGTATTTATTGGTGCTGAATGGAGGCTACAATCCACCATCGATTTCAGTGATCGATACCGTGACGGCTTCTGAAGTGGGCCGCGCGCGCGTGCCGGATGGATGGCTGGGGCTGGCTTTGAACCGAGCGGGGAATCGCGTCTATGTTGGCGGCGGTTCGACCGGGGCGGTTTATGAGTTCGGGTTTGCGGCAGGAGCGTTGACACTTGCGCGCACACTCTCTACGCTGGATAAACCTGCCGAAGGGACTACTGCAGAGCAAACGTACCAGAACTTCACCGGAGATGTGGCGCTCTCGCCCGATGGGAGGTTTCTCTACGCCGCCACCTTATTTCAAGATTCGATCGTTGTCCTGAACCTCGATTCTGGCAAAGCGATTGCGCGCGTCAAGACCGGCCGCCGGCCCTACCGCATTCTCTTCCTGCCGGACGGTAAAACCTATCTGGTGAGCAATTGGGCAGACGGCACGCTCAGCCAGTTTCAAGCGTCCGATAATGCGCCCATGGCTACCCTGAGAGTGGGCGCACACCCCACCGACATGCTGCTGCGGCCGGGCGCGAATGTGAGTCAGGATAGTGGCAAAACCTGGCTGGGGCGCTTGTTTGTGGCTGCGGCCAATACAAATAACGTGTACAGCATCGGTGTGGGGGAAGGCGCTTCTTTAACGCCGCTTGAAACCATAAATGTTTCGCTCACGCCTCGTGAACCGCTGGGCATGACGCCAACCGCGCTCGGGTTGAGTGCTGATTTGAAGCAGCTTTACATTGCATGTTCAGACGCGAACGCCGTAGCCGTTGCAGACCTTTCGGAAGACCGCACGCGCGTCGCGGGTTTTATACCGACAGGCTGGTACCCCACCGCGGTTCGCGGCCTGAAAGATGGCCGGCTCTTGATTGCGAATGGGAAGGGCCTGCGATCCTATCCAAACCCCAAGGGACCCGGGCCGCTTAACCGTCCGGAGCCGCTGCATCTGGGGGTTCGGTCCGATCAATACGTGGGAACAATTCAGCGAGGCACCGTTTCGTTTATCGATCCGTTTGACCAGGTCGCTCTGGCGGGCTACACAAGATCCGTGATCGCGAATTCACCATACCGGGATGTGAAGCTGGATGAGCCAGCGCCAGCAGTACTTTCGCGCATCAAGCATGTGATCTATGTGGTGAAAGAAAATCGTTCCTACGACCAGATGCTGGGCGATATGAAAGAAGGAAATGGCGATCCCTCCCTGGTGCTTTTCGGCGAGAAGTATACGCCGAACCATCACAAGCTAGCGCGCGATTTCGTTTTATTCGACAACTTTTATGTATCCGCTGATGTCTCCGCGGATGGTCACAACTGGACCACAGCCGCCATCGCGAGCGATTATGTGCAGAAGTTTTGGCCTAATAGTTACGCCGGCCGCCGAAAGAAATACGATTACGAAGGCGGTGAACCCGCGGCGCTTCCGCCAGCTAATTATCTTTGGACCAATGCCCGGCAGCGCGGCGTAACCATGCGCAACTACGGCTACTTCGCAACCAACCGAAAGCAGGCGACGGCGGAGGGGGTGCAAGTAGAATCGGTGCGCGACCCGGTGCTCTCGCCGATCACCAACCTGCGCTACCGCGGGTTCGATCTGGAGTATTCCGATGTCGAACGCGTGAAAGTCTTTCAGCAGGATTTGGCTCAGTTTGAGCAGAAGGGTGAAATGCCTCAACTGATTACGATGCGGTTGGGCAACGACCACACTTCCGGAACTTCGGCCGGAAAGATTGCACCGCTGTCCAGTTTGGCTGATAACGATTTTGCGCTCGGGCTATTAGTGGAGTCGGTTTCGAAATCACGATTCTGGAGCGACACAGCAATTTTCGTTTTGGAAGACGATGCGCAAAATGGAGCGGACCATGTGGATTCCCACCGCTCGCCCGCATTTGTGTTGAGCCCCTACACGCGCCGCGGCAAGGTGGATAGCACGATGTACAACACCACTTCCATGTTGCGGACGATAGAAATGATTTTGGGCATTCGACCAATGACACATTTCGATGCCGGCGCCACCCCCATGACCGCCGCTTTTGGAAATGCGGTGAACATGCCTTATACAGCGGTCCCTGCGAATGTTCCCCTCACTGACCGCAACCCGGAACATTCGCCCACTGCGGCGCTTTCACGAAAGATGAACTTCGAACAAGAAGACCAGAATAATGACGATGACCTGAACGAAATACTGTGGGCTGCCGTTAAGGGCGAGCACTCCCCGCGCCCTGTGCCGGTACGGAGCATCTTCCGGTAATGGCGAAGATTCACTTGTGCTTCTTATGGCACATGCATCAGCCGTTTTATAAAGACCTGATTTCCGGCGAATACAAACTGCCGTGGACCCGGATGCACGCGCTGAAAGATTACTACGGCATGGTAAAAATCCTGGATGAATTTCCGGAAATTCACCAGACTTTCAACCTGGTGCCTTCCATGATGGTGCAGGTGGAGGAGTACGCTTCCGGTGAAGCGCGCGACCCGTTTTTGGCGTTGGCATTGAAGCCGGCGGAGACGCTCACGGCACAGGACCGCGAGTTCCTGCTGCATCATTCCTTCCATGCACATCCCGGACGCATGATTTATCGCTATCCGCGCTATGGAGAACTCTATGAGCGCTACGGGCAGAAAAATGTAACCCCCGCGGCACCACCGCAGGACATGCGTGACTTGCAGATGCTGTCGCAACTCGCCTGGTTTGACGAGTATTTCCAGGAAGGCGATCCAGACGTCCGGGCGCTGATTGCAAAAGGCCGCGATTACACAACCGAAGAGCAAGCTCTGATGGGCCGGAAGCAACAGGAACTGGTGGGCCATGTCATCCCCACTTACAAACGCCTGGCGGCTTCAGGCCAGATCGAGATCTCCACCACGCCTTTTTATCACCCGATATTGCCGCTATTGTGCGATTCGAATATCGCGGGCACAGCGCACCCCCATGTCCCCTTGCCGCGCCGTTTCAGCTATCCCGAAGATGCACGCATGCAACTCATGATGTCCCGCGAATATATTCAGCGTGTGTTTGGGGTTGCTCCCTCCGGGCTCTGGCCCAGCGAAGGTTCCGTTTCAGATGAAGTGTTCCACATTGCGGCTGAATGCGGGTTCACCTGGGCCGCTACCGATAATGGCGTGCTTGCGCGAACATTGGGCAGGGGAGCCGGTGTCGAAGAAACCTACAGGCCGTGGAGGTGGAACCAGGGGGGTCATTCCATGCAAGTGCTGTTTCGCGACCACCTGCTGAGCGATTTGATCGGCTTCGTGTATTCGGGAATGTCGGCGCGCGATGCCGCTGATGATTTTCTGGGGCGCATCCGCGAAAATTGTGCGGGGTTCTTAGCCTCCGGCCGTGATGCTTTGGTGCCCATCATTTTAGACGGTGAAAATGCATGGGAATATTACGACCGTAGCGGGCGTCCTTTTTTCCGGGAGTTATACCAAGCCATAACCGACGACCCGCAAATGGAATCGGTCACCGTAACCGAGGCCTTCAGCCGCTTGCAACCAGAGCCGCTGACCCACATCTTTCCGGGCTCTTGGATCAATGCGAATTTTGACATTTGGATTGGAGCCGAGGAAGACAATCGTGCTTGGAATTTTCTGCTTGCCGCACGCCAGACCTACGACGAAGTGCAGGGTGTTTCGGAAGAAAATCGCAAGCTGGCGTGGGAGGAACTCTTAATCGCAGAAGGTAGCGATTGGTGCTGGTGGTACGGGCCGGAACACGAGTCGGCGAACCGGCCTGAGTTCGACGAACTGTTTCGTTCGCACATTGCCAACGTATATCGTGCGTTGGGCCGAATGCCGCCCGAAGAACTTTCCCGTCCCATCTTGAAGGTGGTCACTTCAGAACAGACTAGCGAGCCTACGGGTTTGGTACGTGCGACGGTAGATGGAAAAATCAGCAGCTATTTCGAATGGATCGGTGCTGGTGTCTACCATGTGGACCAGCGCTCCGGGTCCATGCATGGCAAGCGTTTCCTGGTGAAGGAACTGCACTACGGCTACGATGAAGACAACTTATACTTACGGGTGGATTTTCGCGAAGATGCGGCAGACTTGGTGGGTTCTCTGGATTGCAGATTCTGCTTTCGCCCGAACGGAGTCGGCGAGAAGTCAATTGTGGTTCACCTAGAAAAAGGCCACCTCACCCTAAGTGAATCTCCATTCCCTTTCCAGAGCGCGTTCGGTGACGTCCTAGAGTTGCAGGTGCCGCTTGCACATATCCAAAAGAACCGCGAAGTCTCTCTTCGATTCAATGCGTCGTTCTGGCACAAGTCACTTCCAATCGACGCGACGCCGCAGCAGGGTTGGCTGGAAATAAGCACGAACGAGTGGGTCGCCAGGTAAAAGCTTCCCACTCGCAATGCATGCTCTACTGCTTGGTAACTGAATAGGTGCGCAGAGCGGATTCGAAAGCAGCCGCTGAGGCAGGCGCAGCAACCGAACCACCTAGGATTTCTTTGTTGGTGATTGTGCGCCCGTAAATTTCAGTATTGTCGTCCATATCTGGTCGGAGTGTTGCGCCGCTCAGCGTAAGACCTGCGAACACGCCCCGGGACCGTGAATAGGAAAGCATTTCAGCGTGCATCTGAAGATCGGTTTGGGCGGACAGATCGCGGCCGACAGGTCCAGCGGTTGCCTCGGCACCGGCACCGAGCGTGAATTTATCCTCAAGGAGTTTCTCCACACCGCTCTTGTTCTTAACAATCAGAATAACGTCGGTTTCGGAGGCGCCAATCTGCAGGCCGAAACTACCGCCCTCGATTCTGACCGCCGCAGGCCCAGTCCACCCACTATCGCCGCCCTTCCGGCAAGCCGCGAAACCCTTCCCGTACTTCCCGCCTACGATAAAGCCCGCCTTCTTAAGGTTAGGGATTACCACCACGCATTGAGCCTGTTCCACCAATTCCTTGGGCACTCCCTTGTCGTCGGCTCCCAACATTTCCTTCAGTACCGTCGCGGAGGAATCCAGGCGCTTTACAGCATCGGCTTCTTTCGCGGCAAAAATAGAGCAGCAACTCACTGTGGTTGCAAGCAGAATGGTTCGTTTTAGAGTTTTCATACAAATCCTTCGTTCTTAATGGAGCGGATGGCGTGCCAATGTGCTAGTTAGCACGTTTCTGAAACTGCAGAAATTGCGTACCCTGAGATGAGATGAATATTGAAGTACTACTGACCGAAGCGGAGATCGCTCAGGAGTTTGCCGATTCCTTAGAGGCGCGCGACCTGCCTGAGAAGTTCTTCTACTGGCTCCCGTTATCGGTCAAAGCCTGGAGGGATTTGTCGGCGCATGAAGACTATCGAGGCTTGGATGCCACCTGGGAGATGGTTAACGCCAAGGCAGCGGACCTGGTAGCCGGATTCGGAAGCGCAGTACCGGTGGTAAGCCTGGGCGCGGGAGAAGGCCGTAAAGACCGGGCACTAATCAAGGCTTTGCAACGCGCAGGAAAATCGGTGAAATATTTTCCAGTCGATGCCAGTCAGACACTTCTTGAGACAGCGTGTGCCGCCGCGGAGGACGATGATTTGGAAGTGCTGGGAATCAAAGCCGATATCTCCAGCCCCATGCATGTTGTGCTCGCCTCCGATGCAGCGGAGTCCCCCAAGGTGCTCCTGATGAGCGGCAATACCCTGGGCGGTTTCGATCCGCTGGATCACGTTCGCAATATAGCGGAAATAATGAAGCCGGGCGACCGCCTGGTCCTCGATGCCGAACTGTTTCAGCAACAATCGCCGGAAGAAGATACTGCCAAAATGGCAACATTCGCGATGGCCCCGCTAGCCAGTGTCGGTATTCAGGAAGACGATGGCCAGATACGGTTCGAGACCAAAATCGATGATCGTCACGCCGGCATGCACGTGACCACCAAATATTTCCAGGCGCATCGCGATCTACGGATGTCCGTTACCGGGCAGGAAGTATCCGTGGCCCGCGGGGAACGTATTTTTATGAATTTCCGCTACCGGTTTACGCGCGAGGGGTTTCACTGGCTATTGAAGAAACACGCTGGGTTCAAGGTGGAGATGGAATTCCTCAGCTCTGATGGGGCTTTTGTCACAGCCGTGTGTTCTTGCTAGTTCGGTGACTGGTGGGCCAAACAAGAAGAACTGTTACGCCTCTTTGCGGACCATTGACGCTTTTGGCATTAGAAGCAAGAAAGCAAGAAGGGCTGTGGGATGCAGCAATCCCATAAGTACGAACACGGAATTGTACGAGAAGTGCGTCACCATCTGCCCCACGATTTCCGTAAAAATAGCCGCTCCGAGACCATTCCCGAACGCGAGAATGCCGGAGATTGAACCGAGCACCGGGATGGGGTAGGCATCGTTCGTTACAGTGGCGAGGTTGGTGCGCCACATCATGTGGAAGAAGGTCGCGAGCGAAACAAAGACCAGTATCCAGCCTGACCGGTTTGTAAAAGCGACGCAGATACTAACTGGCATGGCGAGCGCGGATGGAATCATCACAGCGCGGCGGGCACGCACCGGCTCCCAACCGCGTGTGATTAGGCGGCCAGAGACGAGGCCGCCAACAACTGATCCTACGTCGGCAGTCAGGTAGGGCAGCCAGGCGAGCGCGCCCATCTGCCGCATCGTGAGGTGCTGCTGTTCCACCAGAAACTTCGGAAGCCAGAAGAGGTAGAACCACCATACGGGGTCGGAGAAGAAGCGGGGGAGGAAGAGCGCCCAGGTGGTCTGCATCGTGAGTAACTGTTTCCAGGGAGTCTTCGGGCGGACAAGTTTCGTGTTGGACGGGGCGGCGCGGCGAAAAATTACTAGCCAGAGCGGAATCCAGATGAGTGCAAGAGCACCGGTGAACACGAAGCTCCATTGCCATCCGTAGCGCGCGGCGAGCACAACGATGACTGGCGCTGCGATGGTGGCACCAACGGCAGCTCCGGCATTCACAAATCCGTTGGCAAGCGCGCGTTCGCGTGGGGGGAACCATTCGGAGACGGCGCGGTTGGCCGCCATGAAGTTCCCTGGCTCGCCCAAGCCGAGCAGCATGCGGAACGCACCCAGACTGAAAGGGCTCCGGGCGAAGAAGTGGAGCGCATTCGACACGGACCACCAGGCCATAAAGATCGCGAGGGCGCGGCGTGTTCCCCAACGGTCGGTAAGCCATCCGGACACAAGGTACATCACCGTGTAAGCGATCAGAAACGCTTGCAGAATGCGGGCATACGCAAGATCAGTGATGTGCAGCTGCTTCGTGATGACCGGCGCCAGCACCGAGAGCGTCTGTCGGTCGACATAGTTGATTACTGTCGCGGCGAAGAGCAGGCCGGCGATGCTCCAGCGAAGCGAAGAGGTGTTAAACGGTTCGTCCGGCGAAGTCATGGAGATCGATCCCTAAGCCGGGCTTTTGTGGCACCAGATACCGAGCGTGTTCGAGGACCAGCGGCTCACGCAGGTATCGATTCGCCACGTTGAGGACGCTGGGGTTGTACTCGAGCATTGGACAATGAACGGCTGCGGCGAAATGGATTGCCGCGGCGAGTTGCGGACCCATGGCAATGCTGACATGAGGGATTACCGTAATACCGAGACCACGCGCGCGCTCCGCGATACGGAGAGCTTCGGTAATACCGGTTCGTCCGATATCCGGTTGAACCACTCCCATCGCGGAAGCAGTGAAGAAAGTTTCGAGTTCGAAGACGGTGCGGTAACTTTCTCCGATAGCAATCGGGGTCTCGATGTCGCGAGCGAGCCCGGCGTGTGCGAGAGCGCTTTCCGGAGCGAGCGGTGATTCCAGAAAAAGAATCTGACGGGTGGCGAGTTCCGGCGCGAGGTGCCGTGCGGATTCAGGGGTTAGCCGCCACAACGCGTCGACCGCGATCTTTCCGTTCGGCCCAAGGATCTGTTGAACTCGGTCGCAATGCTGCAGCAGCACATCTACTGTTGCGGATTGAAAGAAGATTTTTACGCAATCAAAACCGCCTTGATGAAAAGGCCGAACGCATTCTGGGTCGCCGGAGGGAAGGCCGCTCAAGTAGGCAGGTACAGCAGAAAGCGCGGGCGCGGAAACCTCGCTGCATAACGTGGAAACCGGAAGACTGCGAAGTTTCCCCACGCAGTCCCAGAGCGCAATGTCGATGCCCGCAATCGCATCGAGCATGAAGCCGCCTGTCTGTCCACGAACGCGCATGGTGTTGTACATGGTCCACCAAAGTTCCGCGATACCCTGCGGAGTTGGATCGAGATCCGTGCCTTCAAGGACTGGTGCGAGGATGCGGTCGATGATGGTGCAAGCCACTTCGGGCGCTACCGGCGCTTGCGATTCACCCCAGCCAATCGTGCCGTCTTCAAGTGTAAGGCGGACCAGAGCCGTCTCGAAGTCCATGGAATACAAAACAGGGTACGTCTCTGCCCAGCGGTATCGAGCTTGGCCCGGTTGAAGAAGTGAGGGAGAACCCGCCGTGCCGAGTCCCTCCGCGTTATCCCGATTTGCACGAAACGGGAACGCCTCTACCTTCCGGATGATCATCGCAGCCGATTCCGGAGTAAGGCTAATTCGCCCAGAGCGATGCTGTCCAGAGACGCAGTCGGATGGCGGACGCGCGCGGAGTCGATTACGCCCGCTTCCACCAGATTCAGCTTCATAGCGGAAACACCCAGGCCGGGCTGGAGTTCGAAGCGGATGAGAGGAAGCATCCGGGTAAAAACGTCCCAGGCATCATCCGTTGAGCCTGCTTGCCAGAGGTCCCAAACTTTTCGATACAGCTGTGTCATGTCGCTACCAGGCATGATTCCCTGCGATCCGCGTCCCAGTTCTTCAAGAAAAAAGTTTCCGTTCAGACCTCCAAACAAAGTAAGTCCGCCGGCTGCGGCATCCGCAAGCGCACTGAACTTGGGAGCGGTTGGGGGTGCTTCCACCTTCACCATTTGCACTCCGGGGATCTCGCGCGCGAGCCGCGCTAAAAGCGGCGGCGGCATGGCTACTGTGGTGAGCAGGGGCGCATCCTGCACCATGATCGGAATACTGACGGCCTCGGCGATGGCACGATAGTAGTGGACTAACCCATCACCATCGGTCTTGAGGAAGTAAGGCGGCAGCACCATCAATGCGTCGGCGCCAAGGTTCTGCATTTCGCGGCTTAGTTCCACCGCGGCATCCGTTCCGGTATGCCCTGAACTAGCGATCAGCGGGACACGGCCCGCGTTCTCTTTCACGATCAGTTCCATTAGCGCGCGGCGTTCGGCGGCGGAAAGCGTATAGCCTTCGCTGGCATTGCCGAATAACCCGAGACCTTGCGCGCCCTGCTCGATCAGGTAGTGAATCAGTCTGCGTTGCGATTCGTAATCCACCGCACCGTCTTCACGGAAGGGCGTCGCTGCAATCGGGAAAACACCTTTCACCTGGAACTCTCCAT
>Ga0123338_10004349_pt1 | contig 12411 bp, 7 predicted proteins | sample grotaG_FD_89793 | JGI IMG/M metagenome (GOLD analysis project Ga0123338, IMG submission 89793) | Glacier valley bacterial and archeal communities from Borup Fiord, Nunavut, Canada, to study Microbial Dark Matter (Phase II) -... | ecosystem: Environmental > Aquatic > Freshwater > Ice > Glacier ... | reverse complement strand
GGCTACCCGCCACGATTTTACCCTGGCCGGCGGCGCGGCCGGCTCCCCGGCCGTGGCCGCCAGCGGCTGCGCGCCCGCCCGCTACGGCGACGCCCTGGAGCTGCCCCTGGGCCTGAACGGCTACTTCACCCTGCAGGAGGCCCTGCGCTGCGCCAAGGAGCAGCACAAGCCCGTGTTCGTGGACTTCACGGGGCACAACTGCGGCAACTGCCGGCGGATGGAGGCCGACGTGTGGTCGCACGAGGAGGTGCTGCGCCAGCTGCGCGACGACTACGTGGTGGTGGCCCTCTACGCCGATGACAAAACCGAGCTGCCCAAAGCCGAATGGTACACCTCGCCCCGCGACGGCCGGGTGAAGTCCATGCTCGGCGAGCAAAACCTGGACTTCCAAATTAGCAAGTTCAACGCCAACGCCCAGCCCTATTACGTGGTGCTCAACCCCAACGACGCCACCACCCAGCCCCTGCTCGCGCCCGTGGCGTTCGAGCCCGACGTGGCGCAGTTCAGTAGTTTTTTGCGGGCCGGCGTGAAACGCTTCAAGGGCCAGCGGGCGCCGGTGGCGGCCCGCTAGGCGGGTGCCCAGGGGCTTGGATAAGGCCCACTACATCAGGGCCGAAACCGGCTTAAACACGAAGAGGCGGCCCCCACCCAGAGGCCGCCTCTCACTTGTGTGGGGTGCGCATCCACCCAGATGCGCAGCCCCGTTTTCCCCTCTTCTCCGTTGTCTCCAACCGCGGCGGTAGCGCAAAACTCGCGAGCTTTGCGGAGCGAACACCTGGCAATGAAGCCAGAAAATCTGCGTTAACTGCAAATTTTAGAGGGGCTGGGGTTCCCAGAAGAAACCTTGGCCCAACCATTCACTCTCACTACAAACAATGCCCCGGCCTTCTGCCTTAGGATTACAACAAATGTAAGATGCTCAGTGTAATGATGCAAATAATTTCATTCATTGGCTGAATAATTACGATTACCTCAATTTTAACGCTGTATTTTTACGGCCTTCCTAAACCACCCCTGCAAAAAATGGCTAGAAATTACGAACTTGATGACACGGACCGCAACATCCTGAACCTGCTCATCCAGGATGCCAAAATGCCCTACACCGAAATAGCCCGCAAGGTGAACGTGTCGGGCGGCACGGTGCACGTGCGCATGGCCCGGCTCGAAGAAATTGGCATCGTGCAGGGCGCCACCTTGCGCATTGATTTTCAAAAACTCGGCTACGGCGTGAATGCTTTTCTGGGCATTTATCTGCTGAAAAGCTCGGTGTACACCAGCGTGGTCGAGCAGCTGCGCGACATTCCGGAGGTGGTCAACATTCACTTCACCACCGGGGCCTACGGCGTGTTTGCCCGCCTGATGTGCCGCGACACCCAGCATCTGCGCGACGTGCTCCACGACCGGATTCAGCCCATCGACGGCATCGAGCGCACCGAAACGCTGATATCGCTGGAGGAAGTCATCAGCCGCCCCACGCAGCTCACCTAGCCGACAATACGGCGGCTCCGCGGCCATTTCCTTTCCAGAAGTAAGGTGGCCGCGGGGCGCCGCGGGCTTCGCCAGGCGAGCGAAAGGCCAGGCGGCAGATTTTGTATTTTTTTTGTTGCCGTCTATGCCCGTTTCGCGCCCTGCCACGCTCCTCATTCAAACGGCCTTCATCGGCGACGTGATTCTGCTCACGGCGCTGCTGGAGTACCTGGCCCGCACGGCGCCGGGCATGCCTGTCGATGTGCTGGTGCGGCGCGGCAACGAAAGCCTGCTGGCGGGCCACCCCCACGTGCGCGCGTTGTTGATTTGGGACAAGAAGTACCGCAAGTACGCCAACCTGTGGCAGCTGCTGCGCGAGGTGCGGGCCCGCCGCTACGGCCGCGTGGTCACGCTGCAGCGCTTCGCCAGCACGGGATTCCTCACGGCGTTTTCGGGCGCCCCGGAGCGGGTGGGGTTTGCCCAAAACCCCTTCAGTCGCTTTTTCACGCGCCGCTTGCCCCACGTCATCGGCGACGGTACGCACGAGGTGGAACGCAACCTGCGGCTGCTGCGCGGCAATGAGGAGTTAAGCGCAGCGCCAAGGCCCCGGCTGTATCCTTCCGCCGCCGATGAAGCGGCGGTAGCGCCTTACAGCGCCGCCGGCCCTTACGTCTGCCTCGCGCCCACGTCGGTGTGGTTCACCAAGCAGTACCCGGAGGAAAAATGGCTGGAGCTGCTGGCGGCGCTGCCCGCCGGCCTGCGCGTGTACCTGCTGGGCGGCCCGCCCGACGTGGCGGCCTGCGAACGATTGGCCCGCGCCAGCGGCCGCGAAAACGTGACCAGCCTCGCCGGAAAAATTGGCTTGCTGGCGTCGGCGGCCCTCGTGCACGGGGCGGCGATGACCTACGTGAACGACTCGGCGCCGCTGCACTTGTGCTCGGCGGTGGGCGCGCCGGTGACGGCGGTGTTTTGCTCCACCGTGCCGGCGTTTGGGTTCGGGCCGCTGTCGCCGGTTTCCTTCGTGGTCGAGACCCGGGAGGCGCTGGCTTGCCGGCCCTGCGGCCTGCACGGGCACGGCGCCTGCCCGCTGGGGCACTTTCGCTGCGCGTATGGCATTGAAGTGGGACAACTCCTGGTCACTTTGCCGGTTCTGTCATCCTGAGCGTTCCGTTTTAGGCGCAGACTGCTTAGGATGACAGGTGATTTGCGAAGCCGCCCGGCCGTACTTTTGTCTTCCTATGCTCGATTACCATATCCACGAATATCCCAACGGCATCCGCCTCTTGCACAAGCAAGTGCCGCACACAAAAATTGTGCACTGCGGCTTTCTGCTGGATATTGGCTCGCGCGACGAGGCCCCGCACCAGCAGGGACTGGCCCATTTCTGGGAGCACATGGCCTTTAAGGGCACCGAGAAGCGCAAGTCGTTCCACATCCTCAACCGCCTCGAAACCGTGGGCGGCGAACTCAACGCCTACACCACCAAGGAAAAAATCTGCTTCTACGCCGCGCTGCTCAGCACGCACTTCGAGCGCGCTTTCGAACTTCTCACCGACCTCACGTTCCACTCCGTGTTTCCGGGCCGCGAGGTGGAGAAGGAGCGGGGCGTGATTCTGGAAGAAATGAGCATGTACCAGGACGCTCCGGAGGACGCCATCATCGACGATTTCGATGCCGTGGTGTTCGGCGACCACCCGCTGGGCGTGAACATCCTCGGCACCCGCGAGAGCGTGAGCCGCTTTCAGACGGCCGACTTCCACGCCTTTTTGCAGGAGCAGCTGCGGACCGACCGGCTGGTGTTCAGCTCGGTGAGCAACCTGTCGTTTGAAGCGGTGAAAAAACTGGCGGATAAATTTCTGGCCTCGCTGCCGGCCCGGCTGGGCCCGCGCACGCGCCGGCCGGTGGGCGGCTACGCCCGCAAAACGCAGGTCGAAACGCGGCCCATTTCGCAGGCCCATTGCCTGGTGGGCGGCCCGGCGTATTCGTTGAACGACGCGCGCCGCATCCCGTTTTTCATGCTGAACAACATCCTGGGCGGCCCCGGCATGAACTCGCGCCTCAACCTGGCGGTGCGCGAGAAATACGGCCTCGTGTACACCATCGACAGCACCTACTCGCCCTACACCGACACGGGGCTGTTCGGCATCTACTTCGGCACCGAAGGCAAGCAGGTGAAGCGCACCCTGGGCCTGGTGCAGAAGGAGCTGAAGCTGCTGCGCGAAAAAACCCTCACCACCAACCAGCTGCACACGGCCAAACACCAACTTATGGGCCAGCTCGCCATGAGCGAGGAAAGCAACAGCGGCCTGATGCAGCTCCTCGGCAAAAGCACGCTGGACCTGGGTCGCGTGGAGCCGCTGAGCGAGATTTTTGAGAAAATTGAAAAAATCTCGGCCGCCGAGCTGCGCGACATGGCCAACGAAGTGCTGACCGACGCGCACCTGAGCGTGCTGCAGTACGTGCCGGAGGGGAAATGAACGGGCCGGTTTTTGGGCACGTGGGCACGGCTCGACCCGGCGACCTGTTCGAGTCCCGGCTGGAGCTCTCGTTGCGTCGGCAACACCGGCCGCGGCAGGCCGGCATCTGCGCGACCCGGAAGGAGGGAGCCGAAAGCATTGTGTTGTCGGATAAGTATGAGGATGACGAAGTGCACGACGATTTCATCCTCTACACCGGCCACGGTGGGCGCCATCAGGAAACGGGCAAACAAGTGGCCGACCAAATCCTGACGGATTCCAATTTAGGCTTGGCCCGAAGCGAAGTGACGGGTCTGCCGGTACGGGTGTATCGCAAAGTGCGCATTCCTGCCGGTACGCAGGCATTTCGGTACGAAGGACTGTTCCGGATGACCAGCCACCAGCACACTGTTGGCAAGTCGGGCTTTAAGGTTTTCCGGTTTCGATTAGAGCCGGTTATTGAGTCAAATCGAGTGGCGCCGCTGCCTTATGCCACGCCGGAGTTATTCGATAATGCCACGCCATCGGCGGCTGAAGCGGCACCACGGTACGAGGTTACCACCTCCCGGCTCATTCGAGACACCTCCGTGACGCGACAGGTGAAAACGCTGTACAAATACCAGTGTCAGGTATGCGGAATTAGGCTTGAGGCGCCCGCTGGGTTTTATGCCGAAGCGGCGCACATTAAGCCTCTTGGTGCTCCCCACAATGGGTCTGATATCTTGGAAAATATCCTGTGCTTGTGCCCCAATCACCACGTGCTTTTCGACTTAGGAAGCTTCGCCATTGCCGAAGATTTTACGCTGATAGGTCTGCCTGGAAAGTTGAACCAGAAGCCACAGCATCAAATCGGCACTGAGTTTCTGAAGTATCAACAACTGAAAATTCATTTAAAATCGGCGTCAAGTTCACTTGAGCAATGACTGACCCCATTCAACTTTACGCCGAGCAGCACACCGCCCCCGAGCCGCCGCTGCTGGCCCGGCTCACCCGCGAAACCCACCGGCAAACCCTGCTGCCGCGCATGAGCAGCGGCCACGTGCAGGGCCGGTTCCTGAGTATGCTGAGCAAGCTGCTGCGGCCGCGGCGCGTTTTGGAAATCGGCACGTTTTGCGGCTACGCCGCGCTGTGTTTGGCCGAAGGGCTGGCGCCCGACGGCCTGCTGCACACCATCGAAATCGACCCGGAGCGGGAAGCGCGCATCCGGCGCTACGTGGCGGCGGCGGGCGTGGCGGCGCAGGTGCGGCTGCACATCGGGGCGGCGCTCGACGTTTTGCCGGGGCTGGTCGATGAAGTGTGGGACCTGGTCTTTATTGACGCCGACAAGCGCGGCAACGACGCTTATTTTGAGGCCGTCATTGGGCAGGTGCGACCCGGCGGGCTACTCATCGTCGACAACGTGCTGTGGAGCGGCAAGGTGCTGCCCGCGCACGAAGTGAAACCCGGCGACAAGGACACCCCGCTGGTGCGCGCCTTCAACGACAAGGTGGCCCGGGACGCGCGGGTAGAGCCCGTGTTTCTGCCGCTGCGCGATGGCCTGCTGTTGCTGCGTAAGAAATAACCGCTCTGCCCCGGGCGACTGGCTTGCAAAACTGACCGGCAACGTGCCGGCAGCGGGGTATTGGTGGCAGTTCCCGGTTCTATGCGGCATCTTACTTCCTTGTTTTTCTTGCTGGTTGGGCTGGCCGCCCGCGCCCAAGCGCCCACCACGGTGAGCGGGCGCGTGGCCGACGGCAAAGACCAGTCGCCCCTCATCGGCGCCAACGTGCTGCTGATTCACCTGCCCGACTCGGCCCGCGTGGGCGCCGCGGCCGATGCCGGGGGCCGGTTCCAGTTCGACAACGTGGCCGCGGGGCGCTACGTGCTGGATGCCTCGTTTGTGGGCTACGGCAGGCTGCGCCAGGCGGTGAGCGTGAGCGGCCAGCCCGTGCAGCTGGGCACGCTGGCTCTGCAAGCCGGCGGCGTGCAGCTCAAGGGCGTGGTGGTGACGGGCGCCGCGGCCCAGAGCGTGCAGAAGGGCGACACCACCCAGTTCAACGCCCGGGCCTTCAAGACCAACCCCGACGCCACCACCGGCGACCTGCTGGAAAAGCTGCCCGGCGTGACCCGCGGCCCCGACGGCAAGGTGCAGGCCCAGGGCGAAAACGTGCAGCAGGTGCTGGTGGACGGCAAGCCGTTCTTCGGTAATGACCCCGACGCGGTGCTCAAAAACCTGCCCGCCGAAATGGTGGACAAGGTGGAGGTATTCGACCAGCGCAGCGAGCAAAGCCGCTTTTCGGGCTTCGACGACGGTAACACGACCAAGACCATCAACATCGTGACGAAGGTGGAATTCCGCAACGGCACCTTTGGGCGGGTGCTGGCTGGCGCCGGCCCCGACCGCTACAAGGCCAGCGGCAACGTGAACCAGTTCCGGGGCGCCCAGCGCCTGTCGGTGCTGGCGCAGAGCAACAACGTGAACGAGCAGAACTTCGGCACCGAGGACCTGCTGGGCGTGGTGGGCAACTCGAACCAGGGCGGCGGGGGCCGCGGGGGCGCCGGCGGACGGGGCGGCGGGGCGCCGGGCGGCGGTAACGGGGGCAATGCCGGCGACTTTCTGGTGAACCAGAGCGGCGGCATCACCACCACCAACGCGGCCGGGCTGAACTACTCGGACTCCTGGAACAAGAAAACCGACCTCGCGGCCAGCTACTTCTTCAACCGGGCCGACAACACCGTCAGCAGCAACACCCGGCGCCGGTACGCCGACGCGGCCCGCACCGCCTACAGCCAAAACGCCAACAGCCTCAACACCAACCAGCGCTTCAACCTGCGCCTGGAGCACAAAATAGATTCGGCCAATTCCGTCCTGTTCCGGCCGCGCTTCAGCTACCAGCTGAACGACGCGACCAGCAGCGTGCTGGGCATCACGAGCCGCCCGAGCGACTCGCCGGGGCTGCTGGAGCAGAGCCGCATCGCCAGCACGTCCACTGCGGGCAGCACCGGCCTGAACACCGGCGGCGACGTGCTGCTGCGCCACCGCTTTGCCAAGGCCGGCCGCACCGCCAGCCTCACGGTGGGCGGCACCTACAGCCAGCGCAACAGCGCCGCCACGCTGCTCACGCGCAACACCGACCCCGCCCAGACCAGCCTGAACCAAGCCAACACGCTGACCCAACACGGCGGCAGCCTCAACGCCAACCTGGCCCTCACCGAGGCCCTCACCCGAACTGACGTGCTGCAAGGCAATTACGCCTTCAACTACGCGCCGAACAACTCCCGCAAATACACCTACGACGTGCTCACCGGCGACACCCGCCAGCTGAACGAGGGCCTGAGCAACGTGTTCGAGAACTACTACCTCACGCAGTCGGGCGGCCTCACCTACCGGCACATCACGCGCACTTACCAGGCCAGCGTGGGCGTGGCCGGGCAGTATTCGGAGCTGTACAGCGACGCGCAGTACCCGCGGCCCGGCATCGGACGTTACACCTTCCTGAACGTGCTGCCCAACGCCAGCCTCAACTACCGCTTCACCAAGCAGAAAAACCTGCGCCTGAACTACCGCACCAGCACCAATCCACCCAGCGTGACCCAGCTGCAAGCCGTGGTGAATAACGCCAACCCGCTGCAGCTCACCATCGGCAACCCCGCGCTGGGCCAGGAGTACCAGCACGCCGTCAACATCCGCTACTCGGCCTCGAACCCCGGGGTGTCGAGCAGTTTCTTCGCGCTGCTCTCGGGTTCCTACACCCAGAACCCCATTTCGAACCGCACCCTGGTGGCTGCGCGCGACACCACCGTGGTGCCCGAAGGCGCCGCCGGCACCACCGTGCGCCTGCCCCGCGGCACCCAGCTCACCCAGCCCACCAACCTGAGCCAGCAGTACACGATGCGCTCATTGGTGAGCTACGGCCAGCCCATCAAAGCCCTTAAGACCAACGTGAACCTGAGCCTGAACGCCAACTACACCCAGACGCCCGGCCTGGTGAACGGCGGCCTGAACTATGCCCGCGTGCCTTCGTTCGGGGCGGGCCTCACGCTCAGCTCCAACATCAGCGCCAACCTCGACTTCACGGCCTCCACCACGTCGAGCCAGAACTACGTGCGCAACACCCTGCAGGCGCGCCTCAACACCGACTACTTCGCGCAGGTCACCCGCCTGCGCCTCGCCTGGATTGTGGGCCCTGGCATCAATTTCCAGACCGACCTCGTGCACCAGGCTTACGCGGGCCTTTCGGCCGGCTACAACCAGCAGTACGTGCTCTGGAATGCCAGCCTGGGCAAGAAGCTATTTCCCGGCCAGCGGGGCGAAATTCGGGTGTATGCCTTCGACCTGCTGGGCCAGAACCGCGCCGTGCAGCGCAACGTGACCGAGGCCTACTACGAGGACGTGCAAACGAATATCCTGCAGCGCTACTTCCTGCTGCTGTTCAGCTACAACATCCGCAGCGGCAACGTGCTGGCGCCCACCGAGCCCGCCGACGGCGGCCGCGAAGGCCGCGGCGACCGGGGCTTTGGCCGGCCCGGCGGTGGCGGGCGGCCCGGGGGCGGGGACGGCCCTCCCGGCGGTGGCCCTCCGTAGCCGCAGGCAAGCCGTCGAACCAAAAAGAAGGCCATGCAGCGCGCAGCGCAGCATCTTTGCCGCAGCAGAAATCAACGATGATGCAACGAAGCGGCAGAGATGCTGCGACAAGCGCAGCAGGACGGCCTGCTTGCGCTAATTGTGCTCAAAATTCAGGTTCTTTGCAGCTTCCGGGCGGGGAGTGGCCGCGGTGGCCGCCCCCCGCCCGTGCAGCTTATGCGAAATCCTGTCTTGTTAATCCTGGGTCTGGTCGTGGGCCTCGCGGGCCCGGTGGCGGCCCAACCTGCCGCCGCCGCCGCGCACCCCGACGTGCCCACTGCTTTCGACGTGGCCGGCCTGCACCTGGTGCTGAACGAGGAAGCCCAGCGGCTGGTGCAGCAAAAAGCCGACGGCCTGTGCCGGCACCAGCCCTCCTTCCAGGCCCGCGTGGATTTGGCCGATGCCGCCTTTCCCATCATCGACCGGGTGCTGAAGGAAGAAGGCGTGCCGCTCGATTTCCGGTACTTGGCCTTGCAGGAAAGCGCCTTGCAGGGCGATGCCCAGAGCGCCCACCAGGCCGTGGGCTACTGGCAACTCAAGCGCGAAACCGCCACCGACCTCGGCTTGGTGGTGAACGACGCCGTGGACGAGCGCCAGCACCTCGCGGCCAGCACCCGCGCCGCCGCCCGCTATTTGGCGCGCAACAACCACAGCCTGCACAATTGGCTCAACGCCCTGCTCAGCTACAACACCGGGCTGGGCGGCGTGAAAGCCTACACCCTGCCTTCGGACTTCGAAGCCACCCAAATGGCCGTCACCGAGGCCACGTCGCCCTACGTGCTGATGTTTCTGGCCCAAAAAATTGCTTTCGAGCCCGCTTGCGGCCAGAACCCCCGGCCGGTCCTGCGCCTGCTGGAATTCCCGGCTGCGGCCGGCCAAACCCTGGCCGCCCAGGCCCTGGCCCTGCACACCGAGCCCGAAAACCTGGCCGTGCACAACCACTGGCTGCTGACCCCCGAAGTGCCCGCCGACCGGCCCTACACGCTCATTGTGCCCGTGGGCGACATTACCCAGCAGGCCGGCGTCTTGGCCAACCAGCGCCTGCAGAGCCGCGCCGAACTGCTCGCGCTGCCCGCCGTGGCCGCCAACCCCGCCGAAGTGCGCCTCAACGACCTGCGGGCCCTCATCGCGCTGCCCGGCGAAACCACCGCCGACCTGGCCCGGCGCGGCAACCGGCGCCTGGGCGAGTTCCTGCGCGACAACGAGCTGAGCGGCTTCGACGTGGCCGTGGTGGGCCGGCCCTACTACCTGGAAAGCAAGCGCGACGTGGCCGCCGTGGAGTACCACGTGCTGCAGCCGGGCGAGACGCTCTTCGACGTGGCCCAGAAGTACGGCCTTCGCAAAAAGGCCATTTTGGCTAAAAATCACCTCGCGCCGGTGAGCGAGCTGCGCCCCGGCCTCGTGCTGTGGCTGCAGCACGTGCGCCCCCGCGAAGTGGCCGCCGAGTACCGCACCCTGCCCGATGGCGTGGCCCTGGAGCGGGCGCCCGGCGAGCCCAGCCCCGCCGCAACCATTCCGTCGGCTCTTGCCGCCGCCGTCCCGAACCAACGCCCGGCAAGCAACCTCGCCCGCCCCAACCGCGATTCGGAAGAAGGCTGGGGCGATGCTTTGCCCGCCGTTCTGCCGGCGTCGAATCCAGCGGCGGCGTCGGGGCCGGCCGTTGCGTCAGGTGGGGCAGCTGCTCCGGTCCCAATAGTTGCAGCCGCGCCCCCGGGGCCGCCGTCGACTTTGCCCCCGCCCGCCCCGGCTCCTGCCCCCGCGCCCCTGGCCGATGAGCCGGCCCGCCCCGAGCCGGTGGCCCGCCCGGTTGCGGCGGTCCTGCCGCCGCCTGCCGGGCCGCTTCACCCGAATGCTGTGCCCGCGGTGGTCCCGGCCGCGCCCGTCGTCGCGCCCGTGGCCGCGCCGGCCGCGGGCGCCACGCACCGCGTCGAGCCAGGCGAAACACTTTACGCCGTCGGCCGCCGCTACCAGGTTCCACCCGCCACCCTTATGGCTCTCAACCACCTCACCCCGCCGGCCAACCTGGCCGTGGGGCAAGTGCTGCTGTTGAAAGCGGGGGAGCCGGGCCCGCCGCAAGCGGCCGTGGCTGCCGGGTCGGCGGCCATCCAGCCCGCCGGCCGTAGAAATCCGGCGTTGTACGTGCCCAAAACCGTGGCGCTTGCGCCCCCGGTTGCGCCCGCGGCAACGGCTGCTGCCACCCAGCACACCGTGGCGGCCGGCGAAACGCTGTACAGCATCGCGCGCCGCTACAACCTGAAAGTGGCCGACCTGCAGGCCTGGAACGCCAAGCTGGATCCAAACGTGAGAGTGGGCGAGGTGCTGCGGTTGCAAGCCCCCGGCAAGCAGTAACGAGGCGCCGGACCCGGAAAAAACGTAGTGCCCAGGGAATCAGACCGCCGGCAAATGGGGTTTGGGAATGCCCGCCGGCCGGGGGTATCTTTGGTAATGAGGAATGGGGAATGAACGATTGGGAATGGGCCACTGCCGCTCTTTAATTCTTAATTCTTTATTCCTCATTCTTCATTAAGCAAAGCGCCCAATGCCCGTTTTCTCGCACCTCCACAGCCACACGCAATATTCGCTGCTCGACGGCCAGGCCAGCATTTCGGCCCTGATGAAGAAGGCCCAGGCCGACGGCATGCCCGCCGTGGCCCTCACCGACCACGGCAACATGTTCGGGGCGTTCAACTTCGTGGCCGAGGCCAACAAGTACAACGTGAAGCCCATCGTGGGCTGCGAGTTCTACCTGGTGGAAGACCGCCACAAAAAGGCGTTCAGCCGCGAGAAAGGGGAGAAGGACACCCGCTTCCACCAGCTGCTGCTGGCCAAGGACCAGGCCGGCTACCACAACCTGAGCAAGCTGTGCTCGATGAGCTTCATCGAGGGCGTGTACTCGAAGTTTCCGCGCATCGACCGCGAGCTGCTGGAACGGTACCACGAGGGGCTGATTGCCACGAGTTGCTGCATTGGGGCCGAGATTCCGCAAACCATTCTGTTCCGTTCCGAGGCCGAGGCCGAGGAAAAGCTGAAGTGGTGGCTGGAGATGTTCGGCGAGGACTACTACATCGAAATTCAGCGGCACGGGCTGATGAACTTCGACGGCACCGGCAAGAGCCAGGAAGACGTGAACCAGGTGCTGCTGGGCCTGGCCCACAAGCACGGCGTGAAGGTGATTTGCACCAACGACTCGCACTACGTCGACCAAACCGACTACGCGGCCCACGACCTGCTGCTGTGCGTGAACACCGGCGAGGAGCACAGCATCCCGGTGGGCGACATCCGGACCAACTACTACACCCTGATGACGGGCAAGGGCGAGGTGAAGTACGACCTGCTCGACAACCTGCGCCGCGACCACGCCCGCGACGAGCGCGCCCAGAAGCAGCTGCGCCGCATCGACGAGGAGCTGCAGAAACCCAAGCCGCACACCCGCTTCGGCTTCGCCAACGACCAGTTTTTCTTCAAGACCCAGGCGCAGATGAACGCGCTGTTCAAGGACGTGCCGGAGAGCGTGGACAACACGAATGAGATTGTCGACAAAATAACGCCCCCGAAGCTGCAGCGCGACATTTTGCTGCCCAATTTTCCCATTCCGCCCGAACACGCCAACGGCGACGCCTTTCTGCGCCACCTCACCTACGAGGGCGCATTCGAAGGCCCCAAGCCGCGCTACTCGGTGCGCACGCCCGAAATCGAGGAGCGGCTGGATTACGAGCTGCGCATTATTCAGACGATGGGGTTTGCGGGGTACTTCCTGATTACCCAGGACTTCATCAACCACGGCCGCTCGGTGGGCGTGGCCGTGGGGCCGGGCCGGGGCTCGGCGGCCGGCTCGGCGGTGGCCTACTGCGTGGGCATCACCAACATCGACCCGATTAAGTACTC
>Ga0123338_10004344_pt1 | contig 12426 bp, 11 predicted proteins | sample grotaG_FD_89793 | JGI IMG/M metagenome (GOLD analysis project Ga0123338, IMG submission 89793) | Glacier valley bacterial and archeal communities from Borup Fiord, Nunavut, Canada, to study Microbial Dark Matter (Phase II) -... | ecosystem: Environmental > Aquatic > Freshwater > Ice > Glacier ... | reverse complement strand
GGGCCACCGTGCCGAGCAAAATCAGAGTTTTGGACATGTCATCTCCAGGTTGTTCAGTGGGGTTGTACAGGACTTTTTCGGACCGCTCGAGCAGGTTGCTTTGCCTTCGCACTTTAGCAGAACAGCAGGCTCGAGCCATAAATCAATCTGGATATATCAACCCTGAAAAGGCAGCTCGGGGCTGGACCACGCACTACTCGACCAGACAGCGCTCGAGAAAGATTCAAACGGATTTTTGACGATTTTAAAGGTGCTTGACTCCACTCGAGCCGCGATTCGAGCCACGGTGTTGGGCAGATTATTGCCCGCAATTACGTACTGCCCGATTCGCGCTTTGGGAAAGTAAAACCCCATGATGTAAAGGTAGTCGTAACCCGCGCCCGCCATGCCTTGAGCACCGTACTGCGAAAGTCCCACGCCGTGACCGTAACCCGCTCCGGCCATCACCAGCCCGTCGGCGTTGCTGCCAAAGGCTACCCGCGTGCTGTAACCGCCCAGGGACTTGACGAAACCACCCGCTTCGGCTCCCTTGACCACCGCTTTGCCGTCGCTTCCGGTCAGGGTCAGCTCGAGCGGGCGGCCCGAGTTGCTGTAGCTGCTGACCCTCACACTCGAGAGCGTACCCACCTTGCCGTAAGCGCTGGCGATGCTCGAGGCGCGGCTCCAGGGCAGGCTAATTTGCCAGGTGCTCTTGGGACTTTTAGAAAAAGGGTCCGGCTGGGCTACTGAATACGGCAGCTTCATGCCCCAAACCTCGCTCGCACTCGCAGTCCAGCCGCCGTTGTCGCTCGAGAAGAAGGTCTGGGCGGGTTTACCGTTCCAGGCCACGATTTGACCACGGGTGAGCATTACCGCCTGACTCGAGCGCTCGCTCTCTTTGCTCACGCCGGGATACACCTGACACTGCTGGGTGGCGCACAAATCAAAATCGGCTTTGGGACTCAAGCGCGAGACCGCGTAGGTCCGGGCGATGACCGCCTGGGCCTTGAGCGCCTCGAGCGACCAGGTGGGCGGCATCTCGGCGGGAACCACTGAATACAGATAATCCTCGAGACCCACCACGTTGATGAGCTGGAGACCCCCGCCCACCACTCGAATCAGCATTCCACCCCGGTAACTCGAGCCACGTAAAGTCATGGTGGTGCCGGGTGCACCCTCGGGAATGTAGATTTTGGGACTGCCGCCGTCGGTGCCGTTGATGACCACGTTTCCAGCTTTGGATACCGAGAGCGGCCAGCTCACCGCCGTTTCGCTCCTGTAAAGCAAGCGCCCGTCGGGGTAAAACATCGAGTGCTGAAAAGGAATTTGCAGCTCGAGCGCGCTTCCACTGGCGATGAGCACCCGCACGCTGAGTTCGCTCGAGGGGGCGTCCGGCTGACCCTGAGCCAGCGCCGCGCTCGGTAAGGCGCAAAGCAGAAAAAGGGCGGATTTCAGAAAAACTCGCATCAGGAGGCAGTATAGCTCGAGGTGTGTCAAGAAAACGTTAAGAATTCGGAGGAGCACTCCAGACCCTTCCCGTCGGTCATACTCAGAACATGGCAGGACGGGTTTTTAACCATGCAGGATTGGTGCTCGAGCACGGCCATTACGATGTCGGCATCGTGGGCGGTGGCCTGCTGGGGCTGAGCTGCGCTTTCTGGCTAAAGTCGCTCGAGCCGGACCTCAAGGTGTTAATTGTCGAGCAGGGCGGCATTCCTCAGGAGGGCGGCGCGACCCAGAACTCGAGCGGCTTGTTCAGTCTGGCGAATCTGGAGGAGAGACAAAATGAAGCGCGCTGGACTTTGAAAATCTTGCAGGACCTTGAGCAAATTACCGGGATTCAGCGTCCCCACGACCCCAAGTTTCAGCAGGTCGGCTGGCTGACCCTACTTTCGGAGGGAGTGGAAAAGGCGCTCGAGCCGAACCTCAAATTCCTCTCGAGCGCGGCTAGAGCCAACCTCGAGCGGCTGGTGAACCTCTGGAGCGTGAACCGCGCCCAGTACGAGCCGCAAGGCGGTTTCGGTTCGGCCTCGAGCGCGGCGCTACACTTCGGTTTCGGGGCGGTGGCAAAAGGTGCGGATTTGATGCTCAGCACTCGAGCACGCAGTGAAGCGGGTTCGAGGACTTTAACGCTGGAGCGGCTCGACATTGACCGCCGCATGGTGGTTTTTGTGGCAAGGCAAGAGCGGGTCGAGGTGGACAAACTCATCGTCGCGGCGGGTGCGGACACCCCTTCCTGGCTCGAGCAAAATCTGAATTTGCCCCTCGAGCTGCCCACACACTACGTCCAGCACCTGCGAATCTCGGAAAGTGCCGCGCTCGAGCGTCAAAACGGTGAGGTGGTGATGCCTGTTCTCGAGCGGGGTGGCTTAGTGTTGCGCCCCCATCTGGGCGGCGTGCTGATTTCGCTGCCCCCCATTGCGGCGGACCCAGCGGATTATGTGGCTCGAGGAGCCACCTTGTTTGGTGTACCTGTGGGCTTGCGGCGCGAATACCTGAACCTGGTGCTCGAGGGAATGGACGCTTTACCCTGCCTGAGCTGGCCCGAGCTGAATCTGGGCAAAACGGCGCTCGAGCTGCTGGGTGCATGGGAGGTCGCTCGAGAATATCCCGGTTGGCTCGAGGTCAAAGCTCAGGTTTACGCATTGTTCGGAGGTCGGCGTGGCTTTGAACTTGGCCTATCCACGGCGCTTGATTTGACCTCGAGCGTGCTGGGAAAGGTGGAAAGGCCCTGGATTTGAGGTAGGGGCTGGCCTCGTGCCTGCCCGCGTGCTCGAGTCGTTCAACGCAAAAACCCTCTCCCGGAACGGGAGAGGGAGCCGCGAAGGCGGCGGGGTGAGGGCGTTTCAGTTCACTCGAGTAATCCGGTTCACCGCGCCCGGTTGCAGCGGCTTGCCCGCGTCGCTCTGGGCCTTGAGGTAGGCTGCAAACGCGTCTATGTCCTGACCGCCGCCCAGACGGTTGTTGCCTTCCTTGAGCGCAGTAAAGCCGTCGCCACCGTCGGCCAGGAAGTTGTTCACCGTCACCCGGTAAATCGCCGCCGGATTGAGCGCGTTGCCGTTCAGTTTGATGCTCGAGGGGTCCACCTTCTCGCCTTTGGGCTTGGCGTTGTCCCAGGTGTAGGTAAAGCCGTCCGAGACTTGCAGAATGCGGTTCTGGCCCGCCGAGGGGTTATCGAATTGCTGCTCGAGCACCGCTTTAATCTGCGCGGCACTCAGGCTTAAGACCACCAAGCTGTTGCCGAAGGGCTGCACCGTGAAGGCGTCCCCGTAAGTCACGCTACTCGAAGGGTTGGGTACATTGGGTGGCAGGTCGGCGCGGATGCCGCCGGGGTTCATCAGCGCGATGCTCGAGCCGCCCTTGTCTCCAGGCTTGGTCGCGGCCAGTTGCGAATCGGCAATCACGTCACCCAGCGCGGATTCGCCGTTGGGCTTGGCCTCGCGCTTGATTTGCTCCACACCCAGCTTGGCGATGACCCGCCCTGCCACCGCGTCGGTCAGGGTTTTAGCTTTGCTCACAATCGCGGTCATGGCCGGGTCTTTGGCAATTTTGGTCGAGTCCACCAGCAGGGTTTCGGCGCTGCTCGAGAGCACTTTCTTGTTCTTTTTATCAATTTGCAGGGTGATGTTGCTCAGCAGGTAGCCGTAGCTGCCCGCCTGGGTGATGAGTCGGCCATCGACTCGGCAGTTGTAGCCCCGGTGGGTGTGTCCACTCACGATGAGGTCCACGGCGGGGTCGAGCTTCTTGTTGATGGCCAAAATGTCGCCGCTGAGCGTTTTACAATCTTGCACGTAAAAGGGGTCGATGGCGTTACCGCCCTGGTGAATCAGCAACACGATGGCTGAAACGCCCTTGGCCTTGATTTCGGGAATCAGTTTGTTCACCGCGTCGGCCTCGTCGGTGAACTCGAGGGTGCTCACCCCGGCAGGTGAAACGATGGTGGGGGTACTTTTGAGCACCGCGCCCACGAAGGCCACGCTGAAATCCGCGAAGGTTTTGATGGCGTAGGCGGGCAGCGCGGGCTTTCCGGTGGCTTTATCGAGCACATTGGCCGCCAGATAAGTGTACTTGGCCCCACTGAAGGTGTTCTCGAACTTGCAGGTCTGGGTGGGGTCTACCCCGTCGCAGCCGCCTTTCTGAACCCGCAGTAGCTCCTTGAAACCCCTATCGAACTCGTGGTTGCCTACCGAGGAAAACTCGAGGCCCATCGTGTTTAAGGCCACAACGCTGGGTTCGTCGGCCAGCAGCGAGGACACCAGGGGCGAGGCACTTATCAGGTCGCCCGCGCCCACAGTCACGGTGTTGGGGTTTCCGGCTCGAGTGGTCTTGAGCAGGGTGCTCAGGGCCTCGACCCCGCCCGCCTGCACAGTGACGCTCTCGCTGGGGCTGTTGGGGTTGGGGTAGCGGTAGGTGCTGGGGAGCAAATTGCCGTGGTAGTCGTTGAAGGCCAGAATTTGCAGCGTGACGTTATCGCCGCTGGCCAGCACGGGCGGGGTCGGGGTGCTCGAGACGGGGTTGGACGCGCTGGGCGGAGTGCCCGGAGCCATAGCTGGGGTTGGGGCCGCAGGTGCGGTGGCATTTGTGGCGGGTGTGCTCGAGCTGCTCGAGAAAGTCGCGCTCGGCATACAACCGCTCAAAGTAGCTGCCAGCAGGGAGAGACCCAGAACCATGTACTTTTGCATAGAAACTCCTTTCGGTCCGCTCGAGAGCCGACCCACTGCGCTTGAAGTGTGTTCAGGAATATCACTTTAATGTCAGCTCGAGGACAGCGAATCATCAGCCAAGCCTCATACCAAGCTCGAGCGTTGTGACGCCGTAAAGCCGACCTGTACGCGCTCGAGAGGCCCTGATAACTTGAGGGTCAGGCTTGATGAAAGCTTTAACTCGCGCTCGAGGGTAACTCATCAAAAGGAAAACCCCGCCATTTTCAGCGGGGGTTATTGAGTTTCCAACTATGTCGAAGAACCGTTTGTGTCAGGTGCTCGAGTCAGGTGCTCGAGCGGGTCAGGTTTCTACCGAGGTGATAAAAGGCAGGTTTCTATCGTACTGGTCGCGGTCCAGGCCGTAGCCGTACACGTAGGCGTCGGGGATGGTGAAGCCACAGTAATGCACCGGAACCTCAATACGGCGTCTCGAGGGTTTGTTGAGCAGTGCGGCCACCTTGAGGCTGGCGGGCATCCGGCCCTGAAGGTAGCTCAGCAGGTAATGCATGGTAATTCCGGTGTCCACGATGTCCTCGACCAGAATCACATGGCGGTCGGCTAGGGGTTGGTTGAGGTCCTTGGTGAGGCGCACCTCTCCGCTCGAGGTCTTGCCGCTGCCGTAGCTCGAGACGGCCATAAAATCCACGCTCAGCGGTAAATCTATGGCCCGCACCAGGTCGGCGTGAAACAGCCACGCCCCGTTGAGCACGCAAATTAAGTGGGGCTTTAAGCCCGCGTAATCCAGGGTGAGCTGCTGGCCCAGCTCGAGCACGCGCGCTTTTATCTGCTCGGCGCTGAGCTGCACTTCGCCGCCGCCGGGGGTGTGAACATCGGTCATGAGTGACAGGGTACAGGTTCCAAGAGACGGGTTACAGGGGTTAGGTCTGCCCGACGGACGATGAGCATTACGCCTCACCCTTCTGTCAGCCAAGTCCTCATCTCCGGTAGCGCCGGGGGCCTACAATAAGCCCGATGTTGGAAACGCGCTCGAGGGCCAATCCATGAACTACGCGGCGGTGCTGGCAGTGCTGCTCATTCTGAGTTTCAGCTTTCCGCTGCTGCTCGAGTGGGGTGAGCAAGCTGGACTCTCCCGGCCCAGCGGGGTGATGACCCTGTTGGTTTTGAGCCTGCTGCTGGCGTCGTGGTGGCTCATTCGCCTCACGGTTCACCGCCACCGCCGCATTTTGGAGCGGATAGAGCGGATTCAAAACCAGATTCTCGAGGCCCCACAAGACCCACAGGCTTACTTTGACGACGGTGAACACCTGGGCGACCTGCTGCTGCGTCTGGGCCGCCGCCGTGAATCGGTGGAGTGTTTCGAGCGTTACGCACGGCTCGAGGGGGCGATGGACCTCGAGCGTGAGCGGCTGCGCGAACAGCTCGAGCGCGGCTACAGCACCTCCGAAGTGCAGCACAGTTCTTAAGGGCTGCTTTTGAGTGTTTTGACCTCTTGAGACCGCTCATCTCGAGCAAGTACACTGAATTTATTAGAGATTGGGTTGGAAGGTCAGGGTCAGGAGGCTGAGTGTGAAAGCGTATCGCGGAATAATACAGGACGGAGTGGTGGTTTTGACCGACAGCAAACTGCCCGAAGGTGCGGTGGTGACGGTGACGGTGGGCGAGGCTGAACTGCTGCGGGCCACCATCAAAAGTGCGCTGAGCCGCCCAAAGAAACTCAAAATTCGCCTGAACCCCAACCCGGTAGGTGTGGCTGAAAAGCACGAAAGCGAGGAAAAACCCCGCCTGCCTCCACGCACCCTCGAGCCTGCTTAAAACTCGAGTTGGCCTGAAACTTTGACTTTGTGAAGAGCGAACTGCTGTGAGGGTTCGTTCTTTTGCTTGACTGCGGGGTTATTCATCTCGAGGGTGTGTGATTAGAAGGCGATTCCGAAAGTTTCCCGTTCCCCATTCCAAATCCTTGCCCTGACTATCGGCTTGCTCGGATGCCCATTCTTTCACTCCAATGCCTGTACCCTGAGTCCACATGACTTCCCCTATCCACGTTACCCTGGTCCCCACCCCCGTCGGCAACCTGGGCGACATCACCCTGCGGGCGCTCGAGACCCTCAAAAATGCCGACGCGGTGGCCTGCGAGGACACTCGAGTGAGCGCTTTTCTGCTCAAGCATTTCGGCATTGATAAACCCCTGGTGCGACTCGACCAACACACCCTGAGGGAGCGTGCGCCGGGTGTGCTCGAGCGCTATCCCCGTCTGGCCTTCATCACCGATGCTGGAACTCCCGGCATTCAGGACCCCGGCGAGGAACTGGTCAAAATGGTGCTCGAGCGCGGCGGAAAGGTCGAGGTTTTGCCGGGACCTACCGCGCTTATTCCAGCGCTGGTCCTCTCCGGCTTTCCCACCCAGCCGTTTTGCTTCGAGGGATTTCTGCCTCGAGACGGGCGGGCGCGCAAAGAGCGGCTCGAGGAGATGATTCACCGCACCATGACCTCGCTGTTTTATGAAAGTCCGCACCGTTTGCTCGATACCTTAGAGGAACTTTCCAAACTCGCTGGCCCCCAGCGCCGGGTCAGCATCACCCGCGAGCTGAGCAAAAAATTCGAGGAAACTTACCGGGGTACGCTCGAGGCCACACTTTTACATTTCAAGGACGGCATCAAGGGCGAAATTGTGGTGGCGCTCGAGCCATTTGTTAAAATAGAACCCGGTGTGAACGACTTTCGCGCTTTGGCTCAGGAAATGGCGCTCGAGGGACAGACAACGCGAGCTATCCGCGACGAACTCATGGCAGCGGGACTGCGTAAGAACGACGCCTATATGCTAGCGTTGGAGGTGACTGGCTCGAGTGGGAAGTGATGAGCTTTGAGCTTGCCGTTCCGCTTCAACAACCCCCCTTCTCTTGAGTGCTATCGCGCACAAGAATATCCCCCCTATGAACATAGGGGGGAACTACAGATAAGCAGAGCGCATCTGTTCGGGGGTTTCTCCTGCTCGAGCAGAATTTCTCGAGGTCTCCTTTATGAAAAAAATCGCTGTACTCACCAGTGGGGGCGACGCTCCCGGAATGAACGCCGCCATCCGCGCTGTGGTCCGCACCTCTCACGCCAGGGGACTCGAGGTGCTGGGTATCCGGCGCGGGTATACCGGAATGATGGACCAGGACGTGATGACCCTGGGGCCAAGGGACGTGGCCAACACCATTCAGCGCGGCGGAACTATTCTCCTGACCGCCCGCTCTCACCGCTTTCGCAGCCCCGAGGGTCGGGCCATTGCCGCCGAGAACCTGCGGAACTGGGGCGTGGACGGTCTGGTGGTGATTGGCGGCGACGGGTCTTTTCACGGGGCGCACTACCTGCAAACCGAGCAGGGCATTCCGGTGATTGGGCTGCCCGGAACCATTGATAACGACCTGTACGGCACCGACTACACCATTGGTTACGATACCGCCGTGATGACTGCGCTCGACGCCATTGACAAGCTGCGCGACACCGGGGCCTCGCACGAGCGCATCTTCGTGGTCGAGGTGATGGGCCGTCACGCCGGACACATTGCGCTGGACGTGGCGGTGGCGGGCGGCGCAGAAGAGGTGCTGATTCCCGAAGACCCCTTAGCCATAGAGCAAGTGGTGGCCAGCGTGAAAAGTGGCCTCGAGCGCGGAAAATCCTCGAGCATCGTGGTGGTGGCTGAAGGCGTGGCAGGTGGCGCGGAAGCGGTTCGTAAGGCCATTGTGGAAGGCACCGGACTCGAGGCGCGGACCACCATTTTGGGCCACATTCAGCGCGGCGGCAGCCCGACTGCGCGGGACCGGGTGCTGGCCTCGAGACTGGGCGAGGCGGCGGTAAACGCCCTGATTGACCGGGTGAGCGGCGTAATGTGCGGTCTGGTCAACAACAACGTGACCTTCACCGCGCTGCCCGACACTTGGGAAAAGCGCAAAGATGTGAACCGCGATTTGTACAGTTGCGCCAAAACACTCTCTATTTGAGCGGTAGCAGCAAAGTAAACGTGTGGTAGGGGCGACTGGCGGACAGGCCCGGAAGGCGGGCAGGCCCCACGGGTTGCCGTCTTGCCCAAGACAGTGCCGCTTTGTCCAAGACAGCAGGTCGCCGTTTTGCTTTAGCTCGAGCAAACAAGGGCGACTGGCAGTCGCCCCTACCAATACATCAGGGTGAACCCACACCCAAAACTCCTGCACCTCGACTTAAAATCAATTCTCTTGTCCCCCTGTAGCGCACTGTTACGGTGTATTCACCTTCTGAGTATGGCTCGTACCTACGAACAACCGTGATTTTACTTGAAACCACTCCAGAGAGCGCCGCTTCTGGAATATTTACCCTTGAGCGGCTCAATAGTGGGTCTTCGCAGCTCTTACCCTCGAGCGGAGCAATTTTTTCAGTCACATTATCACGGGTATCATCCACGGCTCTGGCGCACTCGAGTAGGTAGCGCTGGGCTAAAAGGTCATGGTATTCAGCCTGAACCTTTTGGCCATTTGACACATTCCAAATCCAGCCACCGAATCCGACGAAAATCAGCAGGACGATAAGAGCGAGAAAAAGGGTCCGAATCTGCACGGCTCGAGGCATTGGGTTCAGGTTAGGTCACGCGCCCTGGAAACGCAACCGTTACGTTTTTGGCGGAATTGCGCTGCCCCGTCCGCTCGAGCCTCACCCAAAGCTGTAGACTGAAAAGACATGCAAGCTACCTCTTATTCTGCACAGCTCGGGGGCCAGACCCTCACGCTCGAGACCGGCAAAGTGGCCAAATTGGTTTCGGGTTCCGTGGTTCTCCGTTACGGTGACACCGTGATTCTCGCCACCGCTCAGGGTTTGGAGAAACCCTCGAGCCTGGATTTTTTGCCGCTGACCGTCGAATTTGAAGAGCGTCACTACGCGGTGGGCAAGATTCCCGGCAGTTTCCAGCGCCGCGAGGGTCGGCCCGGTGAAAAGGCTATTTTGAGCGCCCGCATCACAGACCGCCAGATTCGTCCGCTGTTTCCCAAGGGCTTTCGCCAGGAAACCCAGGTGATTCTGACCGTGCTCTCGAGCGACCAGGAGAACACCCCAGACGTTTTAGGACCGATTGCTGCCTCGAGCGCGCTGATGCTCTCCGACATCCCCTGGAACGGCCCCTGCGCCACGGTGCGGGTGGGCCTGATAGATGGGCAGTACGTGCTCAACCCCACCCTGACCCAGTTGGCCTCGAGCGACCTCGACATCGTGGTGGCCGGAACCAAGGAAGCGGTTTTGATGGTCGAAGCTGGAGCCAAAGAGGTGAACGAGGAACTGCTGGTGGCGGCCATCGAGTTCGGACACCGCGAGATGCAGCCGATTCTGGACCTTCAGCTCAAGATGCGCGAGGAGCTGGGCAAGGCCAAGTTCGCCTGGAACGCGCCCTCGGATTCGGCTAATACCGCGCTCGAGACGGTGAGCACTGCGTCTCGAGCCGCTGGTTTGCGCGACGCTCTTTTGACTCCTGGCAAGAAAACTCGAGCCGAGACCATCCGCACCCTGCGCGACACCGTGATTTCCACACTCGTTCCCGACGCGGAAGCCGAAGGTGCGCTCGAGCAAACCGAGGGCTACAAAGCCGCGTTCGAGAAGGTGCAAAAAGTGGAGTTGCGCCGCCTCATTCTCGAGGAAAGTTTGCGCCAGGACGGACGCGGACCCGGTGAAGTGCGCCCCATCTGGATTGAAGCGCCTTACCTTCCTCGAGCGCACGGCTCGGCCCTTTTCACCCGTGGCGAGACCCAGGTGCTGGGCACGACCACGCTGGGCACCGAGCGCGACGAGATTCTCATTGACGACCTCACCCTCGAGAGCGGCGATAAGTTCCTGCTGGCCTACAATTTCCCGCCCTACTCCACCGGCGAGGTCAAGCGCATGGGCGGTCAGTCCCGCCGCGAGGTGGGCCACGGGGTGCTAGCTAAACGTGCTCTGCGTGCGGTTTTACCTGCTTTCGAGGATTTTCCCTACGTGATTCGGGTGGTGGGCGACGTGCTCGAGAGCAATGGCTCGAGCAGCATGGCCACCGTCTGTGCGGGCTGCCTGAGCCTGATGGACGCGGGCGTGCCCATAACCGCGATGGTGGCGGGCGTGGCGATGGGTCTGGTGATGGAGGGAGACAAATACACCATCCTGACCGACATTCTGGGGTCCGAGGACGCGCTGGGCGACATGGATTTCAAGGTCTGCGGCACTGAAAACGGCGTAACTGCGCTGCAAATGGACATCAAAATCGGCGGCATCACCCCGGCCATCATGCGCGAGGCGCTCGAGCAGGCCAAGGTGGGCCGTCTGCACATTCTGGGCAAGATGAAGGAAGTGCTAGACGCGCCGCGCGACCACATGTCCGCTTACGCGCCGCGCATTCTCACCACAAAAATCAACCCTGAAAAGATTGGTCTGGTCATCGGCCCAGGCGGTAAAAACGTGCGCGAACTCGAGGCGATGGGGGCTAAAGTGACCATCGAACCCGACGGTACCGTGCGGGTGTTCTCGAGCAATATGGCCGCTGCCGAGGCGGTCATGAAGCGCATTGAGGGCCAGACCAAAGAGGTCAAGGTGGGCGAACTGTACGAGGGAACGGTGGTCAAAATTGCCCCGTTTGGCGCGTTCATCAATATCTTGCCGGACATTGACGGCATGATGCACATCTCGCAGATGGCCGAGGAGCGCATTGCACAGGTGGAAGATGTGCTGAGCCTGGGCCAGAAACTCATGGTGAGGGTGGCCAAAGTGGATGACCGGGGCAAGCTGGATTTGATTCGGCCTGAACTCGAGGGGAAGATTCCTCCTCGAGCGGACCGACCCGAGCGCAGCGGTGGAGACCGTGGCCCGAGGCGCTAGCCTCGACCTAAAGTTTGAATTCCAACCTATGCGACCCCAATACCTCACTGCGGTACAAAACCTGAAAAAAGCTCGAGACGCTGCCGTGATGGGTGAAAAAGTGGCGGCGGCAAGGGACTTCAAGAATGTGGTGCTGCTGCTGGGCCTGCTGCCGCCTGAGCGCACCCGCGACATTCTGCTGGCCCATGCCCATCTGGGCTACTACCAGACCGTCACTCGAGAATCTCAGGGCCGTGAAGACAAGGTGGCGCTCGAGTCGCTGCACCTGGGCATCAGCTACGCCCGCAGCACCCGTGACCCGCTGGCCAGGGCTATTGCCGAGGAGTGTCTGAGTGGGCTGGATGTGGCACTGTAAGCTCGAGCGCATCAAAAGAAGCCCCTCGAGCGGGGGCTTTTTGCTTGCTCTACTCGAGATTTGGGGAGAATGTATGGCAGACATATCCATGTGTTACGGCGAAGGTTGCCCCCTGCGCCAGACCTGCTACCGCTTCCGTGCAGAACCCGACTGGCGGCAGGGTTACGCCGACTACGACCGTCAGCGCCTCGAGTCTGGGGAACCGGGCTGTGAGCATTACTGGGCGCTCGAGCCGGGGCAGAGTGTACGGAAGCTGGAGGAAAGCTGAAAAATTGCCCACTCGAGGCGATTTGCTTTTTTTGGAGCAGGAAATGAGATTCGTACTCACGACGCCGGGTTTGGGAAGCGGGCGCTCGAGCGCGTCTGACAATGGGCCTGACAGTGGTAACAGGCTGCTTGGGGAACGAGAAATTCGTGCTTAACCCGTGCCTTCATCCGCTCGAGGGGCTTGACGAAAGCGCAATCCCCTGATACACTCTGTTTCGCTCGAGAGAGCGACCCCCACAAAATGGGGCTGTGGCGCAGTTGGGAGCGCGTCTGAATGGCATTCAGAAGGTCAAGGGTTCGAATCCCTTCAGCTCC
>Ga0123338_10004340_pt1 | contig 12429 bp, 8 predicted proteins | sample grotaG_FD_89793 | JGI IMG/M metagenome (GOLD analysis project Ga0123338, IMG submission 89793) | Glacier valley bacterial and archeal communities from Borup Fiord, Nunavut, Canada, to study Microbial Dark Matter (Phase II) -... | ecosystem: Environmental > Aquatic > Freshwater > Ice > Glacier ... | reverse complement strand
GCGAGTTCATTCTCATGGTGCGGAAAGATCAGGTCGAGGCCGCCGCCGTGGATGTCGATCGTCGTGCCGAGCACGGCCGCGATCATCGCCGAGCATTCGATGTGCCAACCGGGACGGCCGCGGCCCCATGGCGACGGCCAGCCCGCCTGACCGTCGGTCGAGGGCTTCCACAGGATGAAGTCGGCAGGGCTCCGTTTATACGGCGCGACTTCGACGCGCGCGCCGGCGATCATCTCGTCGAGCGCGCGGCGCGAAAGCTGGCCGTAGTCGGGCGCCGACGCGGTATCAAACAGCACATGACCCTGCGCCGCATAGGCGTTGCCGCGCGTCTCGAGCGCGCCGATCATCGCAACCATTTCGGCGATGTATGCGGTCGCATGCGGTGCGTGGTCCGGCGGAGCGACGCCGAGCGCGCCCATGTCGGCAAGATAATGCTGCTCGAACCGGTCGGTGATCGTATCGATGCCGGTCGCCTCGGCAGTCGCTGCGGCCATGATCTTGTCGTCGATATCGGTGATGTTGCGCGCATAGACGACATGTTCGTCGCCGTAGCGATGCCGGAGCAGCCGGCTGAGCACGTCGAACACCACCGCCGGGCGCGCATTGCCGATATGCGCGCGGCTGTAGACCGTCGGGCCGCAGACATACATCGTCACGCGGGCCGGATCGCCCGGCACGAACACTTCCTTCTGGCGGGTCAGCGTATTGTAGAGCCGCAGCTGCATCAGATCGGCGTGCCGCCGGCCTTGTCGAGCAGGCGGTCGAGCGCGCCGCGGTCGCCGTTGTCATAGCCGCCGTCATGCGGTTTGGTGCCGTCGCCGCTATGCGGATCGCCATGGTGGGTTCGCGATTCAACGAAATCGATCATCGTCTTTGAGGTCAGTTCGAGCAATGGGCGGGTGCGGCCGGTGGTCAGCCACGCCGGGCGCGGGCCGCCGCCGTCGACGACGTCATAGCCCAGCCCCAGCACCAGATAGATCACGGCGGCACCGAGCAGCCCCTTGAACGCGCCGAAGCCCAGCCCGAGCAGCCGGTCGAGCGGGCCGACGATCGAATCGCGGGTTCGGCTACCGAGCATCTGCGCGACGAAGCGAAAAGCGACGAAGGCGACAAGGAAGATGCCGACAAAGGCGAGGATCGAGCCGCCGGCAATGGTGCCCGTCACATGGACCGCGAGCGGGCGGACGAATGGATAGGCGAAATGCACCGACAGCAGCGCCGCGACCCACGCGAGCAGCGACAGCACCTCGGTCACGAAGCCGCGGGCCAGTCCGGCAAGGCCGCCGACGGCGATCAGCAGCAGCACGATGACATCGAACGCGGACAAATTGGCCATCGCCGCGCCTTAGGCGCGCACGCCGAGATGGTCAACGAGCGCGCCCAGCGTGGCCACCCCGATGCTGCGGATGCCGCCCGCCTTTGCGCTCGATGCCGGCAACAGTGCCGCGCCGAACCCGAGCTTCGCCGCTTCCTTCAGCCGCAGCCCGGCGTGACCGACGCTGCGGACTTCGCCCGATAGCGCGATCTCGCCGAACGCCACGGTATCGGTTGGGATCGCGACCTCGGTCAGCGCCGATACCAGCGCGGCCGCCACCGCGAGGTCCGCTGCCGGGTCCTGGATGCGCAGCCCGCCGGCGACGTTCAGATAGACCTCGCAGGCCGAAAAGCTCAGCCCGCAGCGCGCTTCGAGCACCGCAAGGATCATCGCTAGTCGCGCGCTGTCCCAGCCGACCACCGCCCGGCGCGGCGTCGCGCCGCTGGGCAGGCGGACGACGAGCGCCTGGATTTCGACCAGCACCGGGCGTGTCCCCTCGAGCGCCGGGAAGACCACCGCGCCCGATACCGGCCGGTCGCGGTCAGTCAGGAACAGCGAGCTTGGGTTCGCCACCTCCTCCAGACCGTCGGCGCCCATCGCGAAGACGCCGATCTCGTCGGTGCCGCCGAAGCGGTTCTTGACGGCGCGCAGGATGCGATACTGGTGGCTGCGCTCGCCTTCGAAATAGAGCACGGTGTCGACCATGTGCTCGAGCACGCGCGGCCCCGCGATCTGGCCGTCTTTGGTGACATGGCCCACGAGTACCAGCGCGGTGCCGCTGGTCTTGGCGTGGCGGATCAGTTCGTGCGCCGCTGCCCGCACCTGGCTGACGGTGCCCGGTGCGCCCTCCAGCGTGTCCGAATGCATCGTCTGGATCGAGTCGATGACCAGCAGCGCCGGTGGCGGGCCACTGCCCAGCGTCGTCAGGATGTCGCGCACCGAGGTCGCCGACGCCAGTGCCACCGGAGCCTTCGCCAGCCCGAGCCGCCGCGCGCGCAGCCGCACCTGATCCGCCGCTTCCTCGCCCGAGATATAAGCGACGCGCGCGCCATTGAGCGCCATCCGGCCCGCCGCCTGCAGCAGCAGCGTCGACTTGCCGATGCCGGGGTCACCGCCGATCAGCACTGCCGACCCCGCGACCAGCCCGCCGCCGAGCGCGCGGTCGAGTTCGGCGATCCCCGTCGAGCGCCGGTCGGGCAGCGCCACATCGTCGTCGAGCCCGGTCAGCCCGATGCTGCGCCCGCCGCCGCTGAGCGAATGCTTCGCCGAAAACGGCGTGACGACCGCAGCCGCTTCCTGTTCGATGGTGTTCCACGCGTTGCAGTCGCTGCATTGCCCTGCCCAGCGCGGACTGACCGCGCCGCACGACTGGCAAACATAGCGAACGGCAGCGCGGGCCATGGGCACATCCCTGAACGAAGCAGGAACATAGCGCCGGGCCAGCGGTGCGGCAATGCCCTAATCGTACGTGCTAACCCCGCTAACTATACTCGCGTACCGAGGAGAATCCGAAATTACGCTGCCAGAAGCACGCTTGCACGCGGGTCTGGCCGGCACGAATAGCTGGAAGGTCGTTGCACATTCATAATTAGTACCAGATAGGTGTATGATTGTCAATCGCGAGCGTTGCGAACCAGTCGCACCCACCCCGGTCCAATCGCACCGCCCGCCGCGCTTCGCACCTCCGCCGAACTACGCTACGACAGTATCACCGAGCCGGGAGCTGCGGATGCGCGAGAAGGAATTGCGGCTGGCGCTGGTCTGCTATGGCGGGGTCAGCCTTGCGATCTACATGCACGGCATCACCAAGGAAATCTGGAAGCTGCTGCGCGCCTCGGCAGCGCGCAGCGGCGATGTTTCGGGGCTCCACGATACCGAGCTGGTGTACCGCGAGCTGCTCGACCTGATCGCCCCCGCGCTCGACTTGCGCGTGCTCGTCGATATCGTGGCAGGCGCGAGCGCGGGCGGCATCAACGGCATCCTGCTGAGCCATGCGATTGCCGGCGGGCACGATATGGAGCCGCTGCGCCAGCTATGGCTCGACAATGCCGATGTCGACCGGCTGCTCGACCCGGCGGCGACCGCACATCGCTGGAGCAAATGGTGGGCGACGCCGCTGGTGTGGTTCGCGCGCGCCAAGGGCTATGGCATGGCCGACGATGTCGTCGATCCGCAGGCGCGGCGCGAGGTGCGGATCAAGCTGTCTAGGTTCATGCGGTCGCGCTGGTTTCAACCGCCGTTTTCCGGACTGACCTTCACCAGCATGTTGTACGACGCGTTGATGGCGATGGCCGAGCGTCCGCCGGGGCCGCCGCTGATCCCGCCCGCGCAGCCGCTCGACCTGTTCGTCACGGTCACCGATTTCCACGGCAGCCCCGAACATCTGCAACTCCATTCGCCGCTCGACATCGTCGAGACCGAACACCGGCTGATCATCGGTTTTCACTGCGGCGCGGCGCAGGGCGACGAGCCGCGCAGTATCGGCGCGGCGGCCGAACTGGCGTTTGCGGCGCGTGCCACGGCGTCGTTTCCCGGCGCGTTTCCGCCCGCTCAGGTCGGCGAGATCGACGCCGTGCTGCGTGCGCACGGCGACCGCTGGCCGGGGCGGCTGGCGTTCCTGACGCGACTGTTCCCGCGCCGCGCGGCCTCCGGTGAGCCGTTCGAAACCGCCAGCCTGATCGACGGCAGCGTGCTCAACAACCGCCCGTTCGGACCCGCGATCGAGGCGCTGCGCCACCGTCCGGCGCACCGCGAAGTCGACCGGCGCTTCGTCTATATCGATCCCAAGCCCGGCATGCACGGCGGCGACGCGAGCAGCGACCGCCCGCCGGGGTTCTTTACGACGATCCTGCGCAGCCTTGCCGACATTCCGCGCGAGCAGCCGATCCGCGACAATCTGGAAGCGATCGAGGCGCTGTCGTCGCGCGTCCGCCGCCTGCGCCATGTCGTCGACGGCATGCAGCCGGTGGTCGACGAGGCGATCGAACGTGCGGTGGGACGGCGGTTCTTCTTCTATCGGCTGACGCCCGAACGGCTGTCCGACTGGCGGTCGCGCGCGCAGACGCAGGCCGCGCGCGAGGCGGGGTTTGCCTATGGCGCGTACGGCCAGCTCAAGCTGGGTCAGGTGATCGAGAGCATCGCCGAACGACTGCTGACGCTGGGCAATGTCATGCTGGTCGGCATGCGCGCCGAGGATGTGCGCCACGCGATCTGGGCGCAGGCGCGCGCGCAAGGGTGGGACCAGGTCGCAGAGGCAAGCACGCGGCGCGGCGCCCAGTCGGACTTCGTCAGTTTCCTGCGGCGCTTCGACGTCGAATTTCGCATCCGCCGCCTGCGCTTCCTGCTGCGCCGCCTCAACGCGCTGGCGCTATTGCAGACCCGCGCGCCCGACCGCCGCGCCGTGGAGGCGATCAAGGCGGCGCTGTATCGGCTGCTCGCCCCCTATCTCGAGCGGCGGCGGAGCGGCTTTTACCCAGATGCGGTCAAGGCGGCGGCAGCGACCGCCGATACCGACAGCGCGGCGGCGCTCGCGGCCTATGAAGCCGCGCTCGACCTGCGCGCGCTCGACAGTGCGACCGACACCGCGCTGGTCGAGGTGTTCGCGCTCGCGGTGTCGTCATCGATGCGGCGCGTGCTGCTGCGCGCCTATCTGGGGTTTCCGTTCTACGACATCGCGATGCTGCCGCTGCTGCAGGGCGACGGCATCGACGAGTTCGACGAGATCAAGGTCGACCGGATCTCGCCCGACGATGCGGTGGCGATCCGCACCGGCGGGCATGCCGCGACGTTGAAGGGCACGCAGTTCAACGCATTTGGCGCATTCTTCAGCCGCGCCTACCGCGAGAACGACTATCTGTGGGGGCGGCTGCACGCCGCCGACCGGCTGATCGATATCGTCACCAGCACGCTGCCGCCCGAGGCGACGCTCCCCGAAGGCCGTGCCGAGGCGCTCAAGATTGCGGCGTTCCGCGCCGTGCTGGCGGCCGAGCGCAAGCACCTCAAGGCCGTCCCCGAACTATTCGCCGCACTCGAGGCCGAAATCGCCGGGGTGGCGGAGCGCGCCGCAACCGCATAAAGCCGATTTGGATGGATAGTGCGATCGCCACGCTTGTCAGCAGCTGCGCGCGCCGGGCGTGGCCAGTGGTCGTCGCCGGGTTGCTGCTGACCGCGCTGGCGGGCTGGTTTGCCGCGACGCATTTCGCGATGACCGCCGACACCAGCCAGCTGATCGCCGCCAAGCTCGACTGGCGGCAGCATGAAATCGGCTTTGATGCCGCGTTCCCGACGACGGTCGATACCGCGGTCATCGTCATCGACGGCGCAACGCCCGAGCTGGCGGAGACGGCGACCGCTGCGCTGACCCGCGCGCTCGTCGCCGATCCGGCGCGCTTCCGATCGGTGCACCGGCCCGACGGCGGCGCGTTCTTCGACCGCTACGGCCTGCTGCTGTTGCCGCCGTCCGAGCTGCAGGCGACCGCGAACCAGCTGATCGAGGCGCAGCCGCTGCTGGCACCGCTCGCCGCCGACCCGAGCCTGCGCGGTGTCATGACGACGCTCGAAACCGCCGCGCAGGGTGATCCTGCGCGACTGCGCGCGCCGCTCGATGCGTTCAACACCGCGATCCGCACCGTGCTGAAGCGCGACGATCGGCACTTTTCGTGGCGCGCGCTGGTCGACGGCAAGCCCGATCCGCGTACGCTGCGGCGCTTCATCACGCTGCAGCCCAAACTCGATTTCGGCGCGGTCGAGCCCGGTGCCGACAGCCTCGCCGAGATCCGCGCCACCGCGCAAAGGCTGCGGTTCGACGCCGCGCACGGTGTCCGCGTCCGCCTGACCGGACCGGTGCCGCTGGCCGACGAGGAGTTCGCGACGCTCGGCGAGCGCGTCGTGCCGATCACCGCCGCCATGCTGATCGCCGTGATTGGGCTGTTGTGGTTCGCACTGCGCTCGACGGGCATGATCGCGGCGATTTTGGTGACGACGATCGCCGGGCTGGTTATGACGGCAGCGTTGGGACTGGTGACGGTGGGACGTTTCAATCTGATCTCGGTGGCGTTCATCCCGCTGTTCGTCGGGCTCGGCATCGATTTCGGCATCCAGTTCTGCGTGCGCTTCCGCGCCGAACGATTGCACGAGCGCGATGCCGTCCGCGCGCTGACCGCCACCGGCCACGCACTCGGCGGGTCGCTCGCGTTGGCCGCGGCAGCGACGGCGGCGGGGTTCTTCGCCTTCCTGCCAACCGATTATGTCGGCGTGTCGGAACTGGGCGTCATCGCAGGCGCCGGCATGGGGGTTGCGTTTGCGCTCAGCCTCACGCTGCTGCCGGCGCTGTTGATCGTGCTCCGCCCGCGTGCGGCAGGTGCCGAGGCGGGCATCGCCGCGCTTGGCCGCTTCGAGCATGTGGTGGAGGCGCGGCGGCGCTTGATCCTGTGGGCGGCGGGCGGTGTCGCGGTGCTGTGCCTCGCGCTGCTGCCGCTGCTGCGGTTCGATTTCAACCCGCTCCACCTGCGCTCACCCAATGTCGAATCGATGGCGACGGTGCTCGATCTGATGCGCGACCCGGCGAACACGCCGAACACGATCGACGTGCTCGCCGCCGACCCGCAGGCCGCAGCGCGCCTCGCCGAACGACTGTCGCGGCTCCCCGATGTGGCGCAGGCGGTGACGCTGACCAGCTTCGCGCCCGCCGACCAGGCCGCGAACCGCGCGATCCTCGCCGATACCGCGATGCTGCTCGATACCGTGCTGACGCCGGTGTCGGTAGCGCCTGCCCCGAGCGATGCCGACACGGTGGCCAGCATTGCTGCCGCCGCCCGGGCGCTGCACGGCGTGGCACTGCCCGAGGCAAAGGCGCTGGCGACAACGCTCGACCAGCTTGCCGCAGCGCCGCCGGAGGCGCGTTCGCGCGCGACTGCAGCGCTGATCCCCGGCCTCGACGCGCTGCTCGCGCAGCTTCGCACCGCGCTCGACCCCGGCCCGCTGACGCTGGCGCAGCTGCCGCCCGAGCTGGTGCGCGACTGGCGCGCCGCCGATGGCCGCACGCGCATCGAGCTGTTCCCCAAGGCCAACGACAACGCCGCGCTGGCGCGCTTTTCGGACGCCGTGCTCGCCGTCGCGCCCGACGCCACCGGTACGCCGATCGGCATCCGCTATTCGGGGCGGACGATCGTCGCGGCGTTCATCCACGCCGGTGTGCTGTCGCTGATCGCGATCGCGGTGCTGCTGTATGCGGTGCTGCGCCGGGTTCGCGACGTGCTGCTGACGCTCGCGCCGATCCTGCTGAGCGGGCTGCTGACGATGGCGACGTGCGTCATCACCGGACTGTCGCTGAACTTTGCCAACATCATTGCGCTGCCGCTGATGTTCGGCATCGGGGTGGCGTTTCACATCTATCTGATCATGGCGTGGCGCAGCGGTGCCGCGCATCTGCTCGGGTCGAGCCTTGCGCGCGGCGTGCTGTTCAGCGCGCTGACCACCGGCATCGCGTTCGGCGCGCTGGCGCTGTCGAGCCACCCCGGCACGGCGAGCATGGGCGTGCTGCTGATGATCTCGCTCGGCTGGACGCTGGTCGCGGCGCTGGTGTTCAAGCCTGCGCTGCTCGCGGCGGTTACGGCTTCGGCGTCGCTGCCATCGCGTCGAGCTTCTTGACCAGCGCGGCCGCGCCGCCGCTGGCGATCGTCGCGGCGAATTCGCTGCGGCGGATGCTGAGCTGGCTGATGCCGCCCTGGTAATAGACGTCGACCGCCTTCCACGCGCTGCCGCTGCCGCGCATCCGGTAATCGATCTGCGCCGGCCTGCCGCTCGGCACGACGATTTCGGTCTTCACCACCACATCGGCAGCGCGCGGCACCGTAGCGGGCGCGACGACGAACTTCTCGCCGCCGAAGCCGTTGAAATTCTGCGCATAGGACGCGGCCGTCATGCGCGTGAACGCCTCGGTCAGCGCGCTGCGCTCGGCGGCGGAATAGCCGGTCCACGCCGGGCCGACGGCAAAATGCGTCATCTCGGTGACGTCGAACGCCTCGCGCACCGCCGGTTCGAATCGCTTGGCGCGCCCGTCGAAGCCCAGCGCCTTGGCGTTCTTCATGATGTCGAGCGTCGTCGCATAAAAATGCTCGATCGTTGCCACCGGCGTCGCTGCTGCCGCCGGCATCGCCGCGCCCGCCAGCATGACCGCCACCGCTGCCATTCGCATCGTCATCATTCACTCCATCGTCAGATCGATGCCCTATAGACGGCAGGACAGATGACCGCAGGCTGAAGCGCGATGCGTTGCAGCCATGCTGCACTTGCGCTAACACGCGGCAACATTTCGAGGAACCACATATGGGCATTCCGTTGATGCAGGCCGCCAAGATCGGCGCCTATATCGTCAAGCAGCATCTGAAAGGCCGCAAGCGCTACCCGCTCGTGCTGATGCTCGAGCCGCTGTTTCGCTGCAATCTCGCCTGCTCGGGCTGCGGCAAGATCGATTATCCCGGCGACATCCTGAACCAGCGCATCAGCTATGAAGATGCGATGGCGGCGGTCGACGAGTGCGGCGCACCCGTGGTGGCGATCGCCGGCGGCGAGCCGCTGCTGCACCGCGACCTGCCCCGGATCGTCGAAGGCTATATCGAGCGCGGCAAGTACATCATCTGCTGCACCAACGCGCTGCTGCTGGCCAAGCACATCGACAAGTTCAAGCCGCACCCGCAGTTCAACTGGCAGATCCATTTGGACGGCGACCGCGAGATGCACGACAAGTCGGTCGCGCAGGTCGGCGTCTATGACAAGTGCATCGAGGCGATCAAGCTGGCCAAGGCCAAGGGTTTCCAGGTCAGCCTGAACTGCACGCTGTATAACGAGGCCGATCCGGCGCGCGTTGCGGCGTTCTTCGATACGATGCGCGACCTTGGCATCAACGGCATCACCGTGTCGCCGGGTTACGCCTATGAGCGCGCGCCCGATCAGGCGCACTTCCTCAACCGCAACAAGACCCGCGAGCTGTTCCGCAAGATCTTCGAGCGCGGCAATGGTGCCAAGGCATGGCCGTTCACCCAGTCGATCCTGTTCCTCGACTTCCTCGCGGGTAACCAGACCTATAAGTGCACGCCGTGGGGCAACCCGACGCGCACCGTGTTCGGCTGGCAGAAGCCCTGCTACCTGCTCGGCGAAGGCTATGAGCCGACGTACGCCGCGCTGATGGCGAACACCGCATGGGACGATTACGGCGTCGGCAACTATGAAAAGTGCGCCAACTGCATGGTCCATTCGGGCTTCGAGGCAACGGCTGTCACCGACATGATCAAGCACCCAATCAAGGCCGCGATGGTCGCCATCCGCGGCGTCAAGACCAGCGGCGAAATGGCGCCCGATGTGGACCTGACGCACGCGCGCAAGGCCGAGTTCGTGTTCTCAAAGCACGTCGAGACCAAGCTCGCCGAGATCAAGGCCCAGAAGCCCGTCACTCGCGAGGCTGTCGAGCCGGCGGAGTAAAACCGCCAGCGCGCGGTTGGTATCGCGCGCGAGGCGGAGCAGGTCCGGCAGCTGCGACGGCTGCCGGGCGAGTGCCGCCAGCACGCGGGGCAGGTCGACGCCGCCGTCTGTCCGCAGCGGCACGCACGCGGCGGGCGGCAAGTCGCGGTGCGCGGTATCCGAGATGACGCGCAGCACGCCGAACGGCAGGCCGTGGCGGGCCGCGACGCGCGCGGCAACATGGCTCTCCATATCGACGGCCGCCGCCCCGGTCTGTGCGCGCAGTGCGGCCTTGGCTGCGACGGTGGTTGCGGCGAGGTCGACGCCAATGACCCCCTCACCCCGCCGCGGCAACTGCCGCGAGTCGCCCTCTCCCTCAAAGGGAGAGGAAAGCACTTCCCTCTCCCCTTGAGGGAGAGGGCGAGAGACACGCCACTTGGCGTGGCCCGGGGAGAGGGGGAGCGGCACCACATCGCCCACCCGCAACGCCGGATCGAGCGCGCCCGCAATCCCCATGCTCCACACCGCCGCCGGCCGCTTCGCCGCAATCCGCGCCTCGAGCGCCGCCTCCAGCACTGCGCCGTGCCCGCCGCACGCCACCGCCACCACCCCCGGCCGCGCGATCAGCTTCGCCTCGCGCTGCAGCCCGGTGGCCACGACGATATAGCTCACATCCCGAACGCCACTTTGCCGGTATTGCTCGCGCGGAGATTGCGATACCGCGCCAGCGCCCACAGCGGGAAATAACGGCGATAGCCGTGATAGCGCAGGTAAAACACGCGCGGGAAGCCGCCGCCGCTATACGTCTCCTCGGCCCATTCGCCCGCTTCGTCCTGGTTCGCCCCGAGCCATGCGATGCCGCGCGCCACCGCGTCCGACGTCGCCTCGCCCGCCGCCATCAGCCCGAGCAGCGCCCACGCCGTCTGCGACGCGGTCGAGGCGAACGGCGTGTAGCCCGCGTAATCGAGCGCATAGCTGTCGCAACCCTCGCCCCAGCCGCCATCGGCATTCTGGATGCGCGCCAGCCAGCCGACCGCGCGCCGCACCGGCTCCGCCGCCGGATCGACCCCGGCGGCGTTCAGCGCACACAGCGCCGACCAGGTGCCATAGACGTAATTGACCCCCCAGCGCCCGAACCACGACCCGTCTGGCAGCTGGTCGCCGTACAGATAGGTGAGCGCCGCCTGCATCCGGGGGCTATCGCGCTCGCCCAGTTGCGCGAACATCGACACGCAGCGCGCGCTGACATCGACCGTCGGCGGGTCGAGCAGCGCACCATGGTCGGCAAAGGGGATGTTATTGAGATAATGATCGGTGTTGTCGGCATCGAACGCGCCCCAACCGCCGTTCGCGCTCTGCATGCCCGCAGTCCATTCCACCGCGCGGTCGATGCGCTCGGGGAAGCGCTTGACGCGGTCCATCGCCATGACGACGACCGCAGTATCGTCGAGGTCGGGATAATGCGCGTTCCGGTACTGGAACGCCCAGCCGCCGGGGCGCAGCCCGGGCCTGCGGTCGGCCCAGTCGCCCTTCGCATCGAGTTCCTGCAGCGGCGCGAGCCAGTCGAGCGCCGCTTGCGACGCCGTGGTCGCCGCCGGTGTCCCGACTTCGAGCATCGCATGCGCCGCCAGCGCGGTGTCCCACACCGGCGACACACACGGCTGGCAATAGGCCTCGTGCTCTTTGACCACGAGCAGTTTTTCGACCGACGCCCTCGCGATCTTCCGGCGCGGATCGTGCTCGGGCACGCCGAGTGCGGCGTACATCATCACGCTGTTCGCCATCGCCGGGTAGATCGCACCCAGCCCGTCCTCGCCGTTGAGCCGCTCGTCGACGAACGCGACGCATGCATCGAGCGCGCGCTGGTGGAGCGCGCGCGGCCAATGCCCGTCGGCGGCCTCGAGCAGCCGGTCGAGCAGCCCGAAGCTCCATGCCCACAGCCGTTTCTGATGCCCCGCCACCGCCGGCGGCTTCGCATCGGTGAACAGCTCGGCGATGTGCACGCCGCGCGCATTGACCGCGCGCGCCTTGACGCCGGCGAGCACCAGCAGCGGCACGATCACGGTGCGCGCCCAGTACGACATGCGCGACAGATGCACCGGGAACCATCGCGGCAGCAGGATCAGCTCGGCGGGCAGCGTCGGCACCGCCGCCCAGCTGCCGTCGCCGAACAGCGCGAGCAGGATGCGGGTAAACACATTCGCCGCGCCCGCCCCGCCGCGCGCCAGTATCTCGGCCCGCGCGCGTGCCATGTGTGGCGCGTCGGTGTCGTCGCCGATCATCTTTAGCGCGAAATACGCCTTCACCGTCGCCGACAGGTCGAGCGCGCCACCATGATACAACGGCCAGCCGCCATGCTCGCCCTGGATGCGTCGCAGATAGACGCCGATCTTGCGCTCTAGGCTTGCGTCCGCCGCCTCGCCCAGATGATGGACGAGCAGCACATATTCCGCCGGGATCGTCGCATCCGCCTCGAGCTCGAACACCCAATGCCCGTCGCCGCGCTGATAACCGAGCAGCGCCGACGACGCGCGCTCGATGGCGAGGTCGAGGCTGTCGGGCGTGGGAGCGAGATGGGCGGAGGCGGGCATTGGGGAGGGAATGCCAAAATGGGGGGCAGGGGGCAAGGGAGAGGCAACAGCTCAATGAATGTGCAT
>Ga0123338_10004339_pt1 | contig 12430 bp, 11 predicted proteins | sample grotaG_FD_89793 | JGI IMG/M metagenome (GOLD analysis project Ga0123338, IMG submission 89793) | Glacier valley bacterial and archeal communities from Borup Fiord, Nunavut, Canada, to study Microbial Dark Matter (Phase II) -... | ecosystem: Environmental > Aquatic > Freshwater > Ice > Glacier ... | reverse complement strand
TGAAGGAACGCATGAACATCCCGGTGTTCCATGACGACCAGCATGGCACCGCGATCATTGCCGCAGCGGGACTGATCAATGCGCTGTTCCTGACCAAGCGATCGATCAAGGACGTCCGCATGGTGGTCAACGGCGCGGGTGCCGCAGCGATCGCCTGCACCGAATTGATGAAGGCGATGGGCGTGCCCGCCGACCAGGTCATCATGTGCGATACCAAAGGCGTGATCTTCCAAGGCCGTACCGAAGGCATGAACCAGTGGAAGTCCGCACATGCCGCGATCACCGATACCCGCACACTCGAGGAAGCCATGAAAGGGGCCGATGTCTTCCTCGGCCTTAGCCAGAAAGGCGCAGTCACACGCGAGATGGTCGCGGGCATGGCCGCCAACCCGATCATTTTTGCGATGGCCAATCCCGACCCCGAAATCACGCCCGAAGAGGTGCAGGCGGTGCGGTCCGACGCGATCGTTGCCACCGGACGATCGGATTATCCCAACCAGGTCAACAATGTGCTCTGCTTTCCGTATCTCTTTCGCGGTGCTCTCGACGTCCGCGCAACTTCGATCAACGAGGAGATGAAGCTGGCGGCGGCGAACGCGCTCGCCGAACTGGCGCGCCAACAGGTCCCCGACGAGGTGGCAGCGGCCTACGGCGGCAAGGCGCGCAACTTCGGACCAGAATATATTATCCCCGCCCCTTTCGATCCACGTCTGATCGAGCAGATTCCGGTTGCGGTCGCCAAAGCGGCGATGGCGAGCGGCATCGCCAAAAAGCCGTTCTTCGACGAGGCTGCATACCGCCTCGAACTACGCAGCCGGTTGAACCCGACCAACGCTGTCCTTGCCGGCAGCTTCGAAGCCGCTCGCGCACGGCCACGCCGGATGGTATTTGCCGAAGGCGAGCAGGAAGTCGTGCTGCGCGCCGCCGTCGCCTATCGGTCGAGCGGCTACGGCGAGCCCGTACTGATCGGGCGCGAAGAACCAGTGCGCGACGGGCTGGCCCGAATCGGAGCGGACGCCGCGAGCTATGAAATCCACAATAGCGCGAATTCGGCACTCGTGCCACGCATGGTCGAGCTGCTGTACGGGCGGCTGCAGCGGCGCGGCGCGCTCCTCCGCGATGTGCAACGGCTGGTTAATCACGAGCGCAACATCTTTGGCGCGCTGATGATCGAACTCGGCGAAGCCGACGCAATGATTACCGGGGTAACGCGCAATTTCGCGCAGACCTTCCGGCAACTGCGCCAGGTGCTCGACCCCGCCGAGGGGCATACGCCGTTCGGCATCCATATGTACGTCGGGCGCAGCGACACGATCTTCATCGCCGACACCACCGTCCACGAGCGCCCGACTGCCGAACAGCTTGCCGACATTGCCGAACAAACCGCAGCAGTCGCGCGTCGCCTCGGTCTCGAGCCGCGCGTTGCCTTCCTCAGCTATTCGAACTTCGGCAACCCACCGGGGGAATTCCTCGCGCATATGCGCGGCGCAATCAAATTGCTCGACGAGCGCCGCGTCGGCTTTGAGTACGAGGGCGAGATGTCAGCCGATGTGGCGCTAAACCCACGCATGGCGAGCCGTTACCCATTCTCGCGGCTTTCCGAACCCGCGAACATTCTCATCATGCCGGGTCTTCAATCGGCAAACATCTCGGCTAAGCTGCTCAAGGAACTCGGTGGCGGCAAAATGATCGGGCCGCTGCTGATGGGCATGTCGAAGGCGGTGCAGATCGCCCCGATGACGAGCAGTGCCAGCGATCTTGTCACAATGGCAGTACTGGCGGCATCGGGCGTCGTGCTCTAGCTTCGCCCTCGGGGAGCATTGCTATGACGACGCCAGCCATTTTTCTAATCCACGGCATGTGGAGCACGCCCGCAACATTCGATGGGCTGCGTGCCCGGCTGACGGCGGCGGGACACGTCGTCCATACGCCGGTGCTGCCGTTCCATGAGCACAGCCCCGATGCGCCCCCGCCGGTTGAACTCGGGCAGATCGGTGTCGCAGACTATATCGATTTTCTCGTTGCCGAAATCGCCAGACTGCCCGCAGTGCCGGTTATTGGTGGGCATTCGATGGGCGGGTTCCTCGCACAGGCGGTGGCGGCGCGCGTCGAAGCTCCGGGGCTGATGCTGTTTGCGCCCGCCGCGACCGCTTCGACCAACGCGGTGGCGATCGACTCGTTACGGACGCTGAGCCATGTCATGACGCGCGGCAGCTGGTGGAAATCGCCGACAAAAATCGATCCCGAGCACGCACGCTGGGGTATTTACAACGGCGTGCCTGTCGACGTCGCCGATGCCGAGATTGCGAAGCTGGTTTGGGATTCAGGCCGCGTGCTGTTCGAGATGGGACTGCCGTGGCTGGCCAAGACGACAGCGACTCGCGTCGACTATGCGCGGCTGAAAATGCCCGCGCTTGTAATCGTCGGTGCGGCCGACCGCATCACCGTACCCGCGATTGCGCGCGCCACGGCGCGAGCAATCACTGGGCCAGTCGATTATCACGAACTACCCGATACCGGTCACTGGCTATGGCACGGCGCAGCGGGCGACCGTGTCGCTGACCTGGCGCTCGGCTGGCTCCGTGATCAGTTCAGCGGCGGTGCGAATTTAGCGAGCGCATAAGCAGCGATCTTGCGCGCCATCGCCTCGCTCACTTCGGCAGTCGAACGGTAATGAACGCCGGCGCAGATGCGCGAGAACGACACCTGCCGCACATAGTCCGCCGTCGTCGGGACCGTCACGACGAATCCTGGCATTTTGGAATTGCTGAACGGTAGTCCGCCAGCCGGAACCGGTCCTTCGGCGTCAATGACGGCGGCAATTGCTGCTGCGCCCACGCAGTGCCCGCAAGGATATTCGGGGTGCATCGGCGTTTTGAGCAGCGGCTCCCACATCGGGTCGGCCTTGATCTGCGGATTGCCGCCGCCAGCGCGAATCGCGGTGATCGGCCGCCAGAACCCATAATGCAGCTTGGCCTCAACAAGCGCGATGCCGATGTCGTCGCCAACCATCGCCTCGGCAGCATAGAGGCGTGCATTTTGAACCAGCGTGCGACCCGGTTGCGCCGCGACGGCATGTAATGCCGGTGCCGTGTCATAAGGCGCCCAAAAGCGCGCCAGCACCGTGTCGGAAGCGCTCCGCTCCGTGCTGGCCTTGCCGCCCATTCGTCGAACTTCGTCGACATCCTTCAGCCAAAGCGGGCTGCCCAGCGCCACCGGCGGGCCCGGACGGAACTGTGCTGCGCTCGTCAGGAACCACGGCTTCATCGCGGCATAATGCGGATCGAGTACCGTCGGCGTTGTAGCTACCCACACTCCCGGCGCGGTCGACGGCCAATATGGCGTCAGCCTCGCAGATGGATCGAGACCGCCCGCCTGCAACGCCGCTGCGGCCGCCAATTTGCCGACAGTAATGCCGTCATCACGCGATCGACCGACGGGGAGTTCGGCCATCGCAAGCGCGAATCGATCGTCGATCACTGCACGCTGCGAGGTGTAGCTTGCCCACAGCACGTCATGCGCGGCAGCGGCGATCGCGGCAGGGCCCGATGCGCCAACCGCGGCCACCGGCACCTTGAGCCACGACTGATATTTACGATCGACAGCATCTGCAGCCTCGAACATCGCGAGTGCAGTGCGGGTGCCGCCGCTATATGCAGTGGCATCGAACGGCGCATCGGGCGTACGCGCCGCGTCCTCGACAGCGGCGGCGAATTCCATCCAGTCGGTTACCGGATCGGCAACCGCCGGCATCGCCACCGCCAGCATCAGTCCTGCCGAACACGCCTTATAATAGTGCCTCACAATGCTGCCCCCGCCGCCGTTTTCGTAGCGTCATAATAGCAGAATGCGATCGTCGCCGCTACGCTGCCGCCGCAAGCAGCTTGGCGCGGCGCCGCGCGACGCTTGAACCGATATTCATGCCCTCGCGATATTTCGCTACAGTACGCCGCGCGATGTCGAAGCCTTCGCCGCGCAAAATGTCGACAAGCTTGTCGTCGGACAGCGGCACAGCGGGCGGTTCGGCGGCGATCAGTCGTGCAATCCGGTCCTGTACGGCTTTGGCTGAAACCGCATCGCCGCCGTCGGCCGACTGGATCGCGCTGGTGAAGAAATATTTGAGCTCGAACAGTCCACGATCGCAACTCAGATATTTATTCGAGGTGACACGGCTAACCGTCGATTCGTGCATGCCGATCTCGTCGGCGATGGCGCGCAAGGTCAGCGGCTTCAGGTGATGGACGCCGTGCGCGAAAAACGCTTCCTGCTGTTTCACCAGTTCGGTCGAGACCTTGACGATCGTGCGAGCGCGCTGGTCGAGCGCCTTGACCAGCCAGTTCGCCGAGGTCAGGCAATCCGACAGGAACGACTTGGTCGCGCGCCCGGTGTCGCCTTTGCCGCACGCCCCGTTCAATTGTGCATGATAATCCCGGTCGACGAGCACGCGCGGGAGTGTGGCGGCGTTCAACTCGACCAGCCAGCCGCCTTCGCTGCCGCGCCGCACAAAGACATCGGCGACCACCGCCTGCGGCCGCTCGCCTCCGAACAACAGCCCGGGCTTTGGATTATACGCGCGCAGCTCGCGGATCATGTCCGACAGGTCTTCCTGGTCGACGCCGCAAATGCGCCGCAGGTTTGCCATGTCGCCGCGCGCGAGGATTTCGAGATGATCGAGCAGCGCTGCCATTGCGGGATCGAGCCGATCCGCCTCGCGCGCCTGGACGCGAAGGCACTCGGCGAGGCTGCGCGCGCCGACTCCGACGGGATCGAAGCGCTGGATCGTAGCAAGCACGGTTTCAACCGCTGTGACATCGGCATCGAGCCGGTCGGCGACATCCTCGACACTGCCGCCAAGGTATCCGGCGTCATCGATCAGATCGATCAGATGCCGTGCGATCAGGAGTGCTGCCGGATCATGTCCAAACGCCGCCGCGGCCTGTTCGATCAGCACATCGACCAGTGACGGTTCGGACGCCGCCATATCCTCGAAGTCACCGGCAAATTCACTGCTGCTGTTGGTCGATGACGAGGCTCCAGTGCCGCCTGCTGCGACACTATCGGTGGGACCATCATGGTGAAACGTCTCGGCGGTGAAATCGACATCGAGCGGGGCATCGCTTTCGCTATTGCCGGCGCGGATCAAATCATCGGCAGGCGCACTGTCGAGCGCGGGCGCTGCCGATTCGGGTGCGGCAACGCTGTCGCCCTCGCCACTGTCGAGCAGCGGATTCTTTTCGAGCTCGGCACCGATGAAGCTTTCGAGTTCGACGTTGGTCAGCGCGAGCAGCTTGATCGCCTGCTGCAGCTGGATCGTCATGACCAGCGACTGGCTTTGCCGCAGATCGAGGCGCGGACCGATCCCCATGCCTACAGGCTGAAATCTTCGCCGAGATAGACCCGGCGGACAGTCTCGTCGGCAACGAGCGCCTGCGGCGTGCCTTCGAACAGCACGCGTCCGTCATAAATGATACAGGCGCGGTCAACGATTTCGAGCGTTTCGCGCACATTATGGTCGGTGATCAGGACGCCGATGTCGCGATCGCGCAGCTGCACCACCAGTCCGCGAATGTCCGCAATCGAGATCGGGTCGATCCCGGCGAATGGCTCATCGAGCAGCATGATCGACGGCGATGCAGCCAGAGCGCGCGCAATCTCGCAGCGCCGCCGCTCGCCCCCCGACAGCGCCATCGCCGGCGCGTCGCGCAAACGGGTTATATGAAATTCCTCGAGCAATTCCTCGAGCCGCGCGGCACGCCTTACCTTGTCGGGCTCGACCACTTCGAGCACCGCCATGATATTGCCCTCGACCGTCAAGCCGCGAAAGATCGATGTTTCCTGCGGCAGGTAACCCAGCCCCAGCGCGGCGCGCCGGTACATAGGCAACGCAGTGATGTCATAGCCGTCGAGCAGGATGCGTCCCTGATCGGGCAGTGCCAGCCCCATGATCGAATAGAAGCACGTTGTTTTGCCCGCGCCATTGGGACCAAGCAGCCCGACGACCTCGCCGCGTTTGACTGTCAGCGACACGTCCCGAAGCACGACGCGCTTGTCATAACGCTTGCCGATGGCGACCACCGCAAGGCCGCGCGTCGGCGCATCGGCGCCCATAATGTCCCGCTCAAGCACTGCTGCCTGTGCCATGTGTTACGCCCCCGAAACCATTTCACACCACTTGGCGCGAAACGTGCATGACTCGCACCGACGCATATACGCGGACGGGTGCGCGCTGGGAAGAGAATAAGCTTAGCTCGCGTGGGGTAGCGCGACGAGAAGTTGGCTCTCGACCAGTCGGTGTGACGATTCGGTTATCAAACAATACGGACGTAGCATCGGCGAACTACGCCAACCGAACCCTATTTTTGTCCGCGCGGCGGTACGACGAAGCGACCGCTGACCCGTCCGCCGCCCGTCGCCGGAACCGTCTTCGATCCCCCGCTGCCCGCACCGTCGAGCGTCGAGCGTCCGCTATCGAGATCGATCGACAGCCGCTGTCCGCGCAGCACCGATTCGCCGCGCGTCAGCACGACGTCGCCGACCAGCGTGATCTGCCGCTGTGCGACGTCATAGATGCCGTATCGCCCGGTCGCCCGCTCGGACGGCGAGGTCAGCACGACGTGGTTCTGCGCATCGAGGCGATTGATCTGCGGATCCTTGCCGCCCGTGCGCGTATAGAACAATTTCACCTGATCGGCATTCAGGTTCATCGTCCCCTGCGTGATCCGGACGCTGCCGCTCAACAGCGCTTGCGAGTCGGTATCGCGAACTTCGATCTTGTCGGCATCAAAGCTTATCGGCGCATCGACATCGTGCTTGGCAAGCGCCGAAGTCTGCGCGGCCACAGGGCTGGCGAGCACGAGTATGAGAATGAGGCGAAGCATCATCGCTTTCCTTTCCGCGAAGCCGGTGTGATCCGCAAGTGCACCCGCCCGGTCAGGATCAGATCGCGGCCTCCAATGTCGGCCTGCAACCCGTCCGCCCGGTATACGCCGAGCGGGATCGTGCCCGCTACTGGCTGCAGGCTTTGGACAGTACGGTCGATAAGGCTGACGCGGACATCGGCGCCGTCGAGCGTATATCCCGCCGCGCTGTCGACCCGGACTGGTCCGGCAATGTCGAGCCGATCCTTGCTCATGTCATAGCGTCCCGTCGGCGCTGTGACGGTGGCGGGGCCCGAATCGAGCCTGACATCGGCGTTAAGCTGGGTGAGTTCGACAACTGGTACGGCCGATGACCGCTGCACTGCGCCGCGCGCGCGGATGACGAACGGCTGCCGCTTGGCGGTTTCGCCGCGGTAGACGGCGTTGTCGATGCGCAGCCGCTCCTTCGACACCGCGACCTTGTCCTTGGCGAGCAAAAACGAGAATTCGCGATTCGCGGTCAGCGGCCAGATCACGATAACTGCGAGCAGCACCACTGCTGCACCCGGCAGCACCACCCGTGCCACGGCGACATAGCGGTCATAGGCGCTGCCCGGCAACGCCGCGCGCTGCCGCCGTGTAAAGGCGGCGGCTCCGCTCATAGATGCGCGAAGATATCGACCTCGGCCCAGCCGGCGAGATCGAGCTCGGCGCGCCACGGCAGGAATTCGAAGCACGCCTGCGCGATCTCGGTGCGGTGCTCGCGCGCCAGCCGGTCCTCAAGGATTGCCACCGCGCGGTGGAGATAGCGCACGTCGGACGCGGCATAGTCCTTCTGTGCGTCGGACAGGACGGCTGCACCCCAATCTGACGACTGCTGCGCCTTGGAGATATCGACACTCAGCGTTTCGCGAAGCAGGTCCTTCAAGCCGTGTCGATCGGTGTAGGTTCGCACCAGCTTCGAGGCGATCTTGGTGCAGAACACCGGTCCCGCCGTCACCCCCAGATACGCCTTGATGACCGCAAGGTCGAAGCGCGCGAAGTGATAGAATTTGCGCCGCATCGGATCCGCGAGGATCGCCTTGAGCACCGGCGCGTCATACTGGCCGGCAGCGAAGCGGACGAGATGCTCGTCGCCGTGCCCGTCGGCCAACTGGATCAGGCATAGCCGGTCGCGGTGCGGATTAAGCCCCAGCGTTTCGGTATCGACCGCAATCGGTCCGGGTGCAAAAACGTCGGCGGGCAGATCGCCCTCGTGCAGATATACGGTCATGTGCGCCGGGTTAGCAGGGCGCGACGGCGGTGGCTACCGCCCCTTGAGCGGTCCGAAGCTTAGCCCATGGAAATAATTGAGCACGATCCGCGTCTCGGTCACGCCCGGCCCGATCGCCATCGTCGCTGCCGCCGCCTTGGGCTGCGAAAAGCCGAGGTGCGGATTGTTGCCGAACCCGGCCCCGTCCGACATCGCGGCAAACTTGCCGTCGCGCTTGCGGTCGTGCAGCACCGACACTGCATAGGCGCCCGCATGCGGCGCGCGAATGCACAGTGTCACCGGTCCGCTTGGCGGTACGGGCAGCTCGATGCGGCGAAAGTCCTTGCCGGCCTCCAGCAACAGCTTCGAATTGCCGAGGAACTCGCCGTCAACCGGCGGATACAGCTCGATACGGATATTGCCTTCGCGGTCTTTGAAGCCGGTAATCTCGGCGAGCAAAGCCGGTCCTGACTCGTTGGCGCGACAGGTTGCCGGATCGGCACCGGCAAGCCGGGCATCGGTTTGCGCCGACGCGTTGGCAAGCCCGAGCGCAACGACCAGCGCGCCTGCGATTGCGACCTTCATGCTGACGTCCTTGCCTCGATTACGCATTGTCCGATCTGATGGCTCCCTAATGCGTCGTCGTGGCAGGAAAGCGGCAGCCGCCGCGATACGAGCAACTGAGGCATGGCGTCGATGAACCGACGATAAACCATTCGCTCGATCGGGCATTTTCGTATACGTCTTGACTCGGAGCAGCGCGGCTGGCCCCGGTCGCGGCGCATGAGTGTGCGTCGGGGCATGGCCGGAACGGGGCCCGAAACGACGGCAACAGATACAGACGAAAGACTAGCAGGCAATGAGTTTTGATAAACGCGGGCGCGGGCCCGGACGCGGCGGCTTCGACAAGCGCGAGCGCGGTTTCGACCAGTTTGAAGGCGGCGGCGACCGCTTCGGTGGCGGCGGTGGTGGCGGCGACCGGTTCGGCGGCGGCGGTGGCGATCGATTCGGCGGTGGTGGTGCCGGTGGCCCGCCGCGCTTCGGCGGCGGCGGTGGTGGTGGCTTTGGCGGCCGTCCTGCAGGCGGCGGCTTCGGCGGTCCGCGTCCGCCGCGCGACATGGGTCCTGGCATCAACCTCGGCACTGCCAAGGGCGTCGTCAAGTTCTTCAACGCGCAAAAGGGCTTCGGCTTTGTCGTCCGCGACGATGGCGGCGAAGACGTGTTCGTCCACATCTCTGCGGTCGAGCAGGCCGGTTTCACCGGGCTTGCCGACGGCCAGCCGATGGAGTTTACACTCACCGAGCGCAACGGTCGCGTGTCGGCAACCGACTTGGTCATCGACGGCGAGCCTCTGCCGGTCACCGACCGCGCACCGCCGCGTGACAGCGGCGGCTTCGGTGCCGCTCGCAACGATGGCCCGCGCGGCGGCGGCTATGGCGGCGCGAGCCGCGAATTCGGCGGCAACGGCGGGGGCGGCGGTGCGCCGACCAACCCCGGCGAGCGTGTGGACGGTACTGTCAAGTTCTTCAACGGTACGAAGGGCTTTGGCTTCATCCAGCGTGAAGACGGTGGTCCCGATGCGTTCGTGCACATCTCGGCAGTCGAGCGCGCCGGCATGGCAGGTCTCAACGAAGGCCAGCGTGTCAGCTTCGAACTCGAGCTCGATCGCCGCGGTAAGCAGGCGGCCATCAATCTTACGGCACTCTAGGTCAACGTTGATCTGACAGAACGGGGTGGCGCAAGCCGCCCCGTTTTTTATTGTCCGCGCCTGAACGAGAGGAATATCGAAGTGTCGCCACCATTCGCCATTGCGCACCATTTTGCGCCCGCAACGGCAGCATTGCTGACCGCCAATCCGCTGATCGGCAACGTTGAGGCGATCGACACCGCCAATCGCTGGGCACTACCGGTCGATGTCGACGTCATCTTCGCGCTACACGCCGCCGGCTCGGCAAGCGATCATCAGGTTCCCCCGCCGCCGGGCTGGCCGGGACGCGTGCGCTTTGTCCAATTGGCGTCGAGCGGTACCGACGGCTACCCTGATTGGCTATTCGACGGCCCGTTGGTTGCCAGCGCTGCCGGCACCGGCGCGGTGCCGATCGCTGAATATGTCCTTGCCGCGATGCTCAACCATGCCAAGCGGCTGCCGGCGCTGGTCGCCAGCGCCAGCGGTCCGGTCGTGACCCAAGCGGAACTGCTCGCCGCACCGCTGGCAGGCCTTGATGGTAGAACGCTCGGGCTGATCGGTGTTGGTCATATTGGTGCGCGGGTCGCGAAGCTTGCTGCTGCATTTGGCATGACGGTCATCGCGCACCGGCGCAGTGAAAGCCCAAGTCCGCTGCCGGAAATTACGCTCGCACCCTTTGATACGGTATTGGCGCGCGCTGACCATCTCGTCATCGCCGCGCCGTTGACACCCCAGACGACCGGTTTGATCGACGCTGCGGCCCTCGCCAAGGTGAAGCCAGGGGTTCATATTGTCAACATCGCGCGTGGCGGCATCATCGATCAGCCCGCACTTATCGCCGCACTTACGTCGGGCCGCGTTGGCGGCGCTTCGCTCGATGTCACCGATCCGGAACCGCTGCCGCCGGGTGATCCATTATGGGCCGCGCCGAACGTCCGGATCACACCGCACATCGCATGGAGCTCCGCCGACACGCCGCGCCGTATTTTCATGCTGTTCGGGGAGAATCTCAAGCGGCTCGCGCTGGGCGAACCGCTGATCAATGCTATCACCGTTTAAGCGGCCTCATTCAAAGGGATTTGGCCCCCGCTCCGGGGGCATGGAGCGGGGGCCGGTCTGCGCTCGTCACGCATACGGGGCGAGGGATCGATCCGGGCAACAGGGGGCAAATCCCGGACACGGCTCGCTTGCCGCCCCCGCTAATTAGGCTGCCGCGGATTGACCCCAGATGAACAACGCCGTTCAGGATCGTTCATTATCGGCGATTCAGAACGTCTTGCCGGGCAGCCGCTTGGTGCGAGGATCACGAAAACCGAAGCTGGTTGCTGGCACGGGCGTGTTGTAGCGGACGTTGGTCAGCCGGATTTCGGTGATGTTGTTCTGAGCATCTGTCGATGTCCAGCCGGTCAGCGCGAGGCCGGTTGGTGCCGCCGTATCGTGCGCAAAGGCCATTGCGATCGTACCATATTCGGGATGCTTGGGATCACGCGCCTCGATCTGCGGTGCGCCGTTTGTGGTACCTGTCACACGCGCGATCCGGCTAAGGTCGGGCGTCGCGGCAAGCAGCGGGCCAAGCGGCGTGCTGGCGATCGGCCATTCTGAAACTTGAGAAACTTCATAGTCGATGAACGCCAGTTTTTTTCCGTCTGCCACAACAAGCAGGGGCAATTTGTCATAGGAAAATCGGATCCGGCCGGGCCGTGACAGAATGAGCTTGCCGGTAGACACCGCGCCGTTGCCGGCAGTCTGCGTGAAATCGGCAGTCATTGTCGTTGTTGCGCGCAACGCTGCAGTGACATCGTCGAGCGGCGCAGCGGCGGCGGGCAATGCGAACAACGCAGCGGCGACTATACTGAGGCGGATCACTGAAATTCCTTCACCTTGCTGCATTGCTTTAGCGCCACGGCGGTGTACGCGCGCTGAACTGTTCAGGCGCGATACCATGTCGTCCCGGACGGGCCGTCCTCGAGAACGATTCCTTCCGCCAGAAGTTCATCGCGAATCCGGTCCGACTCCGCAAAGTCGCGCTGCGTGCGGGCTGCAGTGCGTTGGGCCACCCGCGCATCGACGGTGACATCGGCTTCGTGCAGTGCGGCGGGATTAAATCCGAGCAGCGCCAGCGAACCGCGCAAAGCCGCAGCATCGCCGCTTGCTGCCAACGCGCTCAACGCCGACAACGCCGACGGCGTATTGAGATCGTCGGCCAGCGCCACGACAACCGAAGGGTGCGGTGCCGCCGTCCCCGGCTCGGCACCGAGAATGCGCCGCCAACGCATCAGCGTCGCACGGATCTGCATCAGCAACGCCTCGGTCCATTCGAGCGGCTGGCGGTAGTGCGCGCTGAGCAGCGCCAGTCGCAGCACATCGCCGTCCCAGCCCTGCGCGAGCAAATCGCCGACCGTGGCGATGTTGCCCAGCGACTTCGACATCTTCTCGGTGCCCATGCCAAGAAAGCCGTTGTGCATCCATACGCGCGCCAGCGGCGCGCCGTGGTTGGCGCATGCCGACTGTGCGAGTTCATTCTCATGGTGCGGAAAGATCAGGTCGAGGCCGCCGCCGTGGATGTCGATCGTCGTGCCGAGCACGGCCGCGATCATCGCCGAGCATTCGATGTGCCAACCGGGACGGCCGCGG
>Ga0123338_10004338_pt1 | contig 12432 bp, 11 predicted proteins | sample grotaG_FD_89793 | JGI IMG/M metagenome (GOLD analysis project Ga0123338, IMG submission 89793) | Glacier valley bacterial and archeal communities from Borup Fiord, Nunavut, Canada, to study Microbial Dark Matter (Phase II) -... | ecosystem: Environmental > Aquatic > Freshwater > Ice > Glacier ... | reverse complement strand
GGGCACGAGCACGATCTTCGCCGCGGCGCTGGCGCCGGCGTCGAGGTCGGCGAAAGCGGCGGCGCCGTCGGCAAGGCTGCGCTCCTCGACCCAGGCGAGGTCGCCGAACACGCCTCGGTCGAGTGCGCTCACGGTCGCGCGCAGGTCGGCCATGGTGTAGGTGTAGGTGCCGATGAGGGTGATCTCGTCGAGCGTCAGCTTTCTCATGTCGATCTCGCTCGCCCAGTCCTGCAGGCCGATGTGCAGGACGACGCCGCCCGGCGCCACTGCCTTCATTGCCGCGTCGCGCGTCGCCCTGGCGCCTACGGCGTCGATGACGAAGCCGTGTGCACGCGCCGCCGGCTCGTCGCTGCGCGGATCGTAGACTGCGCAGCCGGCATGACGGCGCGCCGATTCGCGGCGCAGCGCGTTCGGCTCGGCGAGCGTGACGCGGCAGCCATAGCTTCGCAGCAGCAGCGCCGCCAGCATGCCGATGGCGCCGCCGCCGATCACGAGCGTGGTCGTCTCGGGCAGCGGCCGGTGCAGCGCGCGCGACGCCAGCGCGATGGCATGAAGCGCCGTCGCCGCTGGCTCGGTGAGCGCGGCGGCGCGCGTCGAGAGCGAGTCGGGCAGGTCCAGCAGGCAGCGCTCGGGAATCGACATGCGCTCGGCGTAGGCGCCGGGGCGTGTCATGCCGACCATCGTGCGCTGGCTGCACAGGTTGTCGCGGCCCTGCATGCAGAAGTCGCAGCGGCCGCAGGCGATCAGCGGATTGGCGGTGACGCGGCGGCCCGCACGCGCGCCCTCGAGCACGGTGCCGACGAGCTCGTGGCCGAGCACGAGCGGCGGCTTCCTGCGCGGGTCGTGGCCGTGGAAGGCGTGCATGTCGGAGCCGCAGATGCCGACGGCGTCGATGCGAAGCAGGGCGTCGCCGGCATCGACGACGGGCTCGGGCTCGTCGCGGTAAGTGAGCTGGCCCGGGGCGGTGTAGACAAGTGCTTTCATGGCGGGGGCGGCGGCAGGGTCAGCGTGCGGAGAAGCCGCCGTCGACGTGCAGGGTCTGGCCGGTGACGTAGGCCGAAGCGTCGCTGGCGAGGAAGACGGCGGTGCCGTGCAGGTCGGCGGGATCGCCGTTGCGGCCGATCATGGTCTTGGCAGCCAGCGCGGCGGCGCGCTCCGGGTCGGCGAGCACCGGTGCCGTGAGCGGCGTGGCGAAGAAGCCGGGCGCGATGGCGTTGCAGGTGATGCCGAAGCGCGACCAGTGCTCGGCGATGGCGCGCGTGAGCTGCACCACGCCGCCCTTGCTGGCACCGTAGGGCGCGCTGTCGGCGAAGGCGCGCGAGCTCTGCAGCGAGGCGATGTTGACGATCCGGCCCCAGCCCTTCTCGCGCATCGCCGGCGCCAGGGCGCGCGTGAGCAGGAAGGGCGCGGTGAGGTTCACGGCGAGGGTGTCGTCCCAGTGCGCGTCGTCGCCGTGCTCGAAGGAGAGGCGCGGGTTGATGCCCGAGGCATTGACGAGGATGTCGGGTGCGCCGAAGGGGCGCGACGCGTCGGCGGCGATGGCGGCGATGGCGGCGCGGTCGGCGAGGTCGCGCGCCAAGGCCGCCGCGGCGATGCCGTCGCCCGCGAAGGCGGCGACGGCGGCGTCGAGCTCGGCCTGCCGTCGCGCCAGCAGCACCACCTTCGCGCCGGCGGCGCCGAGCGCCCAGGCGATGGCGTGGCCGATGCCGGAGTGGCCGCCGGTGACGAGCGCGACCCGGCCTTCGAGACGGAACATCCGGCCGATTCGCTCGGCCGCGTGGCCGGCCACCGCATCACTCGACAACGGCGGCACCCTTGTCGAACGACTCGCCCGGAAAGTACTTCGCGAGCCGGTCGTCGGCTGTGCGCGCGTGCGCCTCCATGCCTTCGAGACGCGAGATGCGGGCCGTGACCTGCGCGGTCTCGCGGTTGGCCTCGCGCGTCATCCGTTGCCACGTCAGCGTCTTGATGAACTTGTGCACCGACAGGCCGCCGGAATAGCGCGACGCGCCCTTGGTCGGCAGGATGTGGTTCGGGCCGCTGGTCTTGTCGCCGAACGCCACGGTGGTCTCCTCGCCGAGGAAGAGCGAGCCGTAGTTGGTGAGCGTCTTCAGCCACCAGTCGAGATCGGCGGCGTGCACTTCGAGGTGCTCGGCGGCGTAGTCGTCGGACACCTTCGCAGCCTCTTCGCGGGTACTGCACAGCACCACCTCGCCATGGTCGCGCCAGGCGGCGCCGGCCGCGTCGCGCGCCACCGGCGGCAGCGCCGCGATGAGCGCGGGCACCTCGCGCATCACCGCCTCGGCGAGGGCGCGGTCGGTCGTGATGAGCCAGGCCGGCGACTCGTGGCCGTGCTCGGCCTGGCCGACGAGGTCGGAGGCGACGATGCGCGCATCGGCCGTCGCGTCGGCGATCACGCAGACCTCCGACGGCCCGGCGAAGACATCGATGCCGACGCGGCCGAACAGCATCCGCTTGGCCTCGGCCACGAACTTGTTGCCGGGCCCGACGATGATGTCGGCGCGCCGCCCGGTGAAGAGGCCGAACGCCATCGCCGCGATGGCCTGCACGCCACCGAGCGTCATGATGGCGTCGGCGCCGGCCACCTTCATCGCGTAGAGCACGTGGGGATGAACCCCTTGGCCCTGGAACGGCGTCGAGCAGGCGATTACCGTGGGCACGCCGGCCGCCTTCGCGGTGGCCACGCTCATGTAGGCCGAGGCGATGTGCGCGTAGCGCCCGGTCGGCACGTAGCAGCCGGCCACGTTCACCGGCACCAGCCGCTGGCCGGCAACGAGGCCGGGCGAGAGCTCGATCTCGAACTCGCGCAACGACGCCAGCTGCGCCTCGGCGAAGCGGCGAACCCGCGCCGCGGCGAACTCGATGTCGCCGCGCACGCCGGCCGGGATCTCGGCGGTGCGGCGCTCGATCTCGGCCTCGCCGACGAGGATCTCGCCGCTCCAGCGGTCGAGCTTCAGCGCGTAGTCGCGCACGGCCTGCTCGCCGCCTTTCTCGATGGTGCCGATCATCTCGGCGGCCACGTCTCGGGCCTGCGCCTCGATCTGCGCGGTTGGCGCCGAGGCGCTCTTCAATCGGGTTACGGCCATCGCTTGCGCCTGCCTCAGTTGGTCTTGTTGGCGAACGCCTTCAGCGTCGCGTTCCTGTCGACCATCTTCAGGTAGTCGTCGCTGATGTAGGTCTTCGGGTCGGGCACTTCGGCGATCGTGCCGACGCTCTTCAGGTAGCCGGCGAGCGCTTCGAAGGCGCCGTCGGCCGCCGACTTGCCGCCGGCACGCGACATCATCTTCAGCTGCTCGTCGAGCGGGAAGATCGGCCGCTCCATCTCGTTGGCGAGGTAGGCGTCTTTCAGCTTGATGCCGTTGGCATCGAAGAACTTGCGCAGCGCCGCCATGAACTCGGGGCGGTTGCTCTTCTGGTAGCTCACGGCGCGCAGGTACACGGCCAGGAAACGCGCCACCGCCTCCGGGTTTTGCTGCGCGAATTCCTTGCGCACGATGAGCGCGCCGGGAACCATGACGCCGGCCTCCTTGCCGCTGCAGATCACCTCGGCGCCGATCTGCTCGTTGAGCGTGTAGGTGTTGGGCGCCCAGGTGCCGGCGAGCATGCCGTTGTCGCCGGTGTAGGCCGAGACGAGCTGGGCCGGCGCCAGCGGCACGATCTGCACGTCGCTGCGCTGCAGGCCCCACTTCTTCAGGCAGGCCATGGTCGAGTATTCGCCGGTCGAGTTCGGGCTCAGCAGCACCTGCTGGCCTTTCAGCTCCTTGACCGGGTTGGCGCGGATGGCGGCGGCCTTGTCCTTCCTCGCCATCACGGCGTTGGTGGCCGACTCGTCGTTGGTGATGCCGATGGTCATGATCTCGTAGCGCTGCGCGCCGAGCACCGCCGGTGGCGAGCCGGTGCCGCCCACGTCCCACGACTTCGACGGCGCACCGGCGATCTGCTGCGCGCCGGCCGGGTAGGCCACGAACTCCGGCTTCAGGCCGGCCTCGGCCCACCAGCCCTTGTCCTGCGCCACGAAGAACGGCAGCGCCCAGTAGGCGACCTGGTAGCTCACCTTGATGGGGATCGGTGCCGGCGCCTGTGCCGTGGCGCCGAAGGCGAGCGTGGCGAGGGCGGCGGCGCAGAGGCTGCGGCGGGCGAACAGCGATGAAGTCATGCGAGGTCTCCGGGTCGTTTTTGAAAGCGCATTCAGAAACGATGATCGTCCGGGCGGCCGAGCCGTGTCAATGCGGATGAGGGCAAACGCCTATGACGGTGGTCATCCCCGTGTTATCCCTAGCGCCGTTGACTCACGATTCCGCGCTCGCCTATGCTCGCCGCCGTGGCCAAACCTGAAAGCGCTTCCATCCGATCTGCCAAGGCGGGAACGCTCGAGACGCTGGCGACGCGCAGCGGCATTTCGGCCGCCACGCTGTCTCGCGTGCTCAACCACCCGCACCAGGTGCGCGCGCCGTTGCGGGCCCGCGCCGAGCGCGTGCTGCGCGACGCCGGCTACGTGGCCCACGGCGCGGCGCGCTCGCTCGCGTCGAAGCGCTCGCGGACCATGGGCGCGATCGTGCCCACGATCGACAGCGCCCTGTTCGCCGGAGTCGTCGAGGGCCTGCAGCAGGCGATCCACGTCGGTGGCTACCAGCTCCTGCTCGCCAGCAGCCGCTACGACCTCGAGCAGGAAGCTTCCGAGGTGCGGGCGCTGCTCGAGCGCGGCGTCGACGGGCTGATGCTGATCGGCTCGGCGCACGCGCCGGAGACGCTGGCGATGCTGCGCCGGCACGGCGTGCCCTTCGTCACCACCTGCCATCACGACGCGACCGCCGCCTGGCCGACGATCGGCTGGAACAACGAGCGCGAATCAGCGCGCATCGCCGACTACCTGCTCGACATCGGCCATCGCCGCTTCGGCGTGATCGCCGGCATCGGCGCCGGCAACGACCGCGCTGCCGACCGCCTGACCGGCTTTCGCGGCGCCCTGGCCCGGCGCAACGTTCGCCTCGCCGACGCTGCCGTGCTCGAGCGCGCCTATTCCGTGCCGGCCGCGCGCCAGGCCATGGCGGCGCTGCTGCGCCTGCCGCAGCGGCCGAGCGCGGTGCTCTGCGGCAACGACATCCTGGCCTACGGCGCGCTGCAGGAGTGCCTCTGGCAGGATCTTCGGGTGCCGCATGACATCTCGATCTCGGGCTTCGACAACATCGAGATGGCGGCGCATTGCCGGCCCGGCATCACCACGATCGCCGTGCCGGCCGCCGAGATCGGTGCCATGGCCGGTCGCGCCCTGCTGCAGGCGCAGCAGAGCGAAGGCAGCGAGCTGCCCGCCCACGCCTTCGTCGAGCTCGAACTGATCGTGCGTGGCTCCACGGCGCCGCCGCCGGTGCTGCCACGCGGTGCCGCGAAGACCCGGCGCGGCAGCGTGTCGTCGCCAACGCAGGCAGTGGCGCCATGACGGCCGTCGATGCCGCCGCGGCCGTCACCGCACACCGCGCGTCGCCGCGCCGGGTCGCCTTCCTCGGCCTCGGCGTCATGGGTGGCGCGATGCTGAGAAACCTCGCCCGGCGCAGCTTCGACTGCGCGGCCTACGACGTTGCCGCCGCCGCCGCCGAACGCGTCGCCGACTGCGGCTGCCGCATCGCCACCTCGCCGGCCGACGCGGCGCGCGACGCCGCCGTGCTGATCACGATGCTGCCGACCTCCGCGCACACGCAGGCCGCCCTGTTCGGCGCCGACGGCGCCGCCGCCGCCTTGCCGGCCGGTGCGCTCGTGATCGAGATGAGCACCGGCGACGCCGTCGAGACCGATCGCCTCGGCGAAGCGCTCGCCGCGCGCGGCCTGCGCTGCATGGACGCGCCCGTCGGCCGCACGCCGCGCGAAGCGGCGGAGGGCAGGGCGCTCGTCATGGCCGGCGGCAGCGCCGTCGACCTCGAAGAGGCGCGGCCGCTCTTCGAGGCGATGGCCGACACCATCGTCCACGTCGGCCCGTTCGGCAGCGGCATCCGCCTCAAGCTCGTCAACAACTACATGTCGATGGTCGGCATGGTGCTCACCGGCGAAGCCCTGATGTTCGCGGCCAAGCTCGGCCTCGATCGCGAGACGGTGGTGCGGGTGCTCTCGAACACCACCGCCGGCCGCGGCCAGCTGCTCACCAACTTTCCGCGCAAGGTGCTGGCCGGCGACGTCACGCCCGACTTCCCGCTGCGCATGGGCCTGAAGGACATCCAGCTCGCGATGAGCCTCGCCGGCTCGGTCGGCGCGCCGCTCGGCCTCGGCGGCTACGCGCGCGAGATGTTCGCGCTGGCGAAGTCGTGGGGCCGCTCGGAAGAGGACTGCACGGCGATGCTGCTGCTGCTCGAAGACGTGGCGAACGTGAAGCACGAGGGCGCGTGACGCCATCCGCCGCCGTCGCGACCGGGGCCGTGCGCCCGATCCGCGGCCCGCGCGAGCCCGGCGGATGGCGCCGGGTCGCCATCGGCGCCGCGGTGGTGGCGGCTGCGCTGCTGCTCTGGTTCGTGGCCGCCAGACTCGGCTGGATCACCGGCGCGCGCTTCCCGACGCCGACCGACGTGGCCACCGCCGCGAAGCAGATCGTCGTCGCTCCAGGCTACTCCGGCGGCACGCTCTGGGTCCACGTGTGGCACAGCTCGCGGCTCGTGCTGATGGGCTTCGCCATCGCCATCGCCACCGGCATCCCGGTCGGCCTGGCGATGGGCACCAGCCGCCGTGCCGAAGCGCTCATCGGCCCGGTGTTCTCGATGCTGCGGCCGATCCCGCCGCTGGCCTGGATTCCGCTCGCCATCCTCTGGCTCGGCCTCGGCGATTCCGCCAAGCTGTTCCTGATCTGGGTCGCGTCGTTCGCGCCGGCCGTCATCAACACCTATGCCGGCGTGCGCAACGTCGAGACCGTGCTCGTCGAGGCCGCGCGCGTGCACGGCGCACGCACGCCGCAGCTCGTGTGGCACGTGCTCGTGCCCGGCGCCTTGCCGATGATCTTCACCGGTGTGCGCCTGTCACTGCAGACGGCGTGGATGACGCTGGTGGCCGCCGAGCTGGTGGGCGCTTTCGTCGGCCTCGGCAAGGTGCTGGCGAGCGCCGCGCTCGACATCAACCCCGGCATGATCCTGTTTGCGATGGTCTGGGTCGGCCTGCTCGGCGCGGCGATGACGAAGGCGCTGGAGTGGGTCGAGAAGCGCGCCTTGCCATGGCTGCGGTGACCGCGGCGGCGCCGTCGGCCGGCCTTCGCTCGCTCTCGGCCGCCGGCGTGCTCGGCTTCTTCGTGGTCTGGCAACTGCTCGCTTCCAGCGGCTGGTTCCCGCCGCGCTACCTGCCCGGCCCGATCGCGGTCGCGGCCACGCTCTACCAGCTCGCGACCACGCCTTACTCAGGCGCCACGCTCTGGGGCCACCTCGGCGCCAGCCTCGTGCGCTTCGGCGTCGGCTTCGCGCTTGCTGCCGGCGTCGGCATTCCGCTCGGGCTCCTGATGGGCTGGTACCGCTGGCTCGACGACGTGGTCACGCCGTTCTTCGAGGGCCTGCGCTTCGTCGCCCCGATCGCGTGGGTGCCGTTCGCGGGCCTCTGGTTCGGCACCGGCATCGGCGGGCCGACGCTGGTGATCTTCTCCGGCGCCTTCGCACCTTGCCTCATCAACGCCTACCGCGGCGCCAGGTTCGCCGACAAGCGCCTCATCGAAGCGGCGCGCACGCTCGGCGCCAGCGGCCCACGCGTGGTGGCCGAGGTGCTGCTGCCGGCGTCGATCCCGTCGATCGTGGCCGGCCTGCGCGTCAGTGCCGGCATCGCCTGGCAGTCGCTCATCGGCGCCGAGCTGATCGTCGTGGCCAGCGGCGTCGGCTACATGATGGTGCAGGCCCAGCTCAACGTCGACACCCGCATCGTCATGGCCGGCATGGTCGCCATCGGTGCGGTCGGCGTCGTCATCGATCTGATGCTGCGCCTGCTCGAGCGCGCGGCGCAGCGCCACCGCCAGGCCTGAGGAGCCAACATGAGCCACATCGTGTTCGACAAGGTCGGCCGCAGCTTCACGCGCGGCGGCGAGACCTTCGAGGCGCTGCACGACATCGATCTCGAGGTGAGGGACCGCGAGTTCGTCGCCGTCGTCGGCCCGTCGGGCTGCGGCAAGACGACGCTGCTGCGCATGGTCGCCGGTCTCGAGTTCCCGAGCCGAGGCAGCGTGCGAGTCGACGACCGCGAGATCACTGGCCCGGGCCCCGACCGCGCCGTCGTGTTCCAGGCTTTCGCGCTCTTTCCGTGGAAGACGGTGGCCGACAACATCGCCTTCGGCCTGCGCTGCAAGGGCATGGCGGCACCGGAGCGGCAGGAGCGCATCGCGCGCTATCTGGAACTGATGGGGCTCACGGGCTACGAGAAAGCCTACCCGCACCAGCTCTCGGGTGGCATGCAGCAGCGCGTGGCGATCGCGCGCAGCTACGCGCTCGACCCCGACGTGCTGCTCATGGACGAGCCCTTCGGCGCCCTCGACGCGCAGACCCGCGTCGTCATGCAGGAGGAGCTGATCCGGATCTCGCGCGCTAACCCGCGCACGGTGCTCTTCATCACCCACGCTGTCGAAGAGGCGGTGTACCTGGCCGATCGCGTCGTGGTGATGAGCCGCCGGCCGGGCGCGATCCGCGAGATCGTCGACGTGCGGGCGGTGCGCGAGCGCGAGGGCTGGGCCGGCTTCGAGCGCATCGAGGAGGTGATGGACCAGCCGTCGTTCGTGCACCTGCGCAGCCACGTGTGGAAGCTGCTTCGCGAGGCCGTTCCCGAGGAGCGCAAGTCGGCATGAAGGAAGACATCGTCGTCGATACGGTCGTGGTCGGCGCCGGCTTCGCCGGCCTCTACGCGCTGCACCGCCTGCAGGGGTTCGGCCTGTCGGCGCAATGCTTCGAGGCCGGCGGCGACGTCGGCGGCACCTGGTACTGGAACCGCTACCCGGGCGCCCGCTGCGACATCGAAAGCCTCGAATACTCGTACTCCTTTGACGAGGCCCTGCAGCAGGAGTGGCGCTGGTCGGAGCGCTACTCGGCGCAGCCCGAGATCCTGCGCTACATCCATCACGTCGCCGATCGATTCGACCTGCGTCGGTTCGTGCGCCTGAACACGCGCGTCGTCTCGGCGACGTACGACGAAGGCAGCGGTCGATGGCGAGTCGCGACCGACGACGGCCGCGTCACCGATGCGCGCTTCTGCATCATGGCCACCGGCTGCCTGTCGAGCGCGCGCGTGCCGCCCATCGAAGGCGCGGCGCAGTTCGCCGGGCGGCAACTGCACACCGGGCAATGGCCGCACGAGCCGGTCGACTTCACCGGCCAGCGCGTCGGTGTGATCGGCACCGGCTCGTCGGGGATCCAGGTCGTCACGGCGATCGCGGGGCAGGCGAGCGAGCTGTTCGTGTTCCAGCGCACGCCGGCCTTTTCGCTGCCGTCGAAGAACGCGCCGCTCGACCCGGCCGTCGAACGCGAGGTCAAGGCCGACTACGCGGCGCTGCGGCGGAAGGCGCGCGAATCCGCCGCGGGCAACGCTGCCTATCCGGTGCCGACCCAATCGGCCTTCGACGTCGGCGACAACGAGCGCGCCCGCATCTACGAGAAGCACTGGGGAGCCGGGCGGGTCAGCATCGGCCGCGCCTTCACCGACCTGCTCACCGACCTGCGCGCCAACGACACGGCCGCCGAGTTCGTGCGCGGCAAGATCGCCGCCACCGTGAAAGACGATCGCGTCGCCGCGGCGCTGCTGCCGTCGCACCCGATCGGCACCAAGCGCGTCTGCCTCGACAGCGGCTACTACGAGGTGTTCAACCGCGCCGACGTGACGCTCGTCGACCTGCGCGAGGAGCCGATCGCGCGGATCACCGCAGCGGGTGTGCAGACCTCGCGCCGCGAGATCGCGCTCGACGCCATCGTCTACGCCACCGGCTACGACGCGATGACCGGCGCGCTCGACGCCATCGACATCCGCGGCCGCGGTGGCCACTCGCTGCGCGAGAAGTGGCAGGCCGGGCCGCGCACGCTGCTTGGCGTGCAGAGCGCGGGCTTCCCGAACCTGTTCTTCGTGACCGGGCCCGGCAGCCCCTCGGTGCTGAGCAACGTGATCGTCTGCATCGAGCAGCACGTCGACTGGATCGCCGATGCGTTGGCCTACATGAACCGGCATGGCCTGAGTCGCATGGAGGCGACGGCGAGCGCGGAAGGCGCCTGGGTCGCGCACGTCAACGAGGTCGCGAGCCGCACCCTCTTTCCGCAGGCGGCGTCGTGGTACATGGGCGCCAACGTGCCCGGCAAGCCGCGCGTGTTCATGCCTTACGTCGGCGGCGTCGGCGCCTTTCGCATCGCCTGCGACCGTGTCGCCGCGGCCGGCTACGAGGGCTTCGATCTCTCGGCGGGGCCGCGTTCGGCCACGGCCGATCAGGGCACAGCGGCCGGCCGGTCGACGACGTTGACGTAGTCGTGTCGTGATGTATCGACGAGCGAGGCGCGGTACTCGACCGGCTGGTCGTTGAACGACAGCGCCGTGCGCCGCACCTCGATCAGCGGCGCACCGGGAGCGACGCCGAGCACACGCGCAGTGGCCTTGTCGGCACCGACGGCGCGGGCCCGTTCGAGTGCGCGCAGCACCGTGATGCCGAAGCCGGCCTGATAGAGCTGGTACAGCGTGCCGGGCCGCTCGCGCAAGCGCTTCTCGGTGAGGCCGCGAAAGAGCTGCGAGGGCAGCACGATGCGGTCGTGGATCACCGGCCGGCCCTGCAGCCGCAGCACATTCTCGATTTCGATCACGGCTTCGCCGGGGCGCAGGTGCAGCGCCTGCACAGCGTCGTCGCCGGCGCGGCCGCGCTGAAACGCGACCAGCGCCACGGTGGGCAATTCGCGCAAGCCGTCGCTGCGCTCGACGTGGAAGAACTGGAACATGAGGCGGCCGGCGTCATGGGTGGCGACGAAGGTGCCGCGTCCCTGGCGGCGCACCACGATGTGCTCGGCGCTCAGCTCGTCGACCGCCTTGCGAACGGTGCCGACCGAGACGCGGAATGCCGCCGCCAGTTCGGCCTCGCTCGGCAGCGCGTCGGCGGGCCGGAACGCGCCGGCGCCGACGGCGTCGAGCAGGGCACGCTTGACGGCGCGGTAGAGCGGCATGCCGGCAGTCTCGGGCGCGATCGGGCGAAAGGCGGCGAGCGGCTTCTTCATGGCCCCATTCTAGGAGCGATCGGCAGTCATCCGACTCATCCAGATGACTTGCTTTCGCCCCGCTTCGGGCGGGAGTACGATCGCCGCCTCGACCGATTCAGCCAGGGAGCTGCCCATGATCCATTTCGTTCTGCACGACGCTCACGACACGGTTGCCGTGGTCGTCGTCGAAGGCGTCACCGAGGGCACGGCGATGACCGGCTGGATCATGGACGAAGACAGGATGATCGACGTCGCCGCCCGCCAGGACATCCCGATCGGCCACAAGGTGGCCCTGCAGGACATGGCGCCCGGCGACACCGTCGTGAAGTACGGCATCGACATGGGCAAGGTGGTGGCGCCCATTCGCAAGGGCGAGCACGCCCACGTCCACAACATCAAGACGAAGCGGTGGTAAGCATGGCCATGATTTCGAGAGACTCCACGTTCCAGGGTTACAGGCGCGAGAACGGCCGTGTCGGCGTGCGCAACATCGTCATCATCCTTCCGCTCGACGACCTGTCGAACGCGGCTTCGGAAGCGGTGGCTCACAACATCAAAGGCGCGATAGCGATCCCGCATCCGTATGGCCGGCTGCAGTTCGGCGCCGACCTCGATCTTCACTTCCTCACCCTCATCGGCACCGGCTGCAACCCGAACGTCGCCGCGGTGGTGGTGATCGGCATCGAAGACAGCTGGACCCAGAAGGTGGTCGACGGCATCGCCGCCACCGGCAAGCCCGTGGTCGGGTTCGGCATCGAGGGCCACGGCGACCACGACACGATCATGCGGGCCTCGAAGGCGGCGCGCGAATACGTGCAGTGGGCGAGCGAGAAACAGCGCCAGGAATGCGCAGTGTCCGACCTCTGGATCTCGACCAAGTGCGGCGAGAGCGACACCACGTCGGGCTGCGGTGCCAACCCGACCGTGGGCAACGCCTTCGACAAGCTGCACGCGCTCGGCAGCACGCTCTGCTTCGGCGAGACCACCGAGCTCACCGGCGGCGAGCAGATCGTGGCCGCGCGCTGCGCCAGCGACGAAGTGCGCAAGAAGTTCATGTTCATGTTCGACCGCTACCAGGACGTGATCAATCGCCACAAGACCAGCGACCTCTCCGACTCGCAGCCGACCAAGGGCAACATCGCCGGCGGCCTGACCACGATCGAGGAGAAGGCGCTCGGCAACATCCAGAAGATCGGCAAGACCTGCACGGTCGACGGCGTGCTCGACAAGGCCGAGATGCCGACGCATC
>Ga0123338_10004336_pt1 | contig 12432 bp, 7 predicted proteins | sample grotaG_FD_89793 | JGI IMG/M metagenome (GOLD analysis project Ga0123338, IMG submission 89793) | Glacier valley bacterial and archeal communities from Borup Fiord, Nunavut, Canada, to study Microbial Dark Matter (Phase II) -... | ecosystem: Environmental > Aquatic > Freshwater > Ice > Glacier ... | reverse complement strand
TTTCCGGTCGGTCCGCTTCCCTCAGTCCCACTGCCTGCCGACTTCTCTTCCTCTGTCTTCTGTTCTGCTTCGGTCTGCCCGACTGCCATAGTGCGGGTCGTCTCTACGGTTTCCATTGGTAGATATTGTCTTTCTATTTGAGTAACTATTCACCCTCGTTCAGAAATTGGTACTTCTCCCCCTCTCCCGAAGCATCGGGAGAGGGGGTTGAGGGGTGAGGGTGAATAGTTACCTATTTGATTGTTGTAACTGCTCACCCGGCACCCTCCTTGCGTAGAAAGAAGAGGATGCATCGCCCCCAACCCCCTCCCTGAACAAAAGAAGGGGAGAGAATGCACTATCTGCACGCATTGCGTCCTTCGGACGATCGGCGGAACGCCAGACAGCCCTGGGAGCCTTATGCACCACCTCCCTCCTTGAACAAAAGAAAAGGAGGGGGGGAGAATACACATGCTGTCAGCTTTTCGCTCACCGGCTGAATAATTACGTTCTTTGATTTGACTGTGGGAAAACGGCATCGTCTCCCCACAAACCCAGCTGTTTTACGGGGTGACGGTCAGCGTACTTGTAATGCTTACGCCGCCGGTTGCGCCACGAATTGTCAGTGTTTTAGAAGAGCTGACAACAACTGTCGTGACGGTAAATGTTACAGTCGAGGTTCCTTCCGGCACGACGACATTGGCAGGCACCTGCGCGACCCCGGCATTGCTGCTGCTGACTGTTACAACCGTGCCCCCCGTTGGAGCGACGCCGATCAGCGTGATCGTGCCTGTGACGGGATTACCGCCCTGTATCGTGCTCGGAGTGAGCGCGAGCGACGCGATTATCGGCGGCTGAACGACCAGGATGGTGTTCAGAGTGGTGAGGTTGTAACTTGCTGCAATCGTTGCGCGTGCGAGTAAGGCGACGGGACTCGTCAGTATCGTGAATGTCGCTGTCGTTGCGCCCGCCGGTACGGTCACACTGGCGGGAACTGTTGCTGCAGCTATATTGCTCGTCAGCCCGATGAGGGCTCCTCCTGCCGGGGCTGCTTCTGTCAGCGCGACGGTGCCAGTAACAGAAACGCCTCCGATTGCAGTTGTCGAGGTGAGGGAGATGGACGCGAGCGTACCGGAGAGAAGGTTGAGGACGGCGGAGCGATTTGCACCGCCGAGCGCGCCTGAAATCGTCACGAACGTGTTCGTACCGACCGGACTCGTTGCAATGTTGAAGTTCGCGCTCGACGCGCCTGCCGGAACGACGACATTTGCCGGGACTGCAGCAAGCGCCGAATTACTGGAGCTGAGCGCGACGGTAAACCCGCCTGCCGGCGCCGTGCCGCTGAGCGTAATAGTGCCCGTTGATGTCGCGCCGCCGTTCAATTTGGAGGGGTTGAGAGTCAGCGTGGAGAGCAGCGAAGAGGCGACTTTGAGGGGCGAACTCTGCGTAAAACCCTGCAGTGTCGCGGAAATATTGACTGTCGTATCCGCAATGAGCGTAGTCGTGTTGATAACAAAGGCGACGGTCTTCTGCCCGGCAGGTATCGTCACAGAATCGGGAACGCTCGCGGCTGCAGGGTTATCGCTTTTCAGAGGCACGACGAGCCCGCTGTCCGGAGCCGGGTCGCTGATCACGACGGTCCCGAGCACCGGCGAACCGCTGACGACGCCTGCCTGACCGAGCACGATACCTTGGAGCAGTATCGTTACGACTGCTGCAGTCGCGGTTGCGGCTACTCTCGTGTTGGCATTGCTCGTCGCGATTATGTGGTACACTCCCGGTGCATTCGGCGCAGTATATTTGCCACGCGAATCGATTGTACCGCCCGCACTGCCCTCCTGGACCTTCCAGGTGACGCCCGTATTTTTGGAGCCGGTGACAGTTGCCGTGAATCCGACGGACGTTCCCGGTTTGATCCCGACCGAGTTGGGCTTGATCGTGAGAGTAACCGCCGAACTGCCGCTGCCCCCGCCACAACCAGTCAGCATTGTCAGCCCGCACAATGTCAGCAGCGAAGCCAGCCATAAGAACGCTCGAAATTGTCGCAAGTACATTCTCCTTCTATTCGTACCCGATGGTAGCCGTATACCTCTGTTATAATAACCGCTGTTATAATAACCGCGCTTATCCGCGAATTCTCGCACACATGACGAACGAATTTTCGGGCGGAAGCGTAACGAAATCTAGTCTGAATCCAGTATAGTTTCGAGCATGACGCTCTGAGTATGAATCAACCGTTGATTCTGTATGACAATGATTCTGTATGACAATGATTCTGTGTGACAATTCAGCCAGTGTATCACCCCGCAGGCAAAAGCCAGCAGAATGTGTGTTCTCACCTTCTCGTTACGAAGGAGGGGGTCAAGGATAGTTCTTCTTCCCTCAGCATCGGGATGGATGGGGATAGTTGTGATTATGATTTGGATTATGAAAGGTTACTCGATGTCCCGGCAGCGTATATCCAAACCAGTTTTTGCACTCACAGGCGCCCGATTTTACTTTCTGCTTTTTTGTGGCGCTGCCTGCTCCAGCATCGCGGTGGCAATGTCTGGCACACAGACCCCGGGCACAACGCTATGGCGCAGTAAGGTGGTCGGGGGCGCTGCCGCGCGACATAACTCTACGGCTTCTGCTTACGCACGGCCTTTCCCGGGTGACGCTCTAAAACATCATGCTTTAAAATCAAAGCCGAGGGCAGCACATGCACTTCAGACTGGCTCTGGAGACGCCGGAGAACAGGCGTTTATGAAGCGCGCGCTCCATGCCGTCAACACGCATCGCCCCGAGAATGTCACGCCCTATATCGAAAAAATCGAAGGTGCGCCCGGAGGCGCGGCGCAGTTCGGCTGGGTGCGCGAGAAGACGACTGCGGTCTGGCAGGGCGATGTGCTGTATGCACCCGTGCGCGGTGGCGGCGCCCCGGTCCCGCTCGCTGTTTTCCACGCCTGGCACTCATGTGAAAGCGATGGCGACCATGTGCATTCTCTGCAGCATACAGCTCAGGGCTGGCGGCTCGGACCCGAAATCGCCGAGACGGAGACGCTCGGACTGCGCGTTCGCGACCACGAGGTGCGGCTGACCTTCGACGTTCCGAAAAAATATGCGCGGTTCGAAGACCGGGCGAGCATCGAAAGGACACAGGATAGTATACCGAATTTTGGGCTGTTACGCCTGTCTCAGGACTACACCGTGCGCCTGCTTTCCTGTAATGGGGTCCCGATCGCCTACAAACAGGCGGGCGGCGTCATCGCGTTTGTCCCGCCGACGGCTAAGACATTCACGCTTTCCCTGCGCTATGCGGGAACCGTCAACAACCGAAACGGAGACTATATCCTGCCCGGTGAGGCGTCGTTCAACTCCTATTTTCTGCCCAATATCGCCCGGCTTCCGGTTACGACGACGGTGACGGTGACCGCGCCTCCGGGCTGGAAGCCGATCGCGCAGGGCGAAAAGAAAATCGAAATCAAGGCTGCCAAGGGTTCGATAACCGCAATCTATCGCAACGATATGCCGGTCTGCTACCAGACGATCGACGCCGCCCCGTACACCGTCACGAAGCGTGTCGTGGACGGGCGTACGCTCTCGACCTATCTGCTCGTCAACGACACCAAATTCGCCACCGCCTGCCTCGATGAACTCGAACGCTCGATGCGCTGGTACAGCCAGAACTTCGTGCCGTACCCGTACACGCACTACGAAGTCGTGCAGACGAAGGGGCAGTTCGGCGGCGCGCTCGAGGCCTATTCGTTCGCCACTTTCGGTCCGGGAACGCTTCCCGACACCATCGCCCACGAACTCGCGCACACCTGGTGGGGCGGTGTCGTACCGTGCGCCTACACCCGCTCGATGTGGAACGAAGGCTTCGCCGAATACTCCGACGATCTGCTGCATCGACGATTGCGAAAGGTCGAACGCAGGCGAAATACCGACCTGCCAGACCCGCGTCCACGCTACGGGAACAGCTTCGCGGGTGTGCCGCTCGCGGCCGCGCACGACACAAGCGATGGTCGTTCGGAGTCGGTCGGCTATGGCAAGGGCAAGCTGGTGATGCGCGTGCTGGAGGAGCAGATCGGGCAGGAGAAGATGCTGAACTGCCTCGCGACATTCGCAAAGGAGCATCCGCATGGGGAAGCGGCCGAGTGGGGAGAGTTCGCCGCGATCGTCAGCCGGGTGACCGGCGAGGACTACGGCTGGTTTTTCCGACAGTGGGTGAGCCGTGCCGGTCTTCCGACGCTGCACCTTGCCAATGTCACGGCGAAACAGAATGGGGACGGGTGGACAGTCGAAGGCGATGTCACGCAGTCGCCGCCCCGCTATCGCCTGAAGCTGCCGGTGCATCTGGAAACGAAAGGGACGTCTGTGGATGCGGTGCTCGAGGTATCCGAAACGGATGGCACAGGAACCCATTTTGTCCTGCGGACCCCGTCCGCCCCGGTTCAGATTACGCTCGACCCGGACTTCCTTATCCCGCTGACGACGGACGACGAAACGACCTTCACCTTTATGCCTTGATCCCTGTAAACTCCCTGGCTCAGCCTGTATGGAAAAAAATTCGGCTGCCTCTGCAGCGCCTGATGAACGTGCCCTGAAGATGTCCGCTTTACCGCAAGGTAAAGAATTGGAACGTCAAAGCACCCTGCCTACAGGCAGAGGAACCGTCACACCTGTTTTCCTTCCCTGAAACTGATCTCAACAGTCCGGAAGCTACAGATTGTACGACGTAAATCGCTTCCACTTCGCTCTCATCTGCCTCTTGAATTGGATATTGCGGGCTTCGCATTTCCAGACTGAAACTTCAATCCTGTGTATCCCGAAACAAAGCTAAAGGCTCCGACGCTGCTCGATGCAGTGCCGGAGCCGTCTAATCTTTTATCGAACGGGCCAACTTCTCTCCCTCTCCCTGATGAAGTACGAATGGTAGGGAGAGGGGGTTGGGGGTGAAGGCTAATTGCAGTTCGGGTGCGGTCCGTCGGCATCGGTCGTCCAGTAGCAAATGTCGCCGATGATCTTATCGTAGGCAAGCGCTTTGGTATGCCCATCGACGAACTGCGCGTTGATCACGCCGGAGTGGCGCGTCTTGCCAAGGTCGATGAAGTGCTGCGCAGGAGCCCCATTAACGGTTTGATTATTGTAGCTCCAGTCACCGTTGCCGATGTTCTTCCAGTAGTTCAGATACTGCCCATTTTGATTTTGCTTCAGAAGATAGTCACGCTCAACATTGCAGTCCACGCCATTCGAGCAGTGTTCGAGGATCGACTTTCCGCTCTCATTATTATTGACATCGGGATCGACGCCGTAGTAGGTAGCGTCGGTGATGAGGATCGTACTTGAGACGCGAGGCACACCGGCCATCGTGACTGAGGCAGGCTGACCGCCGATTGCGAAGCCGCCCGCCGGACTCATCCAGCCATCATTATGACCGTAGCTGTTCTCGCCGCCGTAGTTCTGGCCAACTGCTCCCGGCGCTTTGAATATGTGGGTTGCCTTGTTGTTCGGCGCAAACGCATTCGGGTTGCTCGGGCAGACGAAAACCTGGTAGTTTTTTACGTAGGGCTGCAGGATATAGACCCAATAGTAACGCTTCAACGAATCCGCATCGAGGTTGGCAGCTTCGGGAACCACATTGCCGTTGCCATCCAGATATGCTGGGCAGGTCGTAGTGGCTTTGCCAGTCCCGCTGCCGCCATCGCAGTTGTAGCGGTGCGCATAGAACGTCTCGTCGTAGTCCTGAACGTACATCATCGTGGACTTGCCCATCTGGTTCATGTTGGACATGCAGGATGCCTGACGCGCTTTTTCACGAGCCTGCGCGAAAACCGGGAACAGGATCGCTGCAAGGATTGCGATGATCGCGATCACCACGAGCAGTTCGATCAGGGTAAACCCACTCTTCTTAGCATTCTGACTTGTCAATGTATTACTCAATGAAACATCTCCTTAGGATTGCAATTCTGTCTACAAAGTATTGAAGTATTGAGTGAGGGGACGGATGCACTTGTGCCAGAGCAAGCGATCTCTGACAGTCCGAGCAATCGTCTGGCTGAATGCCAGATCAAACCTTCGTTAGCTACGGGATACTATAACATGAATCAATAGCTCACTATGTTAACGGAAGATTAAATTTGTGGCGACTAATATTAAATTTGAGTCGTCGACGGAAGCGTTCGCACGGCAATGAGGCGGTGACTGCCTTGACGGGACGCCCTCGGGACGGCTATACTATGCCACTTCGCAAGCATATATAATCAGCAATTGGAGTGAGGCAGCAGGAATGAGAGACATGCTATGATCGACCGCTATACGACCCCCGAAATGCGTGACCTTTGGAGCCCGCAGCACAAAACGCAGCGCTGGCTCGATGTCGAAATCGCCGTCTGCGATGGGCTGGAACACTTCGGGCAGATACCTGCGGGCACGACCGAAAAAGTACGCAGCGGAGCGCACTTCGACCTCGCACGCATCGCCGAAATCGAACTCGAAACGCGACACGATGTGATGGCGTTCGTCAAAAATGTGTCCGAAAATCTGGGCGAAGAAGGACGCTATGTCCACTATGGGGTCACCTCGTATGATATCGTAGATACCGCGCTTGCGATGCTCCTGCGCGACGCCGCCGACCAGATCATCGGGCGAAGCGAACAACTGATCGCGGTAATCCGCAAACGCGCCCGCGAACACAAAGACACCGTGATGATCGGACGCACACACGGCATTCATGCCGAACCGATCACGTTCGGATTCAAGCTCGCGACCTGGCTCGACGAGATGAACCACAACATCGAACGCCTGCAGCAGGCGCGTGCGGCGATCAGCGTCGGCAAAATCTCCGGCGCGGTGGGGACTCATGCCAATATCGCACCCGAGGTCGAAGCGTACGTCTGTAAGAACCTGGGTTTGGGCGTCGCACCGATCTCGACGCAGATCATCGCCCGTGACCGGCACGCGCAGTTGGTCGCGACGCTGGCGATTCTGGCGGGTTCGCTGGAGCGATTTTCAACAGAGATACGCAATCTGGCGCGCACCGAGATACGCGAAGTTCAGGAGTATTTTGCGGCGGGACAGAAGGGCTCGTCGGCGATGCCGCACAAGCGCAATCCGTGGAACTCCGAGACGATTACGGGGCTGGCGCGTGTCGTGCGCGGCAATCTGATACCGATGCTCGAGAGCATGACGACCTGGCACGAGCGCGACCTTGCCAACAGCAGCGTCGAACGTGTGATCCTGCCCGACACGACCACACTCGTCGACTGGATGCTGCAGAAGTTCACGAATATCCTCGATACGCTGCTTGTTTACCCCGAGAATATGCAGCGGAATCTGGAGCAGATGGGCGGTCTCGTGTGCTCCGAACAGGTGATGCTCGCGCTGATCGCGACCGGGCTTTCCCGTGAGGAGGCGTACACCGTCGCGCAGCGCAACGCCTCGAAAGCGTGGGATGGGACGCCGTTTCGAGATGCGATCGCCGCCGATCCGACTGTTCAGGAGCGCCTGACGGCGCAGGATTTAGAACATGCTTTCGATATTAAGTATCATCTCAAGAACCTCGCGCACACCTTCGCCGTACTTGATATATAAGAACCATCCCAGCTCCCTCCTTAGTAAGCGGAGCAAATGCACCGCCCCCCAATCCCCTCCTTGAACAAAAGCGAAGGAGGGAGAGGATACACATTCATTCGGCTTTGCTGCAGACACAGGGCTGAAGCCCAGGTCTGGAATTGCAAAACCCGCCTTCGCGGGTCAAGTGCTTCTCATTATAAAAAATTACTATGGGTCTGTAAATATTTAACTTCCCGAATCAGGAGGGCGCAGCACCTGCAAACAGGGCGCAGCAAGCAGCGCCCCTACAAATGCCCGGGAGATTATTCTTTTACAGTCCCTGTACAGAAAGTCACCGTAATTAGACATGGCTGAGACGATAGACGTGATCGCTGCAGACCGCGTTGCGACCCCGCAGAGCGAACTGAACAGCGATCCTACCAGCGAATTGAAAAATGGTACGAACGGCAGTGGAATTGCAGACAGGCTGCCGCTTCCGGTGCCCGACACCGCGCAGTCGGCAATTCCAGCACAGCGGCTCGTGACTCTGCGCGAAGTGCGACACAACGAGAAAGTGCGCGCCTATATCGAGAAGGCGAACGAGCAGATGGCGACGATCGGCTACTCCGAGCACGGTCTGCGTCATGCCGCGCTTGTCGCCGCCATCGCCCGAAACATACTGCTCGAACTCGGCTACGAGCCACGCTCGGTGGATCTTGCCGCCATCGCAGGCTACCTGCATGACATTGGAAACTGTGTCCACCGCATTTATCATCCGCAGATCGGCGCGACGATGGCGTTCCAACTGCTCGATCAAATGGGCATGGCGGCGGTCGAGATCGGCACCGTGATCGGCGCGATCGGCAACCACGAAGAACCCGAAGGCGTCCCGATCAATGCTGTCACCGCAGCGGTCATCATAGCGGATAAGTCCGATGTGCATTTTACGCGTGTCCAGAATCCCGATCCAGCCACCTACGACATCCATGACCGCGTCAACCATGCGGTGCAGAAATCGAAAATCCTGATCGACCGCGAGCAGCATATACTCACGCTGGACCTCGTGATCGCTGTCCACGAATCGCCGCTGATGGAGTACTTCGAGATTTTCGTGGACCGCATGATCATGTGCCGCAAGTCTGCCGCCAAGCTCGACTGCACTTTCCGCCTGATCATCAATGGCGTCGAACTATAATTCAGAACGCATTTGCTCACCTTACTTTACCAGGCGAGAGCTGACAATACGTGTATTCTCTCCCCCTCCTTTGCTTTTTTTCAAGGAGGGGGTTGGGGGGTTCACAGGGGTAGGTATTTGGTTTTCAGGGCGTCAAACAGGCTGTTTTTGCCGAAAACAATGCCGCATTCGCGTTGAGCCGAACGAGCTTCTCAGCAAATACCTACCCCTGATCAGGGGGGTGGTTCTTCCTTATGCAGGGAGTTAGGGGATGAGGGCACATGGCGGTTTTTACGATTGCAGGGCTGACACTCAAAGAGGCGGTACGGCGTCGCACACTGCTCGGCGCGATGGTCATGGGCCTGCTGGTGCTCGGAATCTCGCTGATTCTTTTCCTGATTTACAAAGGGCAGCAGGACCGGCTTGCGCACGGTCGTATTTCACCTGAAGACTATGCCACTCGTATGGTTTTCGCCCGCTCTGCCATTCAGGGACTGTGCCTTTCGTCGATCAAGTCGCTCGGCGCGGTTTTCGCCGCGCTGCTGGCGGGGGGAGCGGTTTCCGGCGAGATAGAGCGCGGGCTGCTCGCCGTCATTTTACCGCGTCCGATCTATCGGTGGCAGATACTGCTCGGCAAATGGATCGGTCTGAACCTCATTCTGATTGTGAGCACCTTCGTCTGGACAGCGACCGCCTGGCTATCCCTCACGCTGCAGACACACCGCGATCTGACGCCGATGCTGCGTGCCGCCCCCTACCTCGCGCTCTTCCCTGTGTTGCTTTCGACGCTGACGCTGACGCTCTCAGCGATCGTTCCGCGCCTGTTTGGAACAACACTCGCGCTGACGCTCGGCGCGCTCGCCTGGTTCGACGGCATCCTAAATACGCTCGGCGAGTTCAATGATGTGCCGGTGCTGAATAAGATAGCCGACTGGGTCGGGCTGATTGTGCCGCAGGGGTATGTGGGCTGGTGGGTCGAGGGAACAATGGCGCCGATCACGAATCAAGGTCCTCGCGGCAGTATCGGCACGTCACCGCAATTTCTGACGGAATGGGGGAGAGCGCATCTGCACTTCGCCCATCTGGACGCCGTCTACATCGCCTGCTATATCGTCTTTGTCTTTTTGATTGGCGTCGTTCTCTTCCAGCGCAGAGACATCTAATTGGGCGAACGCCATGTTACACGGGCTGCTGCATCGCCGCTTCAGCGGTCAGAGTCTCGCCTCCGTCCCGCACTACTTCCCACGGGCGCACCGGGATCGAAAAGAAGAAAGTGCTGCCCTTGCCGAGTTCGCTCTCGACCCAGATGCGTCCGCCGTGCGCCTCCACCGCCAGCCGGCAGAAGGTCAAGCCTAGCCCCGTCGACATCTTGCGTCCGGCTTTGCGCGATTCGACCTGACCGAATTTGCTGAAGATTTTATCGATGTCCTCAGCCGGTATGCCCTCGCCAGTATCGCGCACCGAAAATAGGACGACCGGCGACGGATCCCCGAGCGGCGTGTCTGCGTTCAGGATCGTCGCCTCACGCAGCTTCTCCCGAACCGGATTTGCCAGCCGCGCGCCGATAGTCACCGTCCCGGTGCGCGGCGTGAACTTGAGCGCGTTGCCGAGCAGGTTGATCAGCACACGCGTCAGCAATTCGAAGTCCGCCTGCATCAGTGGCAGATCCGGCGCAACCTCGGTGACGATCGGCGCGGCTCCACCCGTATCGACCAGCGTTACCTGTTTGATACTCGCTTCGACCACCTCGATTCCGCGTACATTGTCGCGCCGCACTTTCATCTCGCCCGCTTCCATTTTGCTGATGTCGAGCAGTTCGTTGATCAGCCCGAGCAGACGGTAACCGCCCTGCGTGCTCATCACGATCATCTCATGCTGAGTCGCCTCGTCCAGCGCACCGAGCTCGTCGCCCTTGAGCATTTCGAGCGAGCCGAGCATCGTCGTCAGAGGCGTACGCAGGTCATGGACGAGCATCGCGGTCAGGCTGTCGCGCATCTCCTCGACCCGCTTCAGGTCGGCGTAGGCATCGTTGAGCATCGATTTGCGGACTTCGGCGCGCGCCAGCAGTGAGTATATATAGGCGAGAAGCAGCATATTGGCGAGCGTCGAAAGCCAGAAAACGCCGGACAAAATCTCTTCGCTGAGGCGCGATTTCGCGGACCTCCTGTCTATCAAATCGCTTTCCGTATCGCGCATCGTGCCAACGAGAAGACGAATGTTGTCCATCTCGCGCTTGCCCTCGTCCATGTGCACCGTGCCGTTTCGGCGGCGTGTCTCGATCGTGTTCTGGAGGTTTGCGAGACGCTGTTTGATATCGTTCTCCAACTGCGTAACGCGGAAACTCTGTGTGGGATTGTCGGCTACGAGGCTGCGAAGGTGTGCAACACTGTCGGGCAGAGAGGCTACACTATCACGATGAGGCTGCAGGTAATTGTCTTTGCCGGTGATCACATACCCACGCATTCCGGTCTCGGCGTCCTTCATCAGCGAGAGCGTATTATCGACCTCATTGAGCACCTGATAGGTGTGACGTACTGCCTGGTCGTTTATAATCAGGCACCTTGTGTTCGTATACGACAGCGCCGCATTGATACCAACGAGCGAAAGTATCGCGACGAACCCGATTGCCAGCCTGTTTTTGATTGTCCACTGCACCTGTTTCACAATCCTTTCATTCGCTTCCCGCTCTCGTGCTCCGGCATGAATTTTGTGATGATTAAATTCCTATTATTCTGAATACATCATCGAACACATTGTTCCCCTCATGCCGGATGCCTGGTTTCCGCCGGTTTGCAGAGTGTCGAAGCAGTCGAAGCAGGGATTTGGGGACAGTGCGGCGAACTGTTCGACAGAGTGTGACTGAAGGAAACCGATCGTGTCCGTATCGCCGCCACAACCGCCGTCTGGTGTACCCCCTGGCGCTTCCTCGGGAGGAACTCCGCGCTCCGGCACACCGTTTCATGTCCGCAGGCGACTGCGGCGTCTGCTGGGTCATTTCGTGCCGGAGTTCGTCTGGTACAACTGGCGAATCGATACGATCACCGGCATCGCCGCCGGCATCTATCAGGGCTGTATCTGGACGTTCGCACTGCAGATCGCGCGTGGTAAACTCCATGCCACCGGAACCCAGATGGGTATTGCGACGGCGGCTCCGGCGGTCGGGTATCTGTTTTCGATTCTGTGGGCGAGGCAGATGGAGGGGCGCGGCAAGATGCCCTTCATCACCGTTACGTGGATGCTTTCACGCGGGCTTTTTCTGCTGACTCCGCTGCTGGTGCGCGGCAGCGGCAGTCGCGGAATGTTGATACTTTTGATTTCGATGGCGCCGATCATCTTCTCGATTTCAACCCCCGCGTATACTTCCATCATGAAGGACATCTATCCGGACGAGCTGCGCGGCAGGCTGATGAGCTACGTGCGGATCGCGATGGCGGCGGCGATGCTGCTCACGGCGCGGCTGATGGGCTGGTGGCAGGAGCACGGACATCTGGATTTCCGCTGGATGTTTGCGATCGGCGGCGTGTTCGGCGTCTACACCGCCTATGCTTTTACCCAGCTGCGACTCACTGAAAGTCCACCGGTCAGCACACCGCCTCCGATAGGCACATTCCTGCGCCAGACATTCGGGATACTGATCTACAACAAAGGGTTCCGGTGGTTCACGATGAGCGTGATCATCACCGGATTCGGCAACCTCGTCGCCAGTACGTACTATCCGATCTATCAGGTCGATCACTTCGAGA
>Ga0123338_10004334_pt1 | contig 12438 bp, 15 predicted proteins | sample grotaG_FD_89793 | JGI IMG/M metagenome (GOLD analysis project Ga0123338, IMG submission 89793) | Glacier valley bacterial and archeal communities from Borup Fiord, Nunavut, Canada, to study Microbial Dark Matter (Phase II) -... | ecosystem: Environmental > Aquatic > Freshwater > Ice > Glacier ... | reverse complement strand
TGCAACCTGAATCGCCAGTTGAGCCAGATAGGTCTTACCTGCGGCAGTGGGCAAGACGACTACGCCTCGCTGTTTTGCCTGTTGCCATGCTTGCAGGGCTTCGGTTTGGTGCGGATATGGCTGCATTACGACACGAGAAATTAGTTCTAACGCTGTAAATGCCTGTGCTTGATCGTTAAAGACAACACCTTCAGATCGCAACTTCGTGACTAAATCCTGATAGTGAATCGCAGGAATCCGAAACTTTTCGATTCGATCGTCCCAAGTGGCGTATTCTAACCAAGATTTGCCTTTGGGAGGTGGATGTAAGATCAACGTGCCTCGATCGAAAGATAAGGTCGGAATTCTTGCCATGACTAGAACTTAATCGTGCGACGATGAGCCGCAACCGATTCGACTAGACCGATCGCAATAAAATTTGTCAGCATCGCCGATCGACCATAACTCACCCAAGGTAAGGGAATACCCGTCACAGGAGCCACGCCAATCGTCATGCCAATATTTACAGCAGCTTGGAACAAAATTAACGAAAACACGCCGATCGCCAACAGCGAACCAAAATTATCCCGTGCCCCCAAGGCGATCACGATTAGTCGCCAGCAAATGCCCAGAAAGATCAACAGAATAAATAGACAGCCGATAAACCCCATTTCTTCCCCGATCGCCGAAAAAATAAAGTCAGTATGCTGCTCAGGAATGAAGTTAAGCTGCGTCTGCGTGCCCCGCTCTAAACCTCTACCCCAAAATTTACCCGCCCCGATCGCAATCCGCGACTGAATTAAGTGATAGCCCCCGCCTAAAGGATCTTGGTTCGGGTTGAGAAACAGTACCAGTCGTGCCTTTTGGTAGTCTTGCAGCACCATCCACAGGATATGACCGATTTCTCCCGCAATCAGGTTAACCACTGACACAACCAGCACGCTAGCAACTTTAATCCAAGGCAGCGAGAACCAAGCAACGATCGTCATCGCTAGTACCCAGATCAGCCAGATCGGAATCGACAAATTAAACACAATCGCTGAGACGATCGGTGAACCCAAAAGTAGTAACCATCGCATCTTCGCACCACCCCAGTACAACATTCCAAGCGAGATTGCGGCAAACACCAATGCTGTACCCAAGTCAGGCTGGACAAAAATCAATAACCAGGGTGGCAATGTTACCCACATCACTCGAAAGATATCGATCGGCTTCTGAATTGGTCGATCGTGCAAAACTGCTGCCAGCGTGATAATTACACCTAACTTGGCAAATTCCGATGGTTGAATGTTAAAGCCGCCAATCGTGATCCAACGTTGCGCCCCTAGTGCCGAAGTCCCTATTTTCAGAACTGAGATCAAAGCGATATTAGTAATGCCGTAAGTGAACCAATGCCATCGCAGTAAACGTTCATAGGGCCACCGCGCGATCGACAGGGCTAACACTAACCCAATGCCACCGACAATCCAGTGCTGCCACCAATCTGTCCAGCCCGCGTTTAGCTCTGTGCTGCGAATCACGACACCACCTAGCACCGTTAATATCACGGTAAACAGCAGCAAAAGTAAATCGGCATCACGCCACTCTCGCTTTAAAGCTTCTCGATTTAAGGAACTCAGATTGTTGATCAATTTATGAATCGGTTGAACTAGTTAACTCTTTAATACTAATATTCCCATCAGACCGTTGGCGATCGAATAGTGCTTAGCTTGTTGAAACCCAGCTTCGATCGCGAGTTTTTCTTGCTCAGGCGCAGTCGGAAATCGTTCCAGACTAGGCGCGATGTAGGCATATTCCTCAGATAGTCCTTGCATTTTAGCGATCGGGACGACAACTTTGCCGAGATACCATTGCTGAAATGAACTGGCGATCGAATCTTGAGGGCGATTGATATCAAGAATTGCGGCGATCGAACCTGACTTAAGCACACGTTTCAACTCCGTCAGGCAGAGTGGGATATTAATCACATTGCGTAAGCCATATGCCATCGTTGCACCATCAAAGCTTCGATCGGGAAATTCCAACTTCAGCGCATTGCCTTCTTGCCAAGTAATTCTGTTGGCTAATTGCGGTAGGGCTTCCACCCGTTGGGCAGCAGTCGCCAATTGTTGACAAGAAAAATCTACGCCCACCACCTCACCTGTAGCTCCGATCCGCCGCGCCAGCATAATCGCCAGATCGCCACTACCACAACATAGATCGAGAAACTTTTGACCAGATTGAGGATTGCTCCAGCGTACCGCCATTTTCTTCCAGATCCGATGTTGACCGAAACTCAGCCAATCATTCAGGGCATCATAGACAGGCGCAATTCGATCGAATATTTGCTGGACTTGTTCTGGCTCTGGTGCGGCACTACTAGACATAGATCCTGCTCTCTCATAAAATCGACTAAAATCAGTTAGCTCCACATCATACCAATAGCGAAGTGGCAAAAATATGAGCAGTATAGATGACCTCGATGAAAGATTTCGTCAGCTTGAGAACGAAGTCAATGCCAAGACTAATGAAACGATGCGGCGGGCAGAGCCAGAACGACGCGACGAAACCCCAATAAATGCTAGTGCCGTCAAATACAGTCTAGCGAGTCTAATTGTCTGGATTAACGGTTTGACTGGGCCAACTAAAGTTGTAGCGATCGCTGTAGTTGGGTTAATCTCGGTCAGTCTGATTGGCTTTGTGCTTAAACTGGTCTCTCTGGCAATTACGTTGGCGATCGTCGCTGTTGTCGGCTATGTATTGTACAAAGTGTTTTTTGAGTCAAAATCATCTGAAAAGCCGTAGATGTTTGACATATTGCTGAAGCACATCATCCATGACGCGGTTACCCTGTTTGTAATTATCGATCCGATTTCGTTAGTACCATTATTTATTGCACTCACCAGTCGGGAAGACCCTGCCCAACGCCGAAAAATCGCCCTGCGCGCCACCGCACTTGCCGCCATTGTCCTGATTAGCTTTATCATCGTCGGTCAGTTTTTGTTAGATTCGATCGAAATCAGTTTGTCAGCGTTTCAAATTGGTGGTGGGCTGGTGCTGATGATTATTGGCTTGAAAATGGTGTTTGATGATGACACTGAGGCGGAAGTTCTAGATCGTGAAGAAGGAAATCCCAAAAAACCGATTCTGGTCAGTGATGTTGCTGTTTTCCCGCTTGCTACGCCTCTGATTGCAGGGCCAGGTGCAATTATGGCGGTGGTTTTGCTGACTGACAATGATAAATATAGCCCACTCGATCAGGTAACCACAGCAGCAGTTGTGTTAGCGATTTTGGCTCTTACCTACTTGTTTCTACGGCAATCTGATGGAGTTCAGAACTGGCTGGGCAGGACTGGAACTAGTCTGGTGACACGCATTTTGGGGCTATTGGTCGTAGCGTTTGCAATCCAAACTATGCTGGTCGGCATCAGCAGTTTCTTCGGCTTGGTTAAAACTTGACTCCTACGATTCCACTTCCCAGAAATCTGTATTCAAGATCGCTTCAATATCGCTTTCGTACTGCCATGTTAGGGGAAATTCTACCAATCGATATTCCTTTTTGACTTTGGAGATCGATCGTCGCCATGAGTCATCAAACTTCTCTTGCCACTCGGTTTTGAGGCTGGGTACTTGACTGAATAAAATGTCTAACTCGGTACGTTGGTTGCGGATTGTGCGTTCCCATCCGTTGTAATCGTTTGAAGAAATTACATAAAGGCGTTTAAGCAGATGTTCCAGCAAAGTTGTGAGACGACTAAGAAGCTCTTTCTTCTGAGAAATACCCAAAGATGTAACCTCCTCAATTAAGTTTTCTAAGTCCAAGTGCTCAAAATCCCTTGCTCTGAGCTTGTTAACGGTGTCTTCGACCCAGAGCAAAATGTCTCGATCGTAGAGAGATTTAGATTTGATTGCCTGTGTCATGGGTTGCTTCCTAAAGTAATTTCGATCATGATTTCTCTGTTATGACTTTAACTGTGCGTCAATTTCAGCGAATGTTTCAAGCAGTAACAGTCTTGCTTGCAATTCCCAGCCCCACTTTTGCAGCGCGATCGCCCCGATCGTTCCACCGATTGCGGCTAAGATACCCAAAGGCTCATTAAAAGAGATCGCGGCCAATAAACCAAGTCCAGCAACTCCCCAAAACGGTAGAGCTACGGCTTGTCTCTGCTCTGCCACGAGTTGCCGAAAACCACCTGGCTCCATTTCTGCTAGCAAAGTAGTTTGAACCTGTTGTTGCTCTGCTTTTGTGACTGAAAGCCCAATTTTACGGCGGAGTTTCTCAATTTTCCGAGCTTTGGAACTATATTCCGTCAACTCATCTTCGGCGATTTTGATCAGGCGTTCTAACTGACTCATGTTGGCATCTACTCTCAAATATATTTTCAGTTTAGTCTGTTTAGTTTTTCGTGCAGAAGTGTATCTATGTTTTTTGGCTGTCTTTCTCTATTTGCATAAATCGAACAAATCTAGAATTTCAAATTTCGATTAGGCTTTGAGCAGTAATAATCTTGCTTTCAATTCTCAGCCCACCTTTGCAGCGCGATCTTCCAATCTCATTCGGCTGATGGTGAATTCGATTAATCTTTGTAACTATGCATAGTCGATCGAATACTAAATACGGCTTAATAGTTAGTCAATACTGCAAAACCATAATTGGAAAGGAGGATAACTTGAAACGGATCGCCACCCTAGCCCTCGCTACCCTATGTTCGATCGCTATGCCCGTCTATGCAGGCGATAATAATGCCACTGCCATTACCAAAGCAAAAGAATCGGCTCAGGCATGGCTAGCACTTACTGACGCTGGGAACTATACCAGTAGTTGGAATCATGCCGCTGCATACTTCAAAACAGTGATTACCAAACCAGACTGGGAAAAAGCTCTGAAATCAGTCCGATCTCCACTTGGTACGTTAAAGTCCCGCAAGTTAAAATCCGCCACTTTCACGAAAACTCTTCCAGGTGTGCCCGATGGCGAGTATGTTGTAATTCAGTATGTGACGCAGTTTGAAAAGAAGAAAGGATCGATCGAAACGGTAACACCCATGCATGAAAAAGATGGTTCTTGGAAAGTTTCGGGTTACTACATCAAGTAAAGATGTCTGAAATCAAAGCGATCGAGTTATGGAGTCAGAACTGCAGAGATGCCTTTGACTTCCCATTTGGTAAACAGAATATTTTCATCGGGATAGCGCTTCGTTAACTTTTTCTCAATCTCATGATCAAGGTGATCGTACTGGTCTTTGCTCTCCCACCAACCATGCTCAAGCCGAATCGCATCCTTTACCGTTGATCAAGTAGGGAAGTTTCGATCGCGCACGTCATGGCAATATCGATCGACGGCTTTGGAGATCTCGCTGCGAAGATCGATATAAGGTTTGGCAAAAGGTGGCTGCCAGTCAGATAGACCGAGCAAATCATGGGTGACTAAAATCTGACCATTGCAACCTGTACCTGCCCCAATCCCGATTGTGGGAATTGGCACTGTTGCTGTGATCTTTACGGCGAGGTCGTGGGGAATATTTTCGAGGATGAGTGCAAAGGCTCCTGCGGCGGCTAAGGCTTCGGCTTGAACGAAGATTTTTTCGGCGGCTTTCGGTTCCATGCCTTGGCGTTTGTAGCCCAGTTGATGCACAGACTGAGGCGTAACACCGATATGCCCCATTACAGGAATGCCAGATTGGACTAACTTGTCGATCGAAGCCACAATGTCAGGGTATCCACCTTCTAATTTCACCGCTTGCGCCCCCGTCTCCTTGAGCACCCGTCCCGCCGATCGCATTGCCTGTTCCAGACTTTCTTGGTAGCTCATAAACGGTAAATCTACTACCAGCAAAGCATTGGTTACACCTCGACTCACAGCTTTAGCATGGTGAATCATTTCATCTAGGGTAATTGGCAGGGTAGTTTTGTATCCTAACGCTACCATCGCCATCGAATCCCCTACCAAAATCAGATCCACGCCTGTCTGGTCCAGAATCTTGGCGATCGAATAATCACTTGCAGTCAGAGCCGCGATCGAACGTCCCTGTTGTTTCCATAGTTGTAATTGAGCAATGGTTACCATACCCATGATTTTAAAGTATGGATCGCCTATTTAGCCTTAAGTTGCCGAGCCACAGCACCTAAGACCCCATTAATGTATCTGTAGCCATCCTCGCCACTGTAGCGTTTTGCTAGCTCTACAGCCTCGTTGATCGCGACTTGGGTGGGTACGCGCAAATAAGCCAGTTCAGCTACAGCCAAGCGCAAAATATCTCGATCGATCCGAGCTAGGCGACTCATCTGCCAATCGATTAAGGCACTGCTGATGATTTCGTCGATCTGTGACTGCTCTTCGTGGACGGTGCGTAAAAGCTCAAATGCGTAGTGCCTAACATCTGACTGTTGCGAAAACTGGACTAATTCGGGGAAATCTAAAGCGAAGCCAACACGGTTGATCGCTGTTTGGGTGAGGGTGATCGCTTCTCGCACCATTAATTGCGACGCATTCATGTCGATCGCACGGGTTTCACTGGTCAACATTTTGTCTTGACCGCGTTGCAATTCGGCACTGGCGGTGACTAGCATTTCTTTGACTTCATCGGTCATCGATCGAACTGCTGCTGTCACCATATCCTCAATGGTCTTCTGCTCTAGGTTTTGGGTCTGGCTGGGTAATTGACTGATGCTGAGGAGTGCCAGTTCTCTGGCAATGTGACGGGCTTGCATAGGAAAAATACGGAATGAACAACTTGAATGCTTGATGCCACTTTGCCGAAGATTTGCTAAAGGTGGGATCGTAACAATAGCATTTTGCTTTGCGGGTTTTGTTTAGCCGTAAAATCTTGAGTAGTCGATCGCACAAAGTTTGTAAGATGCTTATACAACGATCCTATCAGCTAAGCCATGAGTCAAAACTTTACCGCGAAAATTCACCACCAAGGACAGATCCATACAATTACTGTGTCTGACGACCAATCCGTGCTCGATGCCGCTCACGCTCAGGGGATTGACTTACCGAGTTCTTGCATTGCTGGCGTATGTACGAGTTGCGCTGCCCAGCTAATTAGCGGCGAAGTCGATCAAAGCCAAGGCATGGGAGTTGGCGGTATGGGCGAAGTGCTAGATGCCAAGGGCTATATATTGCTCTGCGTTTCCCACCCCAAATCCGATCTGGAAATTGTCACCGAAAAAGAGGAAGAAGTCTATGAACTTAGGTTTGGGCGGGGCTTCTAAAATCCAAAAGCGAAATTCACACATAACAAACTATGACTAATTCAGCCACGATTGAAACTGTCGATCAAAAATTGGAGCACATCGTCTCGGTTTTGGTTCGGATGGCAGATGAGCGATCCGATTTCAGGCGGGAGATGCAGCAGTCTCTGAGAGAATCCGATCAGCGCATGACTAGGCTTGAAGCGACTCTGCAAGAAGTCTCACAAACGACTAGAGAGCAATCAGAAGTTGCAAGGATTCAGGCTGAAAGTGTCAGAGAACTAATTAGACTTTTGAATGAGCGCAGGGCATGACGAATAACAGCGAGATCGTAGCCGCATTTACGCAGATCGTCGGCGCGGATGGAGTCCGACCCGATCACTCGTTTAGATCGATCGACCCGATCGACTTGGCGATTTACCCGAATACCCAACAGGAATTAGCCGATTCGATCGAACTCGCAGCCAAGCATAAACTCCAAATTATCCCCTGTGGCAACGGCAGCAAGATAAATTGGGGCGGACTAATCCAAAGTCGAGCAGGATGCATGGCGATCAGTACGGCAAGACTCGATCGACTGATCGAACACGCGGTTGGCGATCTGACCGTAACCGTGGAAGCTGGGATTAGGTTTGCAGATCTACAAGCGATGTTGGCAAAAGCAAATCAGTTTTTAGCGATCGATCCCGCCTATCCTGCAACATCAACCTTGGGGGGCATTGTCGCTACTGCCAGCACAGGCTCTCTACGTCAGCGTTATGGTGGCGTGCGCGATCTGTTGTTGGGGATTTCGTTTGTTCGATCGGATGGCGAACAGGTAAAAGCGGGTGGGCGCGTGGTCAAAAATGTCGCGGGTTATGATCTGATGAAATTACTGACAGGCTCTTTTGGCACTTTGGGCGCGATCTCGCAGTTAACGTTTCGGCTCTATCCTTTACCTGAAAATTCTCAAACTGTTGTGCTGACAGGTGCAGCCGAAATGGTGGCAACGGCTCGAACCAAATTGCTCAGTTCCACCTTCACACCTGCAATCGCCGATTTGATTTCGCTTGGTCTCGATCGAGAAAAGTCTGAGGAATTAGGATTAGCAGTAAGGTTTGATGGGATCGAAGCATCAGTAACAGCGCAATCTGACCAGTTAATCGCACTCGGCAAAGCTCTAAACCTCAAAGGCGAAAATCTGACTGACTCTGCTAGCTTCTGGCAGGATTTACAAGATCGTTGCTGGCAGACAAACTCAGACCGCACCGCGATCTGCAAGCTGGGAATTTTGCCTTCTCAAGCCAGTGAAGTTTTAGGATCGATCGCGCAACTCCATCCACAAATCCAACACTACGCCCAGATCCATGCTGCTAGCGGCTTGGGTATTTTGCGTCTCGATCGAGCCGAAGCTCACACGATCGAACAAATTCGCGATCGATGTGCAGCCACAGGTGGATTTTTGAGCATTCTTGAAGCTCCTGTTGAGATCAAGCAAAACCTCGATGTGTGGGGATATACGGGCAATTCGATCGAGGTTATGCAAAGACTGAAGCAACAATTCGATCCTGACAATATGTTCAGCCCTGGTCGCTTTTTAGTCGGCTAGGTTGCTATTCCTTCCATCAATATTTAGATGGGTTCGAGTCGGTTCGAGTCGGTTCGAGTCTTAATATTCCTCTTACAATCGAAGTATATCCAATATCTTTAAATCATTTAAAAATAAAATCAAGTAATTTAATCTATGCAAACTTCCGATCGCGAGACAGCTACTACCGAATATTTACCGAAGCTCGACTCAACTCATCCACCCGATCCGAAGCTGATTGATGCCTGTGTGCATTGCGGTTTTTGTCTTTCCACTTGTCCAAGTTATCGGGTGATTGGCAAAGAGACAGATTCTCCTCGCGGCAGAATTTATTTAATGGATGCCTTAAATCAAGGAACAATCCCGCTCTCAGATGCCACAGTCCAGCATTTTGATTCTTGCTTAGGATGTCTCGCTTGCGTCACCACCTGCCCATCAGGAGTGCAGTACGACAAACTAATCGAAGCCATGCGCCCCCAAGTCGAACGCAATCACGATCGATCTCTTCCCGATCGACTACTGCGAAAATTCATCTTCTCGCTCCTACCTTATCCCGATCGATTACGCTTGTTTCTTGCGCCGTTATTAGTTTATCAAAAAACTGGATTGCAAAAACTTATAAGATCGATCGGCTGGTTGAAACAAATCTCTCCGTCGCTTGCTGCAATGGAATCATTGATGCCAGATTTATCACCAAAAGGATTTCAGGATAATATTCCAGAACTAATTCCTGCTCAAGGTGAAAAACGTTACCGCGTGGGATTGCTGCTCGGTTGTGTCCAACGACTATTCAACCCCGATGTGAATGAAGCGACCGTGCGCGTTTTGACCGCAAATGGATGTGAAGTTGTTGTGCCTCGATCGCAAGGTTGTTGTGGTGCGCTCACTCATCATCAGGGACAAGTAGAGCAAACTAAAATTTTGGCTAGACAATCGATCGATAGTTTTGCCGAGATGAATATTGATGCTTTAATCGTAAATGCTTCTGGCTGCGGTCATACACTCAAGGAATATGCCAGCATTCTCGCTGATGATCCTGACTATGCGGAGAAAGCGAAAGTGTTTGTCAGTAAAGTAAAAGATGTGCAGGAATTTCTATATGATGTCGGATTAACCGCGAAGCTCTCTCCTTTGCAAGACGAACCTCTCACTCTGGTCTATCAAGATGCTTGTCACATGATCCACGGTCAGAAAATTAGTGTGCAGCCCCGTCAATTATTAAAACAAATTCCCAACGTGAAATTACGTGAACCGATCGATGCCGCTCTCTGTTGTGGTAGTGCGGGGATTTACAACATCCTCCAGTCCGAAGTCGCCGAAGAATTGGGCGATCAAAAAGTCCAAAACCTTCTCGATACTGGCGCAAGCGTGATTGCTTCCGCTAACATCGGCTGCTACACCCAGATTAGCAAACATCTCAAATTGCAAGGCAAAACGACTCCCGTTCTCCATCCCATTCAACTCCTAGACTTCTCCATTCGCGGCATCAAACTTTAGAATATTTATCGGATAAGGATTGAGCGAATATGGGTTGGAATTCATCGATCGAACATTCTACTTTTTGGGAGGTATAATTGATAATTAAATAATGCAGTTCCCGTTGTAATTAATTCATACTAAAAGCCATGCCAGGAATAGCTGTCACAGAAGCCATTACAACAATCGCAGAGGCAGAACAACGATTTCATCTACGCCGCAGTCAAACGGAAGATTTTTTTCGAGAATGGACTGAGAACTTACCCGAACTAAGCTCTATCGATCGAACTAACTTAGATATTCTCTGGCAACGTTATATCTATCATCGTTCGGCAGGAAACTTACTAGAAAGCACAGTAATGCTGCTAATAGTTTCACCCTTACTTGCTATTGCGGGTTTGTACGATCCTCCCTTTCGCGTCAAGTCTGAGGAATCCATTCGCATAGAACTATCAGATAGTGAAGAGACCCTATTCGGTCGCATTGATGTTTTGGTGTTGCGTGACCGCTTGTGGGTGATTGTTCTTGAATCCAAGAAAACGATGTTTTCGGTATGGTCGGCTTTACCACAGACCCTTGCATATTTGATCGCTAGTCCAAACCTCGATCGACCCACATTCGGCATCTTAACCAACGGTGATGATTTCCTATTTATCAAACTGGAGTGCAAAGAATATGCTATGTCTCAAGTATTTTCCCCATTGGTAAAGCAGCAAGATTTAGACCAAGTATGCAAAATCCTGCGTAAACTCTCACAAATTGTTTTAGAGCCATAAAGTTTCTAATCGTTATGAAGGCTAGTTCCCATTTGTGAACTTAGTGATTAGATTCACGTAACATCAGTTATCAGCACCAAACCATTTCTTATAAATTTCCTGATAAGTACCGTTTTCTTTGAGCGTTAAAAGCGCAGTGTTGACTGGTTTGCGATAAGGACTATTGGGTGAAAAAACAATCCCATAGCTCTCTTGTCGAAATAGATTCCCCACTACTTGTACCTTCCCTTTGCCATCCCGCGAAGCGTAATAGAGCAAGACAGGTGCATCGAAAACTACGGCATCTACTTGTTTTTGGATTAGAGCATCAAAAGCATCACCAGAGCGGGGAAACTCTGTGACCTTGATATTATTTTCGCGCAGGTATGCCACAGATGTACTACCGGTAACGCTAGCAACGTTCTTTCCTGGCAAATCACTCGGCCCATTGATATTGCTCTTAAGTTGTTGCACGGTCAGAGAAGTCGTGACTGTAGCTGTAAAGTAGGCAATAAAAACCACACTTGTAAACATCCAAATCAAAGCAACTACTCGCCCTGCGGGGCTTTTTGGCATCTCTTCTGCCTGAGTTGCTAGAGTTGAGAGTGCCCACCAACAAGCTTCAAAGATTCCTGGAAAATAGTTTTTGGCTGAGATTAAACTCACCTCGCGCCGCCGCTCAAATAGCCAGACTACATGAGCAGGAACTAGGATAATTATCAGCATAATGCCGATCAATTGGAGAAAAGTGGCAGAAAAAATACCTTCGACAAAACTAGTAACTGGATTAGCACTGGGTTGAGATAAGACGAGAATTTGCAGTCCACCTTCAAAAATGGGATAAGAAAAATCAAACTCTTTGTCTCGATCGGCTGTAATTGACAGAGCAGCTATGCCGATATCTGACTTTTGAGATTTAATTGATGCCAGTAGTTCTTTAACATTTGACTTGACCGCAAAATCTCCAGCCAGTCCAGCTTCTTGGCTGATCTTATCCCATAGTTCGATACTAAATCCCGTCAGTTTACCATCTTCTTCAAGCACAAAAGGTTTGATCAGCCCAACTGCCACCCGTAGTTTAGGGCGTGCGGACACTGATGATGTTGACGCTGATGGTTTTACTGGTATGCCTTGAGTAGTTTGGGCTGGTAACGGCTCTACGGAAAGGCATAGTAATAAGAAAACACCTGCAATTTTTCGGCCAATGCCGCGCTCTTTTTGAGATTTTCTCATGTATCAACTCTTGATGTTTTATCGGTGTAACTAAAATTAGCGCAGATTTCTCACAAACGTATGGATGCGATCGCACCCGCGTTCGATCGTATCTAAATCAGTGGCATAGGATAATCGGATATTTGCATCAGTGCCAAAAGCGATGCCTGGGATCACGGCAACCTGAGCTTCATCGAGTAACATCTGGCAAAAGTCGATCGAACCAAGTCCAAAACTACCGATACTGGGCTACAACTAAAATGCGCCGTCAGG
>Ga0123338_10004333_pt1 | contig 12440 bp, 10 predicted proteins | sample grotaG_FD_89793 | JGI IMG/M metagenome (GOLD analysis project Ga0123338, IMG submission 89793) | Glacier valley bacterial and archeal communities from Borup Fiord, Nunavut, Canada, to study Microbial Dark Matter (Phase II) -... | ecosystem: Environmental > Aquatic > Freshwater > Ice > Glacier ... | reverse complement strand
TACCAACCCGGCCCCGTGTACGCGCCGCGCCGCGGCCGCCGGGTCGGCTGGATCATCGCCGCCGCCATCGCGTTCGGCCTGGTCGCGGTGTTCCTCAGCCACGCCTTCTTCCGCGTCCTGCCGGGCTATGTCGGTATCCGCGTCAACAACATCGGCTCGGACGCCGGCGTCGTGTCGCGGCCGCTGCCGGTCGGCTGGTACTTCGCGCCGCCGGGAGTCAATTATTACGAGTATCCGGTGTTCACCCGTACCTACAGCTGGACGAGTTCGCGCACCGAGCAGAACCGGCTCGACGAAAGCTTCGGGTTCCAGGACAAGAACGGGCTCGGCCTGCGCGCCGACATCGCGGTCGCCTACCACGTCGACCCGCTGCGCGCGCCGATCCTGTTCCAGCGCTACCGCGCCGACATGGACGCGATCATCGCCGGACCCTTACGCAACGCCATCCGCAATGCGATCGTCGAGCGCGCATCGCAGCTCGGCGTCGAGCAGATTTACGGCCCGCAGAAGGCGGCGCTAGTCAACGACGCGCTGAAGGACGTCCAGGCGTACTTCACGCCGGTCGGGCTTCAGGTCGAGCAGCTGTACTGGGCGGGCAACATCATCGTGCCCGACGCGGTTCTCGCGCAGATCAACGCCAAGATTGCCAACGAGCAGCAGGCGCTGGCGGCGCAGGCCAACGTCGCGACCGCCACCGCCGACGCGACGGCGCGCGTCGCCAAGGCCAAGGGCGACGCCGAAGCGATCCGCGTCGAGGCGGAGGCGATCCGGACCAACCCGGAAATCGTCCAGTTGCGCGCGGTGGAGAAGTGGGACGGCCGTCTGCCGACCTATACCGGCAGCGGCGCGCCACTACCGTTCGTCGGCGTCAAGTAAGCTCAGAGGAGAAGCATCATGGTCAAAGCCGTCTGGAACGACACTGTCATCGCCGAATCGGACGATACGGTCGTGGTCGAGAACAACCACTATTTTCCGCTCGACGCCGTCGCGCCCGGCATCCTCACGCCGTCGGCGACCACGAGCGTGTGCGGCTGGAAGGGTCTGGCGAACTACTACTCGGTGACCGCGGGCGGGAAGACCAACGCCGATGCGGCATGGTATTACACCGCACCGAAATCCGCGGCGGCGAACATCGCGGGGCGCGTCGCGTTCTGGAAGGGCGTCCGGGTCGGCTGACCCGAGCGAGGGAGCGGCGCGCGGCCGCTCCCTGCCGAAGGTCAGATCGAGGTCAGTGCCTTGCCGAGCTCGGCGACCTTGTCCTTGGACTTGTCGTCGGCGTGGCCCGCGATCTTGGCCGTCGCCTCGCCAAGCTTGTGGGTCAGCGTCTTGATCTTCTCGGCGTCGGGCTCACCGGCCTCGAGCGCCTTCTTCAGTCGCTCGAGATCGGCGACGATACCCTTGGCACCGGTGATCTCGGCGTCCTTGAGCGCCTCTTCCCAGCCTTCGATCAGCTTGACGGCGGCGGCGGGCTTGATGTTCTCGACGCCTTTTTCGAAGGCGTTGGTGGTCGCGGCAAAGGCGGGCATGGATTTATCCTCGGTTGATGCCGGGAGCGGCACGCAGCAGAACCCGCAGCCGGGCTGCTCCGCCCCTGCGGCAGATTGGCGCAAACGCCCGGAGCGTCGCACGAAACATTGTTGCGAGACGACGACATATTGGTTGACGCCCGGGCACCATGTGCGATGGCGCGACGCAGCGAAGTTGCGTTCAACCCGGTGATGAAGCTCCCGATCCTTCTCCTCATGATGCTTGCGGCGTGCAGCGGCGGCGGTGCGCCACCTGCGCGGCCGCGCCCGCCACTGGCGGTGTCGGCCGAGCCGGCGCAGCTTGCGCCGTACACGCCGCGGCTGACCGTGCTCGGCACGGTGACCCCGCTCCAGTCGGTCGCGGTCCGGACACGCGTCGACGGGCAGATCACCGCGGTCCTGTTCCGCGAGGGCGATACGGTGCGCGCCGGCCAGCCGCTGTTCCGGCTCGACGACCGCGCGACGCGCGCCGCACTCGCGCAGAACCGCGCGAGCATGGCGAGCGCGGCGGCGACGCGCGCGCAGACCGCCGCCGACCTGCGGCGCAGCCAGGCGCTGGTCGCAAGCGGCTTCGTGTCGAAGGCGACGATCGAGCTCAAACAGGCGGCTGCCGATACGGCGAGCGCGAGCATCAGCGGGGCGGCGGCGGCGATCCGCGCGGGCGAGACGGCGCTGTCGTACCTGACGGTGCGCGCACCGGTATCGGGGCGGACCGGCGAGATCAGCTTCAAGGTCGGCGCGACGGTCCGCACCGCCGACACGGTCCCGCTCGTCACGGTCAACCAGCTCAGCCCGATCCTCGTCCGCTTCGCTGTCCCGCCCGAGCGTATCCAGTCGCTGCGCACGGCGATGGCACATGGTTCGGTCGCCGTGACGGCGCGCATTCACGACAGCGCGACCGCCGTGGCAAGCGGCCGTCTCGTGTTTCTCGACAACAGCGTCGACGCTTCGACCGGCAGCCTCGCGGCTAAGGCCGAGTTCACGAACGCCGGGGACGCGCTGTGGCCGGGCGCGCTCGTCGACCTCGACGTGCCGCTCGGCGCGGGAGAGACGCGCATCGCGCTTCCCGAGGCGGCGGTTCAGACGGGTCCCGATTCGACGTTCGTCTGGACGGTCGTCGGCGGCAAGGTCGCGCTGACGCCGGTCGTCGTCGCCGGCCGCAGCGACGGCCGCGTGTTTCTTGGCGGCGGACTGCGCCCCGGAACGATGGTCGTCACCGACGCGCTCGCCAAGCTGCGGCCGGGCGACAAGGTGCGGCTCAAGCCAGCGGCGACGGCGGCCGCGACAGGTGGCGATCCGGTGGCATGAACTGGCCGGCGTCATGAACTGGATCCGCGCCTTCGTCGACCGGCCGGTCGCGACGATCCTGCTGACCGTCGCGATCGTCGCGGCGGGCATCTTCGGCTACCGGCAGCTGCCGGTGGCCGCACTGCCGCAGGTCGATTTCCCGACGATCCAGATCGGCGCCAGCCTGCCGGGAGCCAATCCGGCGACGATGGCGAGCGCGGTCGCGACGCCGATCGAGCGCCAGCTGTCGACGATCGCGGGCATCGACCAGATCACGTCGTCGAGTTCGACGGGATCGACCAGCATCACGGTCCAGTTCGCCTTGAACCGCAACATCGACGCCGCCGCGCTCGATGTTCAATCGGCGCTGTCGGCGGTTGCGCGCCGGCTGCCGATCGAGATGACGAGCCCGCCGTCGTTCCAGAAGGTCAACCCGTCCGACCAGTCGATCATCGTGATGGCGCTGCGCGACCCGACGATGAAGCTGTCGGACCTCCAGACGATCGCCGACACGACGATCATCCCGCGCCTGTCGACGCTGGAGGGCGTGGCGCAGGTCGACGTGTTCGGCAGCCGCAAGTTTGCGGTCCGGATCCAGTTCGACCCCGTCAAGCTCAGCGCGCGCGGGCTGACGCCTGAGGACGTCCGCGCCGCGGTCGCCGCGGCGAACAGCAACACCGCCGTCGGGCTAATCGGCAACGGCCCGCGCAACTACATCCTCGACGCGACCGGCAGCCTCAAGCAGGCGCGTGACTTCACCGACATCATCGTCGCCTACAAGGACGGCCTGCCGGTCCGCGTCGGTGACGTCGCGACGGCGATCGATTCGATCGAGAACCTGCGCGGCGCGGCCAAGTTCGACGGCGCGCCGGGGCTGGCGATGGGCATCAAGCGCCAGCCGGGGGCGAATGTCGTCGCGATGGCCGACCGCGTCCAGGCGCTGCTGCCCGAGATCAGAGCAGGTCTGCCGGCGAACACGCATTTCGACGTCATCGTCGATCGCTCGCAGTCGATCCGCAACTCCGTCGCGGATGCGCAGGTGACGCTGGTCGGCACCGCCGCGCTCGTCGTGCTCGTCATCTTTCTGGTCCTCGGCGACGGGCGCGCGACGCTGATCCCCGCGATCGTCCTGCCGGTCGCCGCGGTCGGCACGTTCGCAGGCATGTTCCTTGCCGGCTTCAGCCTCGACAACCTCAGCCTGCTCGCGCTGACGCTCGCGACCGGGTTCGTCGTCGACGACGCGATCGTCGTGCTCGAGAACATCGTCCGCCACGTCGAGAACGGCGAGCGCCCGCGCGACGCGGCGGTGACGGGCACGAAGGAAATCGCGTTCACCGTCGTCTCGATCTCGGTCAGCCTGGTGGCGGTGTTCATCCCGCTGCTGTTCATGGGCGGTGTCATCGGGCGGCTGTTCCGCGAGTTCGCGGTGACGATGACGATCGCGATCGGCGTGTCGGCGGTGATCGCGCTGACGCTCGCGCCGATGATCGCGTCGCGCGTGCTCAGCGGCGACCACGCCCATCCCGGGCGGATTGCGCGCTGGTCGACGCGCAACTTCGAGCGCGCGCAGGCCGGCTATGGCCGCGCGCTCGACTGGGTGCTCGCGCGGTCGCGCGCGGTGCTGGTGCTGACACTCGTGTCGATCGGGGTGGCGGTGTGGGGCTTCGGCGCGATCCCCAAGGGCTTCTTCCCGACCGAGGACACCGGCAACATGTTCGTCGGCGTCGAGGTCGCGCCCGACGCGGCTTACTCGACGCTGCAGGTGAAGCAGGACGCGATCGCGAAGGTCCTGCTCGCCGATCCCGCTATCCTGCGGGTAAACTCATTCACCGGGACCGGCGGCGGCGCGGGGCGCATCTTCGCGCCGATGAAGCCGCGCAGCCAGCGCGACTCCGCCGACGTCGTCCAGGGGCGGCTGCGCAAGAAGCTGAGCCAGTTCCCCGGCGTCCAGGCGTCACCCAACATTCCGCAGAACCTGACGCTCGGCGCGCGGCCGTCGTCGACCAACTTCCAGTATACGCTCCAGTCGGTCGACCAGGCGGCGCTGTTCGGCTTCGGCCAGACGTTCGAGGCGCGACTGCGCGGGACACCGGGCTTCGAAGACGTCAACTCCGATCTCCAGCGCGGCGCGCGGCAGGCGCGGGTCGTCATCGACCGCGACGCCGCCTCGCGGCTCGGCGTGCCCGTCCAGGCAGTCCGCGACACGCTCTACTCGAGCTTCGGCACGCGCCAGATCTCGACGATCTACACCGATGTCGACAGCTATCAGGTGATCCTCGAGATCGATCCCGGCGACCAGCTGACGCCCGACAGCATCGGCAAGCTCTACGTCCACGGCGCAAACGGCGCGACGGTACCGTTGACCGCGGTCAGCCGCGTCGTCGTGGAAGGCGCGCCGCTGTCGATCAACCATCAGAGCCAGTTGCCTGCCGTGACGATCAGCTTCAACCTGTCGCCCGGCACCGCGCTCAGCCAGGCGAAGACCAAGATCGAGGCGCTCGAGGCGAGCCTCAAGATGCCCTCGACGATCCAGGGATCGTTCCAGGGCAACGCGCAGGCGTTCGAAGCGTCGACCAACGGCATGGGCTGGCTGTTCCTCGCCGCCGTGCTCGTCATCTACATCGTGCTCGGCGTGCTGTACGAAAGCTTCGTCCACCCGATCACGATCCTCTCGGGGTTGCCCGCGGCGGGCATCGGCGCGGTCGCGGCGCTGGCGATCTTCGGCATGCCGCTCGACGTGATCGGCATCATCGGCGTCGTCATGCTGATCGGCATCGTCAAGAAGAACGCGATCATGATGATCGACTTCGCGCTCGCCGGGCAGCGCGCGCACGGCTGGACCCCGGTCCACGCGATCCGGACGGCGGCGACGACGCGCTTCCGCCCGATCATGATGACGACATTTGCAGCGATCGCCGGAGCCCTGCCGCTCGCGCTCGGGCTCGGCGCGGGGGCGGAGCTGCGCCAGCCGCTCGGAGTCGCGGTGCTCGGCGGGCTGCTGGTCAGCCAGGTGCTGACGCTCTTCATCACGCCGGTCGTCTATCTCGGGATCGAATCGCTCGCGGCGCGCCGCCGGACGCGCCGCTCGGCTCCGGCCGAGCGCGCGATCGCGGCGGAATGATGTTCACCGGGGCGACAGTCGCTTGCGCGTAGACGGAGCGGCATGACGATGCTCCGCCTGCTTCCGCTTCTGCTGCTAGCCGTCCCGGCCGCGCCGCTGCTCGCGCAGGACAGCGGCTATGCCTACCCGCTGTCGGGGTACGATACCGACGGCCAGTCGGTCGAAGCGGTCGACGTGTTCGTCGAGCCGCTGTCGCATTACGGCCGGTGGCTCGACACCCGCTACGGCCGGGTGTGGTCGCCGGGTGTTGCCCGCGACTGGCGGCCGTATACGATCGGGCACTGGGAGGCGGGGCGCTTCGGCCAGACGTGGCGCAGCGACGAGCCGTTCGGTTGGGCCGTATTCCACTTCGGCCGCTGGACATTCGACGCGCAGCTCGGCTGGCTGTGGTCGCCCGACACGCTGTGGGGGCCGGGCTGGGTCGCGTGGCGCGACGGCGACGACGTCACCGGCTGGGCCCCGCTGCCGCCGCAGATCAGCGTCGGCTTCGCGTTCGGCTCGGGGTTCGGCTTCAACGACTGGGGCTACGATCAGTGGTATCAGCCGGCGTGGGTCTATGTCCCGCGCGGGTATCTCTACAGCCGCTCGTTGCGCGGCGTGTACCTGCCGTTCGCGCGCAATCGCGATCTGTGGGAACGGACGCACGGCGTCGTCCGCTACGATCGACGGGACGATTTGGGCGGCGACCGTGGCTTCGGCGACCGCGGGCGCGACTTCCGGCGCGATGATCGGCGCGATGGGGTTCGTGGCGACGCTCGCGACCGCGCGCGCGACGAGGTGCGCGACCGTTCGCGCGACGGGGGTCGCGACGGGGTACGCCCCGATGCGCGCGTCGGCGACCGGCGCGACGAAGCACGCGGCATGCAGACCTATCCGGCCGTTCAGGGCCGTGCCGCTGTCCCTCAGGCAATCCCCGCGGTACCGGCCGAGGGCGGTCGCCCGCGCGGCTTCGGCGGGCGCGACGGCTATGTTCCAGGCGCGGTCCCGCGCACATTCGACCGCCGACCGGTGCCGCAGACGCCGCCACCCGCATTCCGTGCGGCCCCCGCGACGATCGCGCCGGCACCGCTCGCGGTTCGGCCGCCGCCGATGTATGCCGCGCCGCTCGCGCCGCGCCCGGCCCCGGAACCGCGCCCGGTGCCGCGTGCCCCCCAGCCGCGCGAGCGCAACCCCGACGAACGCCCGCGCTGAGCCTGGGGCCGGCGCGGCGGGCTTGCGCGCGCGCGCGGCTCTGCACACTATGCCGCCGCGGCACCCGGCCGCGCCGGAGCCGCCGTGCCGACCGTGCCCGCCTTCGACGAGATGCACGGCGCGCCCGGTTCGGCGGCGGTGCGCGACGTCTATGCCGCGATCCGTGACTGGCTCGCGGAGTCGCCGCACGACGTAATGACCGCGCGGCGGCGGCAGGCCGAGCTGTTCTTCCGCCGCATCGGCATCACCTTCGCGGTCTACGGCGACCCCGACGCCGCCGAGCGGCTGATCCCGTTCGACATCGTCCCGCGCCTGCTCGGCCATGCCGAATGGGCGGCGCTGGAGGCGGGGTTGATCCAGCGCGTCGCCGCATTGAACGCCTTCCTCGCCGACATCTACGGCCCCCGCGAGATCCTGCGCGCCGGCATCGTGCCCGAGGAGCTCGTCCTCCGGAATCCCGGCTTCAACCTCGCGATGATCGGCAAGCGGCCGGTCGGCGACGTCTGGGTGCATATCGCCGGCATTGACCTCGTCCGCACCGACGCCGACGACTTCTACGTGCTCGAGGACAACGCCCGCACGCCGTCGGGGGTGTCGTACATGCTCGAGAACCGCGAGGTGATGCTCAAGCTGGTGCCCGAGCTGTTCGCGCGGCTGCGCATTCGCCCGGTCGAGACCTATCCCGACCTGCTTCTCGACACGCTTCATTCGGTCGCGCCGGCGGGCGCGGGAGCGAAGCCGACCGCTGTGCTGCTGACGCCGGGGCAGCACAATAGCGCGTTCTACGAACACAGCTTCCTCGCCGACAAGCTCGGCATCGAGCTCGTCGAGGGCAGCGACCTGTTCGTCCGCGATGCGCGCGTCTTCATGCGCACGACCGAGGGGCCGCAGCGGGTCGACGTGATCTATCGCCGCCTCGACGACGCCTTCCTCGACCCGCTGGTGTTCCGCCCCGACTCGATGCTGGGCGTGCCCGGGCTGATGAGCGCCTACGATGCCGGCAACGTCAGCCTGGCGAACGCGGTCGGCACCGGCGTTGCCGACGACAAGGCGATCTACAGCTACATGCCCGACATCATCCGCTTCTACACCGGTTCCGAGCCGATCCTGAAGAACGTGCCGACGTGGCGCTGCCGCGAGCCGGACGCGCTCGCCTACGTCCTCGACCACCTGCCCGAGCTGGTCGTCAAGGAGGTCGACGGCTCGGGCGGCTATGGCATGCTCGTCGGCCCGCATGCGGCGAAGCCGACGATCGACGCCTTCGCCGCCAAGCTGCGCGCGCACCCGGAGAAGTTCATCGCCCAGCCGACGCTCGCGCTGTCGACCTGCCCCACGCTGTGCGACGCCGGCATCGCGGCGCGCCACGTCGACCTCCGCCCGTTCGTGCTGACGGGAACCAACGGCAGCCGCATCGTGCCCGGCGGACTGACGCGTGTCGCGCTCGAGGCGGGGTCGCTGGTGGTGAACTCGTCGCAGGGTGGCGGAACGAAGGATACGTGGGTCGTTGACGAGTAGCCGATGTTAAGCCGCAGCGCCGGCAATCTCTACTGGGTCGGGCGCTATATCGAGCGCGCCGATTTCCTGTCGCGGCTGATCGAGGCGACGCTGCGGCTGGCGGCGCTGCCGTCGTCGTACGGCGGGATGACAAACGCGTGGGAATCGGCGCTCGAGGCGGCGTGGATGTCCGATGGCTTCGTACAGGCCGGGGGTGTCGCCGACGAGGCCGGGGTTGCGGCGTTCCTGACGGTCGATCCCGCCAACCCCAGCTCGATCCGCCGCTGCCTGGAGGCGGCGCGCGCCAACGCGCGCGCGGTACGCACCGCGCTGACACTTGAAGGGTGGGAGGCGATAAATGGCGCCTGGCTCGACGTCCAGCGCTACGGCACCGGGCTCGACGACCGCGAGGCGCTGGTGCGCCTGCTCGACACGGTCAAGGCGTCGATGCTGGCCTTCGACGGCGCGGCGCACCGCACGATGCTGCGCGGCGACGCCTATTGGTTCATCGCGCTGGGCAGCGCGGTCGAGCGCGCGGACAACACCGCGCGGTTATTGGACGTCAAGTACCACCTCCTGCTGCCGCGCGGCGAGAAGGTCGGCGGCTCGCTCGACTATTTCCAGTGGACGACGATCCTGCGCACCGTGTCGGCGCTGACGGCATATCGCTGGGTCTATCGCGACTCCGTCAAGCCGTGGCTCGTCGCCGACCTGCTAATCCTCAACCGCCAGATCCCGCGCAGCCTCGCGTCGTGCTACGAGGAGATCCTGCGCCGCCTCGACCAGCTGTCGACGGCGAGCGCGCGGCGCGGCCCCGCGCATCGGCTGGCGGCGGCGGGCCATGCCGCGCTCGACGCGGCGAAGATCGACGCCATCTATTCGCGCGGGCTCCACGAGTTCCTGCGCGGCTTCATCGCCGACAACAACCGGCTGGGCGCGGCCATTGCCGAGCAATACCTGTTCTGAGACGGTTGCTGGTTTTGGGGGGTCGCGTGCGCATACGGATCGATTACACCACCGCCTACACCTACGCCGCGCCGGCGCATGGCGTCATTCAGCTGCTGCGCCTCCAGCCACGCTCGGGACACGACCAGCTCGTCAGCCGATGGCGGATCGACGTCGACGCCGACGGTTCATTACGTCCTGGCACCGATGCGTTCGGCAACTGGACGCACCTGTTCACCACCGACGCTCCCGTCCGCCGGCTGACGCTGACGTGCACCGGCGAAGTCGACACCGCCGAGGCGCACGGCGCGGTGCGCGGTTTCGCCGAGCCGCTGCCGGCGGTCGCGTTCCTGCGCGCCACCGCGCTGACGACGCCCGATCCGGCGATCACCGCCTTCGCGCAGCGGCTCGGCGACGGTCCGGTGCTCGACCGGCTCCACGGGCTGAACGCGGCACTGTACGACATGATGACGTTCGACGCCGCCGCGACCGGCACGGGCACCGATGCGGCGCAAGCGTTCGCGCAAGCGTCGGGGGTGTGTCAGGACTATACCCACATCTTCTGTACTGCCGCGCGCAGCTTGGGCGTGCCGGCGCGCTACGTCAGTGGTCACTATGTCCGCAGCCAGCTGCAGCCAGCGGGGCACGCGTGGGCGGAGGCGCTGGTCCCCGACCTCGGCTGGGTCGGGTTCGACCCGACCAACGGCATCTCGACGACACCAGCGCACGTCCGCGTCGCGGTCGGCCTCGACTATCTCGACGCCGCTCCGGTGCGCGGCGCGCGGCGCGGGGGCGGGACCGAGACGATGGCGGTGACCGTCAGCGCGGTCGACACGGGAGCGCGCTTCAGCCAAAGCCAGTCGCAGTCGCAGGGCTGACAAGGCGGAGGAACGCATGACCTATTGCGTCGGGCTGCTGGTGCACGAAGGCCTCGCGATGCTCGCCGATACGCGGACCAACGCGGGGCTCGACAACGTCTCGAGCTACCGCAAGCTGCGCGTGGTCGACGCTGGGCCGGGGCGGACGATGATCGTCGCGAGTGCGGGGTCGCTGTCGGTGACGCAGGCGGCGCTGACCCGGCTGACGGACGCGATGCTGCTCGCCGGTGACGGAGATGACGCCCCCGAGACGCTCAGGACCGCGCCGACGATGTTCCGCGCGGCGACGCTCGTCGGGCAGGCGCTCCACGCCGCGCGCGCCGCGGTCGACGAGGCGGTCGGCGGCGACCGGGTGTCGACCAGCGCGACCCTGTTGTTCGGAGGGTGCATCGCCGGGCGCAAACCGCGGCTGTTCCTCATCTACGCCAGCGGCAACTTCATCGAATGCCAGCCCGACACGCCGTACCTGCAGATCGGCGAGCACAAATACGGCAAGCCGATCCTCGACCGCGCGGTATCCTTCGACACGCCGCTGACCGAGGCGGTCAAGGTCGCGCTGATCTCGTTCACCTCGACGATGCGGTCGAATCTCGCGGTCGGGCTGCCGATCGACATAGCCCAGCTCCGCAGCGGCGACGACGCGCCCGAGCTCATCCACCGCATCACCGACGACGACGATTACTACCGCGAGCTGACCGAGCGCTGGTCGGCAGCGATGCGCGTCGCGACCGCCGCGATCCCCCTGCCGCCGTACGGTGTGCCCGCGGCACAGGGGGTGCTGGTCTAGGCTGCCGTCGCCGCCTCCACCGCGCGTGCGCGCAGCAGGACCGCGAGCACCAGTCCCAGCCCCGCGACCGCCGTCATTGCGAGATAGCCCGGCGCGCCGACGCGGTCGTACAGCGGCCCCGACAGCAGCACCGCGGCGGCGTAGGTCGGCGCGTTTGCCAGCCCCATGTAGATCATCTGCGCGGTCGGCGTGCGGTCGTCGCCGTACAGCGTCTGGATGAAGCGCATCCCACCGAGGAAGGTCGCCGCGAAGCTGAGCGCATGGAGCAGCTGGAGGAACACCAGCACCGGCAGCGGCGGCAGGAGGCTGAGGGCGGTCCAGCGCACCACCGCCCCGACTCCGCCGGCGACGATCAGCGTTTCGGGCCGGAAGCGCGTCGTCCAGCCGGCGAGCGCGATCAGGAAGCCGACCTCGGCGAGCGTACCGATATTCCAGAGCAGCGCGATCGTCGAGCCGCTGAAGTGCTGCTGGTTCGACCAGATCAGCGACCCGGCGGTGTACAGGAACGCCGCACTCGCCTGGATCAGGCCGGCGGCGAAGATGAACAGGAAAAAGCGCGGATTGCGCAGCATGCCGAAGCCGTGGGCAAGTCGCTCGCCGAACGGCTCGCGGACCTCGGCGCGCGCGGTCGCCGGCTCGCGCGGCATCCACGCCGACGCCGCGATCATCGCCGCCGAGACCAGCAGCAGGAAGCCCCAGATCGGCCAAAAGCTGTGCGTCGCGTCGTTCAGCAAGCCGACGATCGTCGTGCCCGCGACGAACGCCGCGCTCGCCAGCCCGCGACCCAGCCCGTAGCTCGGGCGGCCGCTGCGCGTCAGCCGCAGCAGCGTCGTCTCGACGACCGGCAGCAGCCCCCAGAAGGCGATGTCGAGGAGCAGGATCAGCGCGAACACCGCGACGAAGCCGTTCGTGAAGCGCAGCACGGCAAACCCGGCGGTCAGCAGAATCGTGAACAGGAACAGCGGCGCACGGCGGTCGCTGCGCCCGTCGGCCCACGCCGCGGTCAGCGGCCCGGCGGCCGCGCGACTGAACCCGGCGATGGCCAGCACGACGCCGATCTCGGCCCCGGTGAAGCCGTGGATCTTCGCGAGCCACAGCGGCAGGAACGGGATCAGGCAGCCGAACCCGGCGAAATACAGGCAGGCGAGCACGGTCGCACGGACGGCAGGGGTCATGTCGCACCATGCGGTGCACGGCCGGCTTCGTCCAGC
>Ga0123338_10004328_pt1 | contig 12443 bp, 14 predicted proteins | sample grotaG_FD_89793 | JGI IMG/M metagenome (GOLD analysis project Ga0123338, IMG submission 89793) | Glacier valley bacterial and archeal communities from Borup Fiord, Nunavut, Canada, to study Microbial Dark Matter (Phase II) -... | ecosystem: Environmental > Aquatic > Freshwater > Ice > Glacier ... | reverse complement strand
GTCACCGCTTTCACGACGAAGTCGAATGTCGGGTTTATCTGCGTTCAAGCACTCAACGAAATCGTTGAGGTCGTAGACGTGCTTCAATATCGCTGTTTCGAGTTCTTGTTTGTTCACCGACTTGCTCTCCGATGCCCGGTCGTTCAGATTATCTCGGCGAAGCGCACACCGCCGATACGCTCTCACCCATGAGCTCTCTCGTTGACGTTGTCTTTCTGAATGGGACTGTCGGTTCCGGAAAGACCACCTTGGCGGCCGCGATCGACGCCGCTGAGGCTGGCCCGCGTGCGGTGATTGATCTGGATGAGATTCGGCGATTCAGCCCAGCTTCAGTCGAGGACCCGTTCAACCACGAACTCGAGCTGCAGAACTTGGCAAGCCTGACGGTGAACTTCCGCCGGGCGGGCGCCGAGCGGTTCGTAGTCGCCGGCGTGATCGAAGACTCCGGCGAGGTCGAGCGCTATGTCCAAGCTCTCGGTGCGCAGGCGATGCGTGTCTTCAGGTTGACTGCCCCTCCCGAGGTGCTCAGCACACGACAGCGTCAGCGACATTCGGACAACTCGTCCGAGTTGGCGTGGCACCTCAATCGAGCTGGACAACTCACGGAGATCCTTGACCGTGCGTCGATCGACGAGGTCCCGATCGACACGGACGGACTCTCACCCGCCCAACTCGCAGAGTTCGTGCGCCGTCAGGTCGGCTGGGACTAACTAACCGTTTCCCTTAATCGCTGGCATGCGGAATAGACCAGCTCGACCGATGCGACGGCGAGGGCCGTTGTCATAATGACTGTGTGATCGCTTGGAAGGTGTCGCCGGGGTGAAGGCCATCGAGTTGACGACAGTTCGGCTGCTACTGGACCAGCCAATATTGTCGGACGTGGTGCAGATAACGGCCGCTTGCCAGGACCCCATATTCGAGAAATTCATGACGCTGCCCTGGCCGTACAAAGCCAGCGATGCAGAATACTTTGTCCAGCGATTTGTGCCAGACCGGTGGGAGTCGGGCCAGGAGGCTACCTGGGCGTTGCGGCTTCAAACATTCCCAACCCGACTTATCGGAATGGTTGGCATTCGCGCGGCAACTCCCGATGTTGGTTACTGGCTCGTCCCAGAGCACCGGGGCAACGGCTACATGGTCGAGGCTCTCGAACGCACAATCTCGTGGGCACTTGAGACGAATTTCGGTGGTGGCTCACCGATCAAGTGGTCCTGCATCCGAGGAAACACGGCCTCTGCCGCCGTCGCACGCAATGTGGGTTTTCGGTACAGCGGCGTTGGTCCTAGCCCGATGTCAATGCGAGACGGTTCGCATCCCGATTCCTGGTTGGGTGAGTACGTAGGATCGCGAGATCCCAACCAATGGCCAAGTGAGACGTTCGCCGCCACCTAACCCCGAGCGCTACCCGTCCCTCGTCGCGGAACGGTTTTAGGGTTGGGGTGTGAGCGACTACTCCGGGGATGACATTTACTGCGATGTCATCATCCCGAGACGCGTGGAAATTGATGTCTTCGCGGAGACGGCCAACGTGCTCGCGTTTCATCACACAAGGCCGTTCTGGCCGACACACATCGTCGTCACTCCGAAGCACCACATTACTTCCCTGCTTGAACTCGAAGGCTTGCTCGCTGCCGAGCTGTTCGAGCTTGTCAAGCAAGTTGCTCGCATGGTGTCCGACCGGGAGGGATCTGCGCAGGTCCTCACCAATCTGGGAGCGGATCAGGAATCAAAGCACCTCCACATCCACGTTGCCAGCGGTGAGAAGTTCAGGTAACCAGCTCCACCCCCGGCGGACGAACGCGGGCCTAGGGCAGTCGCTGCTCAAGCTGGCGCCGCCACTGTTCGTAGATGGCGGGGGCATATGACTCACGTGGTTTCAGCTCTTCGATTGTTCTGGATGCGGCGTTCCACCTGAGAGCGCCCGCGTCGTGCATGAGTGTGAACAGCAGCACCACATCCTCTGACGTGACGATGTAGGTCGCTGGCACCGGGCCTTGGGCGGTGTGATCGGCGATGGAGGCGACGGTCGACCCGCCACCGTAAAAGGAGATGGGGAACCGGATATGTGAGAGCTGATCGATCGACGTTTCCGGGTGGCTGGCCACGTAATCGAGGTACTCTCACACCGGCACATCAGAGCGGTCTGGCGAGGCCGGGCCAGCAAGGTGGCCTACTGCACGAGTCTCTGCATCAAAATCGGTGACCCCTGCCCGCGCGGCTGCTGCGTTGAGTTCCCGAAACAGTTGCCTGCGCTGCCCATCGGAAAGATCATCGCTCACACCCACCCCTCTCCTCATGCTGGCCCAAACTGTGCTGTCACCCGTAAGCAGACCACACCACTCTCTTCCCAGCTATACCGCGAGAGCTCGTCGATCACGCATCACGAATTTCGGCGGCCACTGGCACCAGTTGTTCAGGGCGGAGGCGGCTAACGTGAGTGGATGCCGCGCACACTGGTGACTGGAATGTCAGGGGTGGGGAAGTCGACGTTGTTGGCCGAGCTTGCCCGCCGTGGCCACCGCACGATTGATACCGACTATGACGGGTGGACGCTTCCGGATGGCCTCTGGGATCCCATTCGCATCGAAGCACTTTTGTCCGCCGAGAACGACCTCGTGATCTCCGGCACCGTATCTAACCAGATCGACTACTACGACCACTTCGAGCACATTGTGTTGCTGTCGATCCCATTGGAAGAGATCTTCACAAGGGTCACCCAGCGGACGAACAACCCTTATGGCAAGACGCTAGAGCAACAGTCAGAGATCCGTGATTTCGTTGAATCCGTCGAACCGCTTCTTCGACTGCGCGCCACAATTGAACTCGACGGACTCCTACCGACCACAACATTGGCAGACCAGATTGAGGGCCTGATCAGGTCGAGGCCGCGGGAGCGGTGAGACAGCCATTCGCATTAAGTCCTGCGCCAGATTTCACGCCAGCCCCCACCGAAACCCCACAACTCTCCGAGATAACCGTGCGTCCTGATAGGCGCTAATGTGCCCAAATCCCAGCCAATGACTGACTTTCGACTGGCTGCTAGGTGGTGCCTGAGGGGATTTTTGGGTTCAAATCCCACCGGTTCCGCCATTAAAAATGTTGGTCAGAGGCATGTTTTCGCGCCTTTTGCCCACGAAACCCCGCAATCCCCCACGAAAACCCCACAGTTTGTTTCGGATGGGGTCATTTCCCACCGGTTGTTTGGCTTCGTGCCGGTTTGATCCAGGCCGCATTGTGCTTGGAAGTTCGAATCCACGACCGCACTGAGCAGCAACGGCTCGAGTTCGAGAGACCCTTGTCCCGTGGCATCCTCAACGCATTGTGCGCCGTCCACTCGAATCCCTTGGGGGTGGTACGGATAAGCGATAGAGATCATCGCTGGTTACACGTTGAAAGACATTACTCCCGGGACCCTCGTCCGGCCTGGCCGGCTGATCCTTGCTTGCGAATGGACGTGCGTTGACATGAATGCCTGGTTCATGTAGTTTCTGCTTTATCGATTCAGCAACGGGTCCTGAGAATTTCGCTGTAACGATTAAGCAGTGACGCGAGGAGGCGACATGAGTTCAACACACGGGGGCAGTCCGCGTGGGACAGTGACGCTGCGCGACATCGCGAAGCAAACGGATCTTTCGGTTGCGGCCGTGTCGATGGCCCTCCAGGATCATCCTCGAATCGGTGTGGACACCAAGGCCCGTGTGCGGGATGTAGCGGATCGGTTGGGATACGTCGCGAACTCGGCAGGGAGGGCGTTGCGCGCTAAGAAGGCCGACGCGATTGCCCTAATTGTCCCAAATACGAGCCAGCACGTGTTCGGTCACGCGTATTTCATGCACGTGCTTACCGGTGTCACGGACGTCGCTAATGAGCTTGATGCGCAAGTCAGCGTCTCAACTAACCCGGATGACTCGCAGGGCATGGTCGCCTATGAACGCGTTATGCGCTCGGGTTTCGCAGACGGAGCCATTGTGACGAGCGCATCCGTCCACGATGAAAACATTGCCAGGTTGGTGGCAAGCGGGATCCCCGTGGTCTTGTTGGGGCGCTATCCCCATCTTGCGACAGCGGTTTCCGTTGGGGTAGATGATGTTGCTGCAGCATTCGCGGCGACTGAGCATTTGGTCACAATTCACGCACGGCAGCGTTTAATCCACATTTCGGGCCCGCTTGACCACCAGACGGCTATCGATCGCCGCGATGGGTTCGTTCAGGCGGCCACCAAGCATGGGGCGAGCTACCAAATCGTCGAAGGGGACTACAGCGAGGAATCTGGCGCCGCAGCCATCGCTTTGCTTGGGGACGCCGCAGACGACATCGACGGCCTGTTCGCCGCGAACGATGAGATGGCGTTCGGCGCTATGACACGCCTACTCGAACTGGGTCGAGCGATACCGCCTCAAATTTCGATTATCGGTTTCGATGATTTCGGCCTCAGCCGGGTCACGACGCCGTCAATCAGCACGATGCACGTGCCTGCGCAACGCATGGCACGGCTAGCGACCGAACGACTATTCGGGCTGATCGCGGGCGATGAGATCAACGAACGGGATTCGCACATTGTGCTTCCGGTTGATCTGGTGCCTCGTCAGTCCTGTGGCTGCGAGGCGCTGTAAGGGGAGGGCCGTCTCTCATCAACACAAGAAAAAACCCATCTCATACAGCCCAAAGGAGAGCAATACCATGAGAAAAATCGCTCCAGCGATTGCGGCCACCGTACTGGCTGCACTCGCACTCAGCGGATGCAGTCAAACCCCTGCAACGCCCACCGGTCCAGTGGCACTAAGCCTATGGACGGGATTCACCGGCGGCGACCGAGCCGCCTATGAGGGCATCGTCAAGGACTTCAACTCATCCCATCCGAATATACAAGTGACCATGGACGTTCAGCCTTGGGACACAATTGCCCAAAAGCTGCCGTCCGCGTGGGCAACCGGGCAGGGACCCGACCTCGCTACCCCGAACTTCGACTCAAACATTGTGGCGAAGTACTTGGACACGAAGTCACTGCTTGCACTGGATGACTTGGGAACTGGGGACACCCAGATCAACTCGGACAAGCTTGCCCCGGCTGCAGTGAAAGCCTTCACTGCCGACGGGAAGCTCTATGCCGTTCCAGCGAACATTGCGACCTTGCAGCTGTACTACAACAAGGCGCTGTTCAAGGCGGCCGGGATCACGGCGCCTCCGGCGACGGTCGATGAGTTTCGAGCCGACGCACAGAAGCTGACCGGAAACGGCGTGTACGGCCTGTCGTTGGCCGACCACGAGACGATCCAGATGTGGCCGATTCTCCAGTGGCTCGACGGTGGCGACGTGGTTGACGCGAAAGGATGCTCCGCACTTGGCACGCCTGAGAACATCAAGAGCCTGACCACGTGGGCAGGATTGGTTACGTCTGGGGTTGCACCTGTTGGCTTGACAGGCGCCGAGTCCGACACCCTGTTCAGCGGTGGCAAGGCCGCAATGCAATTGAACGGACCGTGGGCGGCCGCGGGTTACACCAAGGCTGGAATCGATCTCGGCGTTGCAGCTGTGCCTGTGGGCGTGAACGGGCCGGTAACTCTGGGTTCGACGGTACCGCTAGCAATATCTGCGGCATCCAAGCACCCGAAGGAGGCGCAAGAATTCTTGGCCTACTGGACCGGCAAGCAAGCGCAGACCACATTCGCGCTGGCAAGCGGATTCCCTCCCGTGCGAACTGATCTTGCAGACGACCCCCAATTGACGGCTAACGCGACAGTCACCGCGTTCGCTGCTGCCCTTCCCAGTGCACGGCTATGGCTGCCGGGCGTAACCGGAGCGACCAAGGTCGATTCAGACGTGTATGTGCCTCTGATCGGCCAGATCACCCGTGGTGCTGATGTTGCAAGCTCGGTGGCAGACGCCACAAAGAAGATCAACGCAATCACTGGCTGCAAGGGCTAATGACTGCACACCATGCCACCTCGGTTGCCGGCAGCATCACCGCCGGCAACCGGGGTGGCACCCGCCGCTTCCGTTTCCAGCCTGCCTGGTTGTTCATAGCTCCAAGCTTGACGATCATCCTGATCTTCATCGTCTTCCCGATCTTCCAATCGTTCTGGTACAGCCTCTTCAACTGGCGCATCGGCGCCGACGTTCAGGAATGGCTGGGGCTTGGCAACTACCAGAGACTGTTAGGCGACGAACTCTTTTGGAATGCACTGCGTGTGACGCTCATCTTCTCGATCGTCAGTGTCGCGGCACAGATGGTCCTTGGGTACCTGACGGCTGCGGCACTTCTCCGAGACACGCTCTTCAACAAGGTCGTCAGATCGATTTACTTCTTCCCGACGATCGTCGCACTGGCCACGATCGGACTTGTCTGGCGGTTCCTCCTTGACCCGAGTATTGGGCTGGTAGGCGGCATATTCGCCGCCTTCGGAGCCGAACCGATCGGATGGCTTCAAGACCCGGCGCTGGCATTGCCCACCGTCATTTTCGTAAGCGTCTGGAAGAACCTCGGGTTCACTATGGTGATTCTCCTTGCTGGACTCACCGGTGTTCCAACACACCTTTATGAGGCGGCAAAGATCGACGGAGCCAACTCTCGCCAGTTGACCTGGTACGTCACGATCCCGAGCATCCGACCAACTCTGCTCTTTACGACGATGATCCTGACGATCAACTCCCTGCAAGTCTTTGATCTGGTGTACGTCATGACAGACGGCGGACCGCTTTTCGCCACAGACACGCTCGTCACGAAGATGTTCCGTGAGGGGTTCACCAATTTTGATATCGGCTACGCATCCGCGATCGCGTGGGTGCTGTTCGCGCTCATCATGATCCTGTCGGCCCTGCAATTGAGACTATTTAGGTACCGCGATGTTGATTAGCCTTCGAGCAGCCGTGAAATGGGCACTGCTAGGAATTGGGGTCATTGTGATCCTAATTCCCTTCATTTGGATGATCACCGGATCATTTCGCAGCGAAGCAGACTTATTCGCAGCTCCGCAAAGCCTGTGGCCAACCACATGGACACTGCACGGCTACCAGAGCATCTGGGAAGAGCTGCCCTTTCTTCGGTTGCTGTTCAACACCTTCATCTTCGCCGGGGTGACAACAGCGCTTCTTCTGCTGTTCGACTCGATGTGTGCTTACGCCCTGGCACGAATCAATTTCCGCGGCTCGACTGTGTTGTTCTGGCTGGTGATCGCGACACTGATGATCCCATTTCAGGTCACGCTTATCCCAGTATTCATCGAGCTATTTCACTTCGGATGGCTCAACACCTATCAAGGACTCATCGTCCCAAGAGCGACAAGCGCATTCGGAATCTTCATGCTCAGACAGTTCTTTCTCTCCATACCCCGAGAGCTTGACGAAGCCGCACGAATAGATGGCGCGGGCCATTTCCGGATCTACTGGCGCATCATCCTGCCGCTTTCAAAGCCCGCACTGGCCACGTTGGCGGTGCTTCACTTCATGAACTTGTGGAATGACTTGCTGTGGCCGCTAATCGTCACCAGCTCGACGGACATGCGAACCCTTCCAGCCGGTCTCACCCTGTTCGGAGGTCAGCACGTCACCGACCACGCGGTCTTGCTGGCTGGGGCCACCATTTCGTTGCTGCCACTCGCGTTGGCGTTCTTCTTAGCCCAACGCTTTTTCGTGGCCGGAGTTGCTACGACAGGATTGAAGTGAGCATAAAAGAAGAATTTGCCCGCAATTCGCTCACATGGTTGCTTGGCATCGAGGACACCTGCGTCTATCCGATCGACGAATCGCTGGACCCTCTTGACGAGCATCAGCTCACCGGTCACAGCGCGAACTGGCGCGAGGATCTCACTCTTCTCAAAAATCTGGGTGCGAGTGCTGTCAGGTACGGAGTTAGCTGGCCGACCGTGCACATCGACCTCGATACCTTCGACTGGACCGTACTTGACGAAATTGTTCCTTTCGCGGTCGGCGAGCTCGGTCTCACGATCGTCGCCGATCTTGTCCACTACGGAACACCGAGGTGGCTTACCGGATCATTCGCGGACGCGCGCTACCCGGACGCCATCGCCAATTTCGCAGGCGCTTTTGCCGCCCGCTACGAACATCAAGTCACACATTTCACCCCGCTGAATGAACCGGTAACGACGGCATCGTTCTGTGGACTGCGCGGGGTGTGGCCACCCGCCTTGACCGGCTGGGAAGGATGGGTGTCGGTCGCGGTACCGATCGCTCTTGGCATGGTCAAGTCCATACGCGCGATCCGGACCGCACAACCCTCCGCCGTAATAGTGCACGTGGAGGCCGCGACCTTGGTGGGGACCGATGAACAAGCCTTGCTCGAACACGCAGAATTGCTGAGGTCCATAGGTTGGCTCCCGACAGATCTCATCTTGGGGAAGGTAACTCCACAGCATCGAATGTGGTGGTGGCTGCTAGGGCACGGTGCGAACGACGGGGATCTTCTCTGGCTCGCTGAACAGAGCGTCGACCTCGACATAATCGGGGTCAATTACTACCCAGACCTCACGCCCCGTCGCCTAGAGACCGTTCAAGCCAGTACAGTACAAGTCTCGTTCGATCGAGGAGTCGAAGGCTTCAAGGAAACTGTCCGGGCATTCGCCGCAAGGTACCGGCTGCCGTTGCTGATAACCGAGACCAGCATCGAAGGGACCGATGCTGCTCGCGAGGCGTGGCTTCGCGAATCGGTAGAAGCGACACGACAACTCATCGCTGAAGGTATCGATCTGCGCGGTTACACATGGTGGCCGCTGTTCGATTTCGTCGACTGGTCGTGGGCGGCCGCCGGCTCCAATGTCGAGGAGTTTGCGATCGTGCAGACCCTTGCGGATGGCACGACCGTCGTTGGCCCCGCACCGCCCTTGGGGGATCCTGCGGACGGGAAGTCAGCGTTCCTGCGCCGAATGGGCCTGGTTCGCCTGGACGAGCAAGTAGACGGGAATCTGACACGGGTCGCGACTCCCGCCGCGCGAGCATTTCGAGAACTGAGCGAGGGTTCCACGATATGATTCCGGCTGATTTCGACGGCTACTTCGCTGATCCGTTCGTGCTGAGGCTGGCGGACGGCAGCTACGTGGCGTACGGGAGTCCCGAGGGGCCATCGGACGGTGACCTCGTGTTTGAGGCGTTGAGGTCTGATGATCTTGCCCACTGGTCGAGCGTGGGGCCCGTGCTGCGTCGGGTAGATGCAGCTCTGGGAGGCGATTACTGGGCGCCGGAAGTGATCGAGGCCGATGGATTCTTCTGGATGTACTTCTCTGCCGGCCACGGAATCATCGGTCACCACATTCGGGTGGCTAAAGCCGAAACACCCTTTGGCCCGTTCGTTGACCAAGCGGTATCGCTGACACCCAACGAGACCTTCGCAATTGATGCGCACCCGTTCGTTGATGACGACGGATCAAAGTTCCTCTACTTCGCTCGCGACGTAGTCGACGCAGAGCGCCCAGGAACCCACTTGGCCATGATGCCGCTCGCGACGTGGACAACGTCAGGAGGTGAAACAACCGAAGTCTTGGCACCACAAGCGGATTGGCAAATCTACGAACGCAACCGAGAGATTTACGGGCGACGACTTGATTGGCACACCCTCGAAGGGCCGTCGGTTGTGCGCCGCCGCGGACGATATTGGCTGACATTCTCTGGAGGGGCGTGGACGGGACCCGGATACGCAGTGTCGTGGGCAGTGTCCGACAGCCCGTCAGGCCCGTGGCAAATGGCGCCACGAGAACAGCCCGCTCTGCTGTCAAGCGGCACTGACTTCTCAGGACCCGGACACAACTCGCTGACGGTAGCCCCGGATGGCCGTGACGCCATCGCTTTCCATTCTTGGGATGAGTCGCGCGCGCTGCGCCAGCTGCACGTGCATCACATCACCTTTGGACCGGAAGGACCCCGGGTCGACGGCCCGATCCGGGGTCCCTCCACTCAACCAGACACGTTCGCAATTTCGAAACCTTAGGTTGGGCACCGCAGTGAATCCGCTTTCTGGCGAGCGATACGAGATCGTACGCGGACAATACACGGCGACCGTATCGAGCATCGGGGCGAGTTTAGCGTCGCTGACTCACGCTGACCGATCACTAACCGTGCCGTTCTCTGAGGACGAGATCAGGCCTTACTTCCGCGGCGCAACCCTTGCACCATGGCCGAACCGCATCGCGAACGGCCAGTATCAATTCCACGATGTCGTCAACCTGCTTCCCATTACGGAACCCAGTCGGGGCCACGCACTTCATGGCCTTGCGGCTTGGTTGAATTTCTCGAAAATCAGGCATGGAAGCGACCACGTCAGCCTCGGCGCCACGATCGAAGCGCAAACTGGGTACCCGCATCGGATCGACGTCCGGGTTACTTATCAACTCCTTGACGAAGGTCTCAACTGCGAAATCGTCGGTACGAACACAGGACCGACCGTCGCACCGTACGGCGCGTCGACTCATCCATACTTGGTCGCTGGCCCGAGCAAGCTCGATGAGTGGACACTCACGATCCCAGCAGCAAGCTATCTGGAGACGGACGAGACTCTCATTCCCACCCGCGAGGTACTCGCCAACGACCCTGAATTCGGAAAACTCGACTACCGGTCAGGTCGAAAGATCGGGCGCCAGTTCATTGACCACGCATTCGGGCGGTTGGACCGAACGCCAGACGGTCTCGCGACCGTGCGAATTCTCGACGGAAACGGTGAGGGCGTCGCAATGTCATGGGACCAAGCTTCTCCGTGGGTTCAAATACATACCGCTGACTTGCCCGAACCGTTGCCGAGCCGAATTGGGCTGGCCGTTGAGCCCATGACGTGTGCGCCAAATGCATTCAACACCGGTGCCGACCTTCAGGAACTGGAGTCTGGGCAGAGTTCTCGAATGTCGTGGAGCATCCAAAATCTCCACGGTAACGAGCTGCCGCGCCTCGAGCGGAGCGCCCATAAAGCGCCGAAAAGCATTCCGGCAGAGTGAACGGGCTCAGGAGTGGAGCGCCATTGTGTCTGACGAGACGTGGGTCCCCGATCCGCACTGTGGTCCGGTCGATGGACGGGCCTGGGACGCTGACGCTGAGGCGCGGGCGATCGGGCGTGTGGAGATCTTCAACGCAACCCGTCCGGACGGACTTGACGGCTGGACAATGTCCGTCGAGCGATATTCGTTTCTCCGAGAGCACATCCTTGATGCGATCGACAGGGGTGCCGCCAAATCACAACGCGTTCAACTCGGCGAAGTAATTCAAGCTGCGAAGGACCGTTATTCGGGCAATCAGATGTTCCGACACGCGCGCGTGCGGAACCTTGCCCTTTATGTCGCGTTGGATCTTCAGGCGCGATGTGAGATTGAGGCGACCCCGAACGGCCGGTCCTCGCTGCTTCGAAGGTCCGGCGTCGCGAGCGCGTTGGTCGACCGTGCCGTTTCAGTTTCCCCCACCGAAACCCCACAACTCTCCAAGATAACTGTGAGTCCCAATAGACGCTAATGCGGCATAATCCCAGCAAATGACTGAATTTCGGTCGCCCCCGAGGCATCCACGGGGTGCATTTTAGAGTTCAAATCCCACCGGTTCCGCCATAAAAAGTGTTGGTCAGAGGCATGTTTGCGCGCCCTTTGCCCACGAAAACCCGCAATCCCCCACCAAAACCCCACACTTTGTTTCGGATGGGGTCATTTCCCACAGGTTGCTCCGGGAAAACGCTGGCCAGCAGATTCCTTCCTGGCTGCGCTCGGCATTCATCCCGGCGGAACTCCACCTCGCGAGCGAGACATAATTTCGTGTAGTTCCTCTAGTTAGCCGTGTGGCAGATCACCCAGTGTGCCCGGGACGTATATCGATGCAGCTCGGGCGATCGCCCACGCTACGAACGTGTTCAGTACGTGTGTTGAAGAGGCGAGGGCCGAGGGTTGCCGCGGCGAACTCGACGCAATCGAGTCGACGATTGCTATCCGAGAAGATCGACGACGGGCAACGCCTCACGGCGCTGGCCAAGACCTGAGGCGGGCCATCCCGTCAGCGAACCGCGTAGGGCGTTGACAATCTTGCACCATTAGTGTTAGTTGCTATTAACATGAATTGATCGAGGGGCCCACGAGCATCCAAGTCGTTCATGAGACTGAGCGATCCGGCCCACGAGCGATTGAGGAATCATGATGAGAAATTCCGCCCGACGAGGGCTTTCAGCGGCCGGCGCCTGCCTTGCGGCTAGTCTGCTTGTCGCGGGGTGCAGCAGTGCAATTGGCTCCGGCAGCGCTACAACAGGCGATCAACCTACGAGTGAATCGTCGACCGCTATCCCTAAGCCAGCAGCTGCCTCCGCAGCTCATGCGTGCGCCCTCATCACCGAGGAGGAGGCCAGTACCGCTCTGGGGTCGGACCCGGGTCCTGGTACGGAGACCGCAAGCTACAACGCAACTTCCTGCGTCTTCGGACAATACCCCCAGATGATCACAGTGAATCTGGTCCCGACGGCGGGGCGCACCGGG